>Ga0310695_10011024_pt1 | contig 13033 bp, 12 predicted proteins | sample RumenRJG_04DNA_FD_203882 | JGI IMG/M metagenome (GOLD analysis project Ga0310695, IMG submission 203882) | Bovine rumen microbial communities from Lethbridge, Alberta, Canada - RJG_04 (v2) (version 2) | ecosystem: Host-associated > Mammals > Digestive system > Stomach > Rumen | place: Canada...
AGGGCAGGTATACGTTCCCAAATCGGTGGACGGACGCCGGCAGGCCGATCTCGAATTCGGCTACGTGCATCCTTGTAGCACGTTTGCTTTGAGCGACGTGTATTTGGACGTCCCCATGGCCTAAACGAAATCTATCTACTGGCACCCCTTGTGCGGGGGGTGCCTTTTTTTTGTGTCGCGTGATTTTTCGGGCGGCGGCACCGATCTCGGCGGCACGGTATGCGGCCGTTGGCGGGGCGCCGACTTGTAGAGCGGTTGGAGCAAACTCGCCTCGCAACACACCTCGATTGTGCATTGCCCGCCGTTGGCGCAAGATGCGCGACTTTTTTGAAACACGCCGTTGACAAGCGGCTCGCATTGGGATATACTAACATTGAAATTTTCAGGAGGTATTTATATGAAAAAGAGTTTACTCGCAGTAGTAGCAGTCCTTGCCATCGTGATGGTGGGTGTGTTTATGCTCACCGCTTGCTCGCCCGCTTCCGATCCCGACAAAGCCGAGGCGGCACTCAAAGCCAATGGTTACGACGTATTTAGAACCAACGGCTATGTCGACGGCGTCATTTCCGCCATTTTGAATAAAGACGCCACCATCGACGTGACCCTCAATGCTACCAAGGACGACGATTCCATCACCATCATCTACTACAAGACGTCCGCTGACGCCAGCGCCGCTTACAACAAGATGGAGAGTGACCTCGAAGACTACGAGGCGAAAGGTTATAGCGGTAAAATGGTCTATTTTGGCACCAACGCCGCTGTCAAAGCCGCTCGCTAAACGATTCTCGGTACAACCAAAAAACGGTTCCTGCGGGAACCGTTTTTTGTTTGTCGATGGGTCTAATTTTCGTCGAACGGGTCGTCGGGCAGGTCGTAGGGCGCTGCGTCGTCCTCGGTCGGCGCGCTCATGCCGCACATATACAAAACGGCTTCGTACACTGCGGGGTTGCCAAAAGCTTGCCACAGCGAGCCGAGCGTATCGAGCGTATCTGCCGTGCCGACCGCCCCGAGTAATACCGCTCGGTCGGTGTCCACGGCGGCGGCAAGCGGGGGATAGAGGCGTTGTATCTCTTCGCATAGGCGCGCGGCCTCTTGCTCGTAGCGGGGCAACACGGGCGGTATATACAATTCGGCAAACCAGGTGTCGTCCTCATGCACCACTATGTCCAACTCCATTTCTTCCAATATGCCGTAGTTGACTACGCACCAAAAGGCATGGCTGCCGTGGTCGCGCTCTACGTCCCAGCCGATAGAAGAAAACGCCGAGGCCGTAGCCTCGGTCGATTTGAGAAACTTGTGTATTTGTTTGTAGGCGACGGATTTCATCAGAAGGATAGGAAGGAGAACCATTCGGCCAATTTTTCCACGGCCACGGTGATGTATTTGCCGTCGAAGGCCAACGTGTACACCACACCGCCCACTATGACCAAGCCGAATAGGGCGGTAACGATGGCGCCAAACGCGGTCAGACCCTTTTTGCCCATCGAATTGCCGGCCAAAATCCACCAAATGCCGCACAGCATCAACAGTAGCGCCGTCAAACCCAAATAGCCGAGTTGTTGATAGGCGCCAAGCGTCAATTTACCGGCGACCTCGGTGCCGAAATGATTGAGATATACGTTGACGAACAACAGATTGGCCGCCGCCAGCAGCAACCAAAGTATCCACAAAAAGTGCCACCATCTACGCATAGTGTGCCTCCTATCGTTTGATAAAAGTATTATAGCCGCAAAATACCACTTTGTCAACAGCAAGCGCGCAATCCCCATCTTTCATCGTCGAAATAGCACAAAATGCGTCAAGCGCAAGGCAAACGGTTGCGAATGGTGATAAAGTTTGGTATAATTATATAATCCGCATACTATGCGGATAGTTCGACCAAAGAGAGGAAAAAGATGAAACGACTGATGTTGACCAACCAAGCCATAGCGCAGGGTGCTTGGCAGGCGGGCGTGCGGGTGGTATCCTCCTACCCCGGCACCCCCAGCACCGAGATCACCGAGTGCACGGCGAAATTCAAAGAGATTCACAGCGAGTGGGCGCCCAACGAAAAGGTTGCGCTCGAGGTGGGCATAGGCGCCTCTATGGCGGGTGCCAGGGCGATGGTGTGTATGAAGCACGTCGGGCTCAACGTCGCCGCCGATCCCTTGTTTACGGCAGCCTACACGGGCGTAGGGGGCGGCTTGGTGATCGTGGTAGCGGACGACCCCGGTATGCACAGTTCGCAAAACGAGCAGGACAGTCGTTTTTATGCGCGCAGCGCTCACGTTCCCATGATAGAGCCGTCCGACAGTGCCGAGGCGGTTGCATTCGTCGATTGGGCCTACCGCTTGTCCGAACAATACGACACCCCGGTGTTGTTGCGCACCACCACCCGTATAGCGCACGCGCAGTCGATGGTGGAGTTGGGCGAGCGGGTAGAGGTACCCCTCAAAGAGTACCAAAAGGACGCACCTAAATATACGATGTTGCCCGCGCATGCCAAAGGCAGACATTTGGTGGTGGAGGATAGAGAAAACCGCCTCAAAGCGGATTGCCTCTCTTTCCCCCAAAACCGCGTGGAAATGCGCGACGCCAAGTTGGGCGTGGTTTGCGCCGGCGCCGTCTACCAACACGTGCGCGAGGCGTTGCCCAATGCCTCGGTATTCAAAGTCGGCATGGTATATCCTTTGCCCATTGCCGCCATCGGCGAGTTTGCCCAAAAGGTGGACGAATTGTTGGTGGTAGAGGAGCTGGAGCCTTTCATCGAAAATCAACTCAAGGCCAACGGCATCGCCTGCCACGGCAAAGATCTTTTTGGCTTGCAGGGCGAGATAACGGTGGCGCACATTCTCAACAAAGTGCTGGGCAAAGCCTTGCCCACTGCCGCCAAAGTGCCCGGACGTCCCCCGCTTTTGTGCGCCGGTTGTCCCCATCGCGGCGTCTACTACGTGTTGCGCAAACTGCATTGCGTGGTCAACGGCGACATCGGTTGCTATACGTTGGGCGCCTTGCCGCCTCTTTCTGCCGTGGACAGCGTGGTGTGCATGGGCGCGTCCATCGGTATGGCGCACGGCTTCAAATACGCGCGTCCCGACGCCAAAAACGTGGCCGTCATAGGCGACAGCACCTTTGTGCATAGCGGCGTAACGGGGCTTATCAATGCGGTATACAACCATAGCGGCATCACTTTGGTCATTTTGGACAACCGTACCACGGGTATGACGGGGCATCAGGATCACCCCGCCACGGGCAAAACTTGCATGGGCGACCCCGCGCCGCAACTCGACCTCGAAGCCTTGTGCTTGGCTTGCGGCGTAGCCAAGGTGGACGTGGTGGATCCCTACGATATGGCGGCCTGCGAGGCCGTACTGCGGGACGCATTGGCCGACAGCCGCGAGCGCGTGGTCATAGCCCGTCGCGCGTGCATCATGAAGGAGCGCGTTTTGGACGCCAAGCCCCTTTCGGTATCGGACTGCCGCGGGTGCGGCAAGTGCTTGGGTCTGGGCTGCCCCGCCATCGTCAAGTCGGAGGGCAAAGCCGTCATCGACCGGACGCAATGCGTGGGTTGCAAATTGTGCAAGGACGTGTGTCCTTTCGGCTGTATAGGAGAATAAGATGAATATTTTGATAGTAGGTGTGGGCGGACAGGGCACTTTGCTCGCCGCCAAAGTGCTGGGCGAATATGCCACCTTACGTGGCGACGAAGTCAAGTTGAGCGAGGTGCATGGCATGTCGCAACGCGGCGGCAGCGTGGTGACGCACGTTCGCTATGGCAAACAGATACATACCCCCGTCATATGGGAGGGCGGCGCCGACGTCGTGCTGGCGTTCGAGCCGCTGGAGGCGTTGCGCTATGCGCACTTTCTCGCCGAGGGTGGGCGCGTGTTGACCAACCAAACGCCTTTGCCCCCCATGTCGGTGGCCACGGGCTTGGCCGAATATCCCGACGTGGACGCACAGCTCGACGCCATCAAGGTGCCCGCCACCGATTTGGCCCTTGCGGCAGGCAGCATCAAATGCGTCAATATGGTGATGTTGGGCGCGCTGACTCGCCTGTTGGATCTGGACTACGACACCATGCGGCAGGCGTTGCAAAACTCGGTCAAAAAAGCATTGGACATGAATATGGAAGCCGTTAGACTCGGCTATGAGGCATTGAAATAGTATGAAACACATTGACATAGTAGATATTTTGGCAAAACAATACAACGGACAAGAGGTCGTGGTCTGCGGCTGGGTAAGAAGTGGCAGAGACAGCAAGAATATGGCCTTTTTGAGCCTGAACGACGGCACCACGTTGGAGCATTTGCAGGTGGTGTTGGACAAGGCCGCTTTCGGCGACGTATCCGCCTATTTGCGTCTGGGCACTTCGGTCAAGGTGCGTGGCACGGTGGTAGACGCCGTGGCCAACCAAGGCGGCGTGGAAATCAACGCCACCGAAGTGGTGGTGTTGGGCGAATGCCCCCTCGACTATCCTTTGCAAAAGAAACGCCACACCATGGAGTATTTGCGCACCATTCCCCAACTGCGCTTGCGCACCAACACTTTCAACGCCGTGTTTCGCGTGCGTTCGGTATTGGCAGGCTCCCTGCACGCCTTTTTCCAATCGCGTCATTTCACTTATATCCATACCCCGCTCATTACGGGTAGCGACGCCGAGGGCGCGGGCGAAGTGTTCCGCGTGACCACGCATCCCTTTGCCACCCCCTACCAAACCGAAGAAGAATATTATGCCAACGATTTCTTCGGCAAAAAGGCGGGTCTGTCCGTGTCGGGTCAGTTGGAGGGCGAGGTTGCCGCTATGGCGATGGGCAAGATCTACACTTTCGGCCCCTCTTTCCGCGCCGAAAAGAGCAATACGCCCCGCCACTTGGCCGAGTTTTGGCACCTCGAGCCCGAGGTCGCTTTTGCCGAATTGCCCGACGTCATCGAGTTGGCGGAGAGCATGATCAAATACGTCATCGCCGACCTTATGGCCAAGTGCCCCGCCGAGCTGGCTTTCTTTGAGCAACACTTTGAAAAGGGACTTTTGGACAAATTGCACAACATCGTGGATAACGAGTTCGCCGTGTTGGATTATACCGACGCCATCGCCTTGTTGAACAAGGCCGCCGAGTCGGGCGTCAATTTCCAATATCCGCACGACTGGGGCTGCGACTTGCAGACGGAGCACGAGCGCTACATCACCGAGGCGGTGTACAACAAGCCCGTGTTTGTCATCAACTATCCCAAAGCCATCAAGTCTTTCTACATGAAGCAGAATGCCGACGGCAAGACGGTGGCCGCCACCGACCTGTTGGTGCCGGGTGTCGGCGAGATCATCGGCGGCAGCGAGCGTGAGGCCGATCTCGACAAATTGTTGGCCGCTATGACCGAGCGCAATATGAAGATGGACGCCTACGAGGATTATATCTCGCTGCGTCGCTTCGGTTCGTGCCCCCACGGCGGCTTCGGCTTGGGCTTCGACCGCTTGGTGATGTATGTCACGGGTATGTCCAACATTCGCGACGTCCTCTTGTACCCCCGCACCGTGGGCAATTTGAGGTAACGTTTCTTTGTAAACAAGGCGCGCCGCAAAACGATACGGCGCGCCTTATTTTATGCGGTACAATATTAATTTGAAAAACACTTCGTTATAAGATCGGTGCTTTGTCCGTTATTTATAAAAAGTCTCTTTCGGTACCGGCATCTTTTCGTAGCATCCTAATCGGAATGGCTAAAAGATATCCGATATAATACAGCTCAAACTTGTTTCCAAAGAAATTGATTGTTGACGGCATAAGTCATTCTCCGATTGGGAGATCAAGAAAATGTTGAAAATTAAAGAACTGAGAGAAGATACCAATTTGCAGCAAAAAGACGTCGCCGCCAAACTCAACCGCACAACGGCGTGCATTTCATCTTGGGAGACGGGCAAGACCGAGCCGAGCATAGAAGACATCATTCGGTTGGCCGATTTGTTCGGGGTATCTTGCGATTATTTGCTGGGGCGCACGAATGATTTTGAGGCGGTGGATCCTTTTGCAACGCTGTCGCCTGCGCAAAGAGAAATGCTCGGTATGTTCGATATGCTCACACGAGAGGATCAATACCGCGTACTGGGGTATGCGCAGGCTTTGGCCAAATAACGAATTGCGTATCCTTTGCAAGCGGCGTTGCGTTCCAACGCCGTTTTTTGTGCAATCGAGCAATAAACCGCCTCTATTTTGTTGCTTTTTTCGGGGGTTGCGTTTATAGTATTTATGTATAAATAAGTATAGATAGGGTATGTGCAAAGGCCCGATGGGCAAGATACCTACAAAGGAATGTATATGATACGCAACGATTTGAGAAACATAGCAATCATCGCCCACGTCGACCACGGCAAGACTACGTTGGTGGACGAAATGCTCAAGCAGGGCGGCATCTTCCGCGCCAACCAGCAGGTGGCCGATCGCGTGATGGATAGCAACGACTTGGAGCGCGAGCGCGGCATCACCATCTTGGCCAAAAATACGGCCGCCTACTACAAAGACGTCAAAATCAACATCATCGACACGCCGGGACACGCCGATTTTTCGGGCGAGGTAGAGCGCGTGCTCAAGATGGTGGACGGCGTGCTTTTGTTGGTGGACGCGGTGGAAGGGCCAATGCCCCAAACGCGCTTTGTGTTGCAAAAGGCGTTGGAACTCAATCACAAAATCATCATCTGCGTCAACAAAGTGGATCGCCCCGACGCCGAACCCGAGCGCGTGGTAGACGAGATCTTGAATCTGCTCATCGACCTCAACGCCACCGACGAGCAATTCGAGAGCCCCGTGGTCTATTGTTCGGGTCGTATGGGCACATCGTCTATGACGGTGGAGCAAAAGCCCGACCTTACCGACCTATTCGAGACCATCGTCAATTATATCAACCCGCCCGAGGGAGACGAAACGGGCAAAATGCAGGTGTTGGTCAGTAGCATCGACTACAACGACTACGTGGGGCGCATCGGCATCGGCCGCGTGGAGCGCGGCGTGGTGCGCACGGGAGATCCGTGCGTGGTGTGCGACTATCACAACGCCATATCGCCCTATCGTAGCAAGATCGTTACCTTGATGCAAATAGACGGTTTGCGCCGTGTGCCTGTCAACGAGGCCATGGTGGGCGATATCGTCTGTTTTTCAGGCATTGCCGACATCACCATAGGCAATACCGTCTGCGCTATCGATTGCGTGGAGCCCGTGCCCTTCGTCAAGATAGGCGAGCCCACCATGGAGATGCGCTTTATGGTCAACGACAGCCCCTTTGCGGGCAAAGACGGCAAATATGTTACCAGCCGCCACCTGCGGGATAGACTCTACCGCGAGTTGCTCAAGGACGTGTCGCTGCGCGTAGAGGACGGCGAAACCACCGAGGTGTTTATCGTCAAGGGCAGGGGTGAAATGCACCTGTCGGTACTCATCGAAACCATGCGCCGCGAGGGGTATGAGTTTGCGGTATCTATGCCCAAGGTGCTGTATCAATACGACGACAAAGGGCAAAAATTGGAGCCTATCGAGCAACTCATCGTGGACGTACCCAGCGAATCGGTGGGCGCCGTGATGGAAAAAATCGGCTCTCGCAAGGGCGAACTCATCAATATGAGCCCCCTCAATTCGCGTATTCGTGCCGAATTCAAGGTGCCTTCGCGCGGTCTTATCGGCTACAAAAACGAGTTTTTGACCGATACCAAGGGCGAGGGCGTCATGAATACCTTGTTCTATGGCTACGAGCCCTACAAGGGCGAGATCGTGCGCCGCAACGTGGGCAGCCTGATTGCCTACGAAACGGGCGAATGCTCGACGTACGGCCTCTTCAATGCCCAAGAGCGCGGCCCTCTGTTTGTGGAGCCCAACGTGCCCGTGTACGAGGGTATGATCGTGGGCTATACCACGCGCAACGAGGACATCGTGGTCAACGTTTGCAAAAAGAAACACGTTACCAATATGCGTTCGGCCGCCTCGGACGAAGCCTTGCGCTTGGTGTCGCCTCGCCGCCTTTCGCTGGAGGAGATGCTGGAGTTTTTGTCGGAGGACGAGATCTTGGAAGTAACGCCCAAAAACCTGCGTATGCGCAAGATCACCATGAACAACAGTATGCGAATGAAAGAGATTTTTCGCAACAAGTAAGGAGGAATGTATGAAAGAAGTACGCACACGTTTTGCACCCAGCCCCACCGGTTTTATGCACGTCGGCAACCTGCGCACGGGGCTGTACGCCTATCTCTTTGCCAAGAAGATGGGCGGCACCTTTATTTTGCGTATCGAAGATACCGACCAAGGCCGCTATGTCGAGGGCGCTACCGACGCCATCTTCCGCACCCTCAAAACGGCGGGTATCGATTATGACGAGGGGCCCGGCAAAGAAAAGGACGGCGTCATCTACGTGCAAAGCCAGCGCAAGCACCTCTACAAAAAATACGCCTTGGACTTGGTGGCCAAGGGCGGCGCATACTACTGTTTTTGCCAAAAACGCAACGTTACCGACGGCGGCGTGGGCAAATACGACAAGCACTGCGCGCACCTTTCGGCCGAGGAAGTACAGGCCAAGCTCGACAGAGGCGAGCCCTACGTCATTCGTATGCGCGTGCCCGAGACGGACGGCGTGTCCGAGTATGACGATATGGTGTACGGCCACATTGCCGTGGCCTACAAGGATATGGACGATATGATCTTGCTCAAGAGCGACGGTATGCCCACCTACAACTTTGCCAACGTCATCGACGACCACACCATGGGCATCACGCACATCTTGCGCGGCAACGAATATCTGTCCAGCACGCCCCAATACAACTTGTTGTACGACGCTTTCGGCTGGCAGCGCCCCCAATACATTCACCTTGCCCCCATCATGCGCGACCACGAGCACAAACTCAGCAAGCGCAACGGCGACGCCAACTTCGAGGATTTTGTGGCCAAAGGCTATTTGCCCCATGCCATCGTCAACTATATCGCTTTGCTGGGGTGGAGCCCCAAGGGCAACCAAGAAAAATTGTCTATGGCCGAGCTTATCGACCAATTCGACATAGCGGGCTTGTCCCAAAGCCCTTCCATTTTCGACGCGGCCAAGATGCGTTGGCTCAACGCCGAATATCTGCGCGAGTTGAGCGACGAGGCGTTTGCCGAGGCGGCTTTGCCGTTTTTGGCCAAGAGCAAGGCCTATGGCAAATACGACCAACAAACGCTGCTGCGCTTGGTCAAGCCACGTGTAGAAACGTTGGGCGATATTCCCGATCTCATCGACTTTTTGGAGGAATACGACGATTTTGACTTGGCGCTTTTCGACCATCAAAAGAACAAAACCGACGCTGCCGTTGCCAAAACGGTGCTGGCGGCGGCAGTGCCCGCGCTACAAACGTGCCAATGGGATAACGACAGCATTTTCAACGCTTTGGTAGAGGTCACCAATGCGTTGGGTGTCAAAAAAGCGGCCACCATGTGGGTGGTGCGCATTGCCGCCACCGGCCGCGCCGTTACACCCGGCGGCGCCAGTGAAATGGCCGTGCTGTTGGGCAGAGAGGAAACGTTGCGCCGCTTGCAAAAGACCTTGGCGCGCTTGGAGGCATAATATGAAAGCTATCGTCGTGGTGGATAGCCGGTGGGGCATAGGCGCCAAGAACGACTTGCTCTTTCACCTCAAAGCCGATATGCGGCACTTCAAGGAGTTGACCGACGGCAAGACGGTACTGATGGGTTACAATACCTTGTTGTCTTTCCCCGAGGGCAAACCTCTCAAAAATCGCAAAAATATCGTGCTTGCGCCCGAGGGTGTGGAGCGCGAGGACTGCATCGTAGTGCATACGCTCGAGGCCTTGTCGCAGTTGGTGGCCTCGCCATCCAACGAGGAGCTGTTTGTTATTGGCGGCGCCATGTTCTACCACACCATGTTGCCCTATTGCGAAACGGTGTACGTTACCAAAGTGGCCGCCGACGGCGGCGCGGCCGTGTTTTTTGACAACTTGGACGCTATGCCCCAGTGGCGCTTGGCCGAGGAGAGCAGTCCCATCGAGGACAACGGGCAAACCATTCGTTTTTGCACCTACGTCAATTCGTCGCCGCTGCCTTTCGTATTGGCGTAATACTTTCGATTATACAAAAAACCTTGCCTCGGCAAGGTTTTTTGTATTTCTATTTTCATTTTTACAGTGTTTCTATCGTTTTCAGCCATATTGCCGCCGTGGCGTCCGAGGGCATTTGCCATTCGCCGCGCGGGGATAGGTCGATGGCGCCCGCCTTGGCGCCGTCGGGCGAACAACTGCGCTTGAATTGCTGGCCGAAAAAGCGGCGGTAAAAACGCTCGAAATCGGCTTTGAGTTGCGCTTTATCCAGCGAGGGGAAGGCAGCCACGGCCAAGCGGAAGATCTTGTCGGGCGCAAATCCGTGCCCCACCGCGTAGTACAATATAAAGTCGTTCACGTCGTATTTGCCCACTATTTCCTCTGTCTTTTGCACGATCCGACCTTCTTTTCCGGGCAACAATTCGGGGCTGACGGGGGTGTCGAGCACGTCGCACAGCACTTTGCCAATGGCCGCGTCTTGGGCGGCAAAGTAGGCAATGATGCGGCGCATCAATGTCTTGGTGAGGGTGGCGTTGACGGCATACATGCTCATGTGGTCGCCGTTGTACGTGCACCAGCCCAATGCCAACTCGCTCAGGTCACCGGTACCCACCACCAAACCGCCTTCCTTGTTGGCCACGTCCATCAGTACCATCGTGCGCATACGCGCTTGCGCGTTTTCAAAGGCTACGTCGTGGTCGTCCAGGCTGTGACCTATGTCCTGCAGATGGCGAGCCACCGCCTCCGATATGTTGATTTCGCGGCACGACAGCCCCATTGCCTCGGTCAGGGCGAGGGCGTTGTTTTTGGTGCGGTCGGTGGTGCCGAAGCAGGGCATGGTGATGCACCGTATGCCTTCTTTGGGGTCCAGCCCCAGCAGGCGGCAGGCCTCGCGGCACACCAACAGTGCCATCGTGCTGTCCAAACCGCCCGACACGCCCAGCACCACGCATTTGGTGCCGACGCGGCGCATACGCGTGGCCAAACCGTGTGCTTGTATGGCAAACGTTTCTTGCGCAAAACGTGCAAATTGCGCCTCGTCTTTGGGTGCGTACGGATAGGGGTCTACCGACCCCAACTCGGTTTGTTCAAGGTGGTTATAGCCGAAGTTGACCACACAAACCGCCTCGTATGCGGTGGGCAAAGGCGATCTGCGTCTTTGGTAGGCAAGGTCGTCCACGTCGATGGTGGCCGCCAGCCAACGTGCGCCAAAGGGTTGCGTCTTGGCGGTCAGATCCCCGTTTTGTGCCACCACTATTTGTCCGCCGTACACGGCGTCGGTCGTGGATTCGTCTTGTGCGTTCACATACAAATAGGCCATTTTCGCTTGGTAGGATAGGGCCTGAATGCGTTGCGCCGTGGCCGTGGCCGACAGGGGCAACGTCTCGGTCGCCGACAAGTTGCACACGAGAGTGGCGCCTCCTGCCGCCAGCACCGAGTGTGGGGCAAACAAAGCGTCCATTTCGTCGCCTATTTCTATGCCGACCGCAAGGTTGGCCACATTGTCCGCCGCAAAGACTTGCCACCCGCCGAAAGGCACCTCTTGCCCGCCCACGTCTATGACTTGCACTTCGTCCGGCGCGGGTGAAAAGTAGCGCGCGTCTTGTCTGGACAGATAGCGTTTGGCTACCACGCCCAAAAGCACGCCGCTTTTTAGTACGGCGGCGCAGTCGTACAACTTGTGGTCTATGGCAAGGGGCAGCCCCACCGCCACCAATGCGTCCACCTCGGCCGAAGCGGCGACTATTTGCGCCAGCGCTTCGCGGCACGCCGCGAGGAGCCTGTCTTGGTACAGCAAGTCGCCCGCCGTGCGTCCGCATAGCCCCAACTCGGGGGTCACCAACACCTTGGCGCCTTGCTTGGCATACGTATCAATGCCCGCGCATATCGCGCGGGCATTGGCATAGGCGTCGCCCACTTTCAGGTCGTGGGCAAAGCCGACTACTTTGATCAATCCGTCTTTCATAGATCACTCCGTCTTGGGGGGCAGGTTGCCCTTGTCGTCCAACGTGTAGGGGGCGGCATAATCTTCTTCTTGCCACTTTTTATTGGGCGCAAACAGGAACTTGGTGCTCATCGCCTCGCGTATCAGTTGCAATGCTATATCCAGCGAGGCGGCGTCCTCTATGTCCAAGGTGAAGGGCACGTCGCTGTAGGCGGCATACTTCGCCATAGAGTAGTGATGGTATTGTCTGGGGTTGTAGGCGTTGGGCTCCAGGCACAGGTGCAGGCGCAACTTATCGTTGTTGAGGGTGATGCGCGCTATCAACTTGCTACCTTGGCGAATACTCTCGCCGGGGTTGGCTATCTTGGTGGACACGCGGCTGTATAGCAGGAAGGTGTTCTTTATATCGCTGTAATACTTGCGCTGTCTGTCGGTGGCGGCTATCAACTTTTTCTCAAAGGTGGTGTAGGCGGCAAAGCGCGGGTCGTTCATCACGGCGTCCAATTCGATGCGTTTGTTGTCCAGATTTGCCTCGGCCTCTTGGTCTTTTTTGTCCTCGTCCTCGGCCTCTTTCATCATCTCGCGCAGGGCCTTTTCGTCTTCGCTCAACTCCTCTTGGGGCGCTTCTTCTTGCTCTTCTTGTTGCTCCTCTTGGGGTTGTTCTTCTTGCGCTTGTTCCTCTTGGGGCACTTCTTCATACAAGCCTTCGGGCAAAGGCTCGCCGCCTATCGCCTTGCGCCCGCCACGGGGTGCGGTGGGCTTGGTTTCTTGGGGCTTGGCTTCCTGTGCCTCTTGTGGCTCTTGTTGTTGCTGCTCCTCTTCTTCTATGGGCTGATAGATAGAAGATACCAAATCTTCTACGCCTTGGTTGCTGGTGATGTCAACGTCCTCTGTCGAAGGGGCCTCCGCTTGGGGCTCTTCTTGGGGTTCTTCTTCTTGCGCTTGTTCCTCTTGGCGCGCCTCTTCTTGGGGCTCTACTATTGCTTCTTGTTCTTCTTGTAGGGGCGCTTCCTCTTGGACGTCTTCTGCTTGCTCTTGGGATAGGG
>Ga0310695_10011030_pt1 | contig 13029 bp, 7 predicted proteins | sample RumenRJG_04DNA_FD_203882 | JGI IMG/M metagenome (GOLD analysis project Ga0310695, IMG submission 203882) | Bovine rumen microbial communities from Lethbridge, Alberta, Canada - RJG_04 (v2) (version 2) | ecosystem: Host-associated > Mammals > Digestive system > Stomach > Rumen | place: Canada...
AAGCAAATAGTGTAATATATATCTTATACGATTATAAGATAAAAGTAAAGCTGCTTTCGGAATTATTTTTAATTAAATCAAAGACTTACGATCAAATATTAGATCTTCTAACAATTTTAAAATAGTGTAAGATCTGCGACCGCGATCTTAGGGCTGGAAACTGCAGACTGCCGCTCCTGACCGGTTATGCACGGCACGCACATATCTGCTGCATTTTCCTCCGGCGGTAACTGCTCCGTCCATATGTAAATGATCACGTTTTCCACCATCCTGCATTGCTGTCCAGCTTCGTTTTTTCATGTGCGTTTTTCGATAACTTCATATTTTATAATGATGATTTCGTAAGCACATCTGATAAAAAACAACCGATTGAAATTATGTCGGCAAAAAAAATTTCAACCGGTCCGGGTGAAATATGACTCCCTGACAACAGAAAACAATGATTCATACATCTGAATAACAGTCAAATATGCATAAATTTTCAATAAAAAGTACCATCACGATCACTTTTACGATAAAATATGATTGAAATGAGATCTATGTATATTAAATTATTTTTTTTAATAATTAGAATATTATAGCTTATGCTTTGCCTAAAATAAGGTCGGCTACCGCTTGACTGCCGGAGGGGCTTTGTTTTTACCAATGAAGCGAGCACGCAGAGGACAAATTTTAAAGGAACAATTATAATGAGTTTTCTAAATAGACTTTCTCCAATGAAAGTTGCAGTTTTGGTTGCAGCTGTATTCTGTCTGATTTCATCCATAATAATTCAGGTGCTCTTTAATACCAACATTGAAGATCGCATGAATGTTATCAATCAGTCTCTTAATCAGTCGATAGCGAATTCAGGCAAACCTACTGTTGAATCACTGACCAAACTGCTTCAGAATCTTAATCTGGATTATATTGCCCTGTTCCAGGGTCAGGACGAACAGCCGACTCTCATTGCCGGTGTATCGGACAGCAGTGTTTTCACTACTTTGCTTCCTTCCTCATTCAAGGAGCACGCATATATCGAAAATACTCCTTACTATGCTGATTTCAAACTGGCGGAACGTGTTTACGCTCCACTCTTCATTGTTATTATCGCACTTCTGTTTATGACCAGCGTATGCAGCTCTCTTATGGTAGGTTCGCTGCTCAAGAACAGAATTGATGCAAAACTTGGCAAATTAAGAGATGCAATAAACAGCAGAGAGTTTGACAGCTGCGAAGATGCTGAAATTGCCAAGATACTGAAAAACTCCTACAACGAATACGATGCACGGATTGCTGAACTGCAGAAAGACAACGATCGTCTGAAGAATCTGGTGGATACCGATTCTCTTACCGATGTAAACAACCGCAAGAAATTCGACAAGGATCTTGAAACACTTCTCAACAACAAGAATGAAGCTTCAGTTTCAATACTTGCAATGATCAGAGCCACATCTCTCGATCATATCAACTCAAACCGCGGTTTCTCACGCGGCGACAAATATCTCTGCGATGTAAGCAGAATCATAACCGAAACCGTTTCCAAGTTCCTGCCTGGTGTTAACAAGCCTACACCTGACGGAAAACTCGGACCGAGCATCTATCGCACCAAAGGTTCCGATTTTGCCATTCTGATCCCTAATTCCAACATGAACGTTGCCCAGATGCTGGTTAAGGAACTCAAATACGCATTTGATATTTATCAGACTGAACATGAAAAGGAAATCGAGGATGTTGCCTATACCGGCGTGGTGTTTGTTAAACCAAGCCAGTCAAAGGAATCCGTTCTGGCACGTGTCGACAGTGCTCTGTCAGAGGCTCAGACCAACAGCATGAACTCAGGTTTCATCAAAGAGGATGATTTTCTCGGTGCCAACAAGCAGGAAATCGTTGAAGGCGAAAAACGCTGGAAGGAAATCATTACCAACATTATCAACGAAAATGCGATTGTTCTGCTCCAGCAGCCTATTCAGAGTCTGAATTTCTCTGTAAGAACATATAATGAAATCTTCTCAAGATTTGTCAACAAAAACGGCGAATACTACCCTACCGAAACAGTATTTGCAATGGCACAGCGCCATGAGATGCTGACAACTCTGGAAATGAAGATTATTGAAACAATTATTGATAAATACAGCAAGAACAATCTTACCAACCAGAGATGGGGTATCAATCTTTCCATCAACGCTCTTATCAATGTGCAGTTTGTACTGTGGCTGGAAAGACTTCTGCTCAAGTATTCAAATATTTCCGACAATCTGGTGTTCGAAATTTCAGAAAACATTCTGGACTGCAATATCCGTGATTCAATCAGATTATTCGATATGCTGAGAAGAGTTAACGTAAGATCATGCATCAGCAAATTCGGCAACGGTCTTGGATCATTCAGGCTGTACCGTGAACTGAAGCCTGATTTCATCAAGCTTGATCCTTCACTGGTTGAGACATTGGAACGCGATCATTCATCACAGCTCTTCGTAAGAATGATAGTTGAAGTATCACATCGTCTCGGCTGCGTTGTTATTGCTGAAGGCGTTGAGGATTACTCTGAAAAGCAGATGCTTGAATCAATGTATGTTGACGGTATTCAGGGTTATCTGATTGCGAAACCTGGTCCGCTGACCGAAGGAACCGGTACCGATCCTGTAAGCGACAACAACAATCAGGGTGTCGGCAACGATAATTCCAACGTGATGCTGGGAGGTTACAACCCGACGCAGTCTTCAGGCTCAGGAATCAATACCGGTGTCTAATGGTAAAAAATAGCATACTTTAATTTATCTCGAACAATTTAAATTAAATTGTTCGAGTTTTTTTTTACAGGATTATAAATGGAAAAACATATCAACGAACAAAACATTCCCGGAACGTTCCTTTCTCTGTTTCCGGTTATTCTTCTGCTGATTCTGTTTTCCCTCAGTATTTACATTTTCGGAAGTTCCTGTTCATCCGGTCCCAACCAGATAATACTTCTTCTCGGTACTGCAACAGTATTTGCAATCGGAATATTTTCAGGTCAGCGTTATGATGACATTGAAAAAGCCATGATTAAGGGAGTGAGCAATTTTATCCCCGCAATTCTGATACTGCTGCTGATCGGCAGTCTTATAGGCATCTGGTTTCTCTGCGGTACAGTTCCGACTCTTGTATACTACGGCATAAAGATAATGCATCCGACATTCTTTTATCCGTCGGTTGCGGTAATCTGCGCTCTTACCTCCTGCTGCATCGGAAGTTCTTGGAATACCGGAGCAACAATCGGAGTTGCAAGTCTGGGCATATCACAGGCTCTCGGCATGGATCCGGCCATTACGGCAGGTGCTGTAATTTCCGGTTCTTACTTCGGCGACAAGATGTCCCCGTTATCGGAAACCACCAATCTTGCCTCGGCATCCGGCAATGTTCCACTGTTCAAGCACATAAGAAACATGGTTTACACCACCATTCCAAGCATAATAACCTCTGTTGTTATTTTTGCTGTTATAGGTCTCCTGACAGCCAAAGATCATGTCAAACCTGTTGATGCTGATTTTACCACCCGCATTGCAGAACTGTTCAATACAAGCATTTTCACGGTTTTTCCGCTTGTGGTTCTGATCTTCTGCGCCAGAAAAAAATATCCTACACTGGTTACCATTTTTGCCGGTATTTTCGCAGGAATACTGACAGCCCTTGTTTTTCAGAATAAAACCGTGGCAATGATCCTTAACAGCGATGAATCGGTACTGAATACACTGAAAACAATCTGGAATGTGAGCTACCAGGGTCTGTCCCTGAATACCGGCAGCGAAACCGTAAATTCACTGTTTTCAGGCGGAGGCATGAACAGTATGCTGAACGTGATGTTTATTATGCTGACGGCAATGTGTTTCGGATCGGTTATGGAATACACCGGATGTCTGAAGGTGATAATGAGACTGTTTATAAAGACCACCACAAGCAGTGCCAGACTTATAATCAGTACACTGTTCACATGTTTCGGCGTAGTGCTGATTTCCGGAGAACAGGCACTGGGTATTATTCTGCCAGGCAGAATGTATGCTTCAATTTATCAGAAACACAATCTTGACGGTTCAGTTCTTACAAGGACACTGGAGGACGGTGCAACCATTACCTCTGTACTTGTTCCATGGACAACCTGCGGAGTATTTTTTTCAGAGGTTCTCGGGATCAGCACCCTTGACTATCTGCCGTACTGTTTCTTCAATCTGATTAATCCGTGTCTTGCGGTTTTGTTTGCAGTTTTCGGCATTAAAATTTTTAAAATCAGTGAACAGGAAAATCAGGCTGAAAAGACGGTCTGAAATTTCCTGTTTCTGAATAAAAAAAACGTTCCGTTTTAAAGTAAAGCGGAACGTTCCGAATCTGCTGCCGCCGTCAGTGATCAGCTGCAGATTTTTCCGAATTCGGCAAAATAATCAGGGAATGTCTTGCTTACGCAGGCAGGATTGTTGATGGTAACTCTTTCCTGCAGTGCAACCAGTGAAAAGCACATTGCCATGCGGTGATCATTATAGGTATCGATTTCAGTCTCGGCAAATTTCTCCGGAGGTTCGATTTCAATATAATCATTACCTTCTTCAACTTTAGCGCCGACCTTGCGCAGTTCCGTCGCCATGGCGGAAAGACGGTCGGTTTCCTTTACTCTCCAGTTGTATATGTTTCTGATCACGGTTTTTCCCTCGGCAAACAGTGCAAGTACCGCAATGGTCATGGCGGCGTCGGGGATCTGATTAAGATCCACGTCTATACCGTACAGGTGCTGGTGTTCGCAGGTAATATGATCATCAAAATATTCAACCTTTGCACCCATCATCTCAAGATAGGACGCAAACTTTACATCACCCTGAATTGAATCCTTTCCGATGCCTGATACGGTTACACTGCCCTTCACGGCAGCCGCGGCCAGAAAATATGAAGCGGCCGACGCATCGCCTTCAACGAGGTAAGGAGTCCGGGGTGCACAATAATGCTGATTGCCGGCAATAACAAATGTTCTGTAATCGTGGTTGACAACCTCGACACCGAAGCATTTCATCATTCTGACGGTAATATCAATATAAGGCTTTGAAACAAGCTCACCTTTAATCTTCACGGTAACGGTACCGCCCATCAAAGGAGCGGCCATCAGAAACGCCGTCAGATACTGGCTGGAGATTGAACCGTCGATTTCAACCTCGCCGCCTGTCAGCTTTCTGCCTGTAATTTTCAAAGGAGGATAACCGTCAGCCTTTAAATAGGTAATGTCGGCACCGACCTGACGCAGAGCGTCAACCAGATGTTTAATGGGACGTTCATACATCCGCGGTTCACCTGTCAGAATAAATTCACCGTCGGACAGCGCCAGAACAGCGGTAATCGGTCTCATTGCCGTACCGGCATTGCCCAAAAACAGTTCAAGGGAATTAATCGGAGAACTGCGGGTATTGAAGCATCCGCCCTTTCCCTGAATCACGCAAGAGGTGCGATCTTCGCTCAGAGTATAGGAAATTCCAAGTTCCTTCAGAGCTTCAAGCATTCTGCGCACATCATCACTGTCAAGCAGATTGTTCAGTGTTGTGGTTCCCTTTGCCAGTGCAGCCAGCAGAAGAGCGCGGTTTGAGAGGCTCTTGGAACCCGGCAGATTGACACTGCCGCTGATGTTGTTTATTTTTTCTAATTTTAACTGTTCCATGATTTTTATACTAAAAAGCCTCTGATCACACACATGCGTTCAGAGGCGGGGAAAAAGTTGATTATTTATTTGCAGAGGCAAACTGATCCATAAATGCAACCAGTGCCTTTACACCTTCAAGCGGCATTGCATTATACAATGATGCTCTCATACCGCCTAAATCCCTGTGACCCTTGAGTGAAATCAGACCTTTTGCCTTGGCCTCAGCCAGGAATCTGTCATTCAGGGATTCATCCTTCAGGAAGAAAGGAACATTCATACGGGAACGGCATGCCGGATCTACATTATTGCTGTAGAAATCAGTGCTGTCCAGATAATCGTACAGATAGTTCGCCTTGATGATATTCTCCTTTTCCATTTCAGCCAGACCGCCCTTGTTCTTCAGCCACTTGAATACAAGACCGGCCATATACCAGCAGAATGTAGGAGGAGTGTTGTACATTGATTCCTTGTCTGCATTAATCTTGTAATCCATGATAGTAGGACAGTACTCGGATGCCTTGCCGATTAAATCATCACGAACAATAACAATGGTCAGTCCGGCAGGTGCAACATTCTTCTGCGCGCCGGCAAACACCAGACCGAACTGTGTAACGTCCATAGGCTTGGACAGGAATTCCGATGAAGCATCGTTGATCAGAATACCGTGTTCAATCTTCGGAGTTTCAAATCTTTCAATACCGTGAATGGTTTCATTTGAGCAGTAGTATACATAGTCCGCATCGGCTCTGAATTCAGGCAGAGGAGCCAGCTTTACAATGCCGTCAACAGTTTCGGTACCTTCAATCCTGCGGATATCACCGAATTTCTGCGCTTCCTTTGTTGCATATTTCGACCATGCGCCGGTAACAATATAATCCGCCTTGTGACTGCTGTTCATCAGATTCAGAGGAACTGCAGCAAACTGTCCGCGTCCGCCGCCCTGAAGGAACAGAACCTTGTAATTATCAGGCACATTCAGCAAATCACGTAAATCCTGTTCAGCCTGCTGTGCAACAGCCTGATATTCCTTGGAACGGTGCGACAGCTCAATTACAGATGCACCGATATTGTTGAAATCAAGAAATTCATCCTGCGCGTGCTTTAAAACCTCAAGCGGCATTGCTGAAGGACCGGCACTGAAATTAAATACTCTACTCATTTTTCTCCATCCAAAAATTCTCTTAACCTCCCGGTTAAGAATCAGATTTTTTTATTATAAAATCCAGTACCGGACAAATTCTGAAACAGAACTCCATTCCATACTGGATTCATTGTTAGTTATGTCAGTAGTTTAGTTTGAAAATCATATTACGTCAAGACCGCAGACACCGCACTGAACATGGTTCAGCAGGAATTCTCCGGTCCGTCCGCTACTGCTCTTCGACGCCGCTGCCGGTCTGACTTCCGGCCTCATCACTCTGACTGTTCAGACTGTCATTTCCACCGTCAGCAATCTGATCCTTCTGATCAGAGGCTTCCGCCGCAATTCGTTCAAGGGCAATCAGTTTGGAATCATTGCCGAGACGGATGATTCTTACACCCTTGGTGTTGCGTGCGGTTTCTCTCACCTGATCTACAAAGGTTCTGATGATATTGCCCTGATCGTTAATCAGCATTACCTCATCTTCAAGTTTAACCTGCTGGGCTCCCACAACCTTGCCGATCTTCTCGTCAACCTTCATGGAGCGGATACCCTGCGAGGTTCTGCCTGATCTTCTTGTGAAACGTGCAATCTGAATCAGTGATGCAAAACCGTTTTCGGTTGCAAACAGAATTCTGCCGCCGAGTTCAACCTTAGGAACAATCACGGAAATAACGTAATCTCCGTTTCTTAATTTGATACCCTTCACACCGGATGCGGCTCTGCCCATAGGACGGAGCAGTTCAGGAGAATCAGCATCGCCTTCATCGGCATCTGTATCTGCAGATGTCTGATCTTCGGCTTCCTGATCTTCTGCCGCAATTTCATCTTCACTGTCATCAATGATTTCATCATCTGCAGGATTAATCGGTTTTTCAAGCACAAACGGACTAGGCAGAGGAGATTTCTTCTCATTGAAGCGGTTAACCATACCGCCCGCCGAAACGATAATAATATCATCGTTTCCGTCAGTAACGTCTGCACCGATAAGAATATCATCCTCGGTTCTGAAGGTAATGGCCTTCTTGCCGGACTTCATCACATTGGAGAATTCGGACAGATTCAGTTTCTTCACAAAACCGTTCTTGGTTGCCAGTACAATGTACTTGCCGTCACTGAAATCCTTAACAGGCAGAATTGTGGTTATAAATTCACCTTCCTGAATAGGAATAATGTTCACAATCGGACGGCCGCGGGAATACGATGTTCCCTCAGGCAGCTGATAAACCTTGATGCAGTATACCTTGCCCAGATTGGTAAAGCAGAGAATATAATCCTTGGTATTGGCAATGATCAGTTTGTAAACCTCGTCGTTTTCCTTGAGAGATGCGCCACGGCGTCCGGTTCCGCCTCTGTTCTGGGCGTTGTAATCCTCTACCGGCTGATATTTCACATATCCGCTCTTGGACAAAGTAACCACTACCTCGCAAGGATTGATCAGATCCTCAAGTTCAATGGATACCGCACCTTCAATGATTTCGGTTCTGCGCTGATCTCCGTAGGTATCACGGACAACAACCAGTTCCTCCTTGATTTCCCTGTTGAGTTCATCCACGGAATGAAGAACCTTCAGGCATTTTGCCACAATGGCAGCCTGATCACGGTAATCTTTGAACAGATCCTCCTTGGCAAGACGAACCAGCTGTGACAGTCTCATGCTGAGAATATTGTCAGCCTGTTCAGCCGTGAGACGGTAAACTCCGTTGTGATAGCCGAATTCAGGCTTTACATACAGCGGACGGCAGTCCTCGCCGCAGCGTGCAAGCAGAGTTGCAAAATTATCATCATCAGGACCTGCCGCAGGATCAATATGAATCGGCCAGTCTCTTTCCAGCAGACGTTTCTTAGCCTCGTCACGGGTCTGACTTGAACGGATCAGTCTTACAACTTCATCCAGATTATCCTGTGCGGCAAGCTGACCTTCAACTATATGCGCGTGATCGCGGGCCTTGCGCAGATCGAACGCATTGCGTCTGGTTACAACTTCCTTGCGGTGATCGATAAAGCATTTCAGACAGTCGCGCAGTGTAAGAGTCTGAGGACGTCCCTTGACAATGGCCACCATGTTCACAGCAAAACTTGACTGCATCATGGAAAGCTTGAAAAGCTGATTTACAATTACATCAGGGAATTCACCGGACTTGAGTTCAATTTCAATACGGATGCCGACATCCTTTCCTGAACGGTCGCATACATCGCTGATACCGGTGATTTTCTTTTCATTCACCAGATTGATAATCTGTCTTACCAGTTCCAGTTTGACAACACCGTACGGGATTTCATCGATAACAATGGTATCACGGCCTTCCTTGCTGGTTTCAACATGATATTTCGATCTCAGAACAACACGTCCCTTGCCGGTATTGTAGGCGCTGAAAATGCCTTCACGGCCGTAAATCACACCGCCTGTAGGAAAATCTGGTCCGGTAATGTAGGTCATGAGCTGACCGCTGGTAATGTCAGGGTTGTCAATCATGGCAAGAACGCCGTTGATAACCTCGGTAAGATTATGTGTAGGAATGTTGGTTGCAAGACCTACTGCAATACCTGACGAACCGTTAACCAGAAGATTGGGAATCTTGGTCGGCAGAACAAAATCAGGAATCATCAGGGAATTATCATAGTTGGCCTTCAGATCCACGGTTTCCTTGTTCAGATCTGCAAGAATCTCCTCGGAAATCTTCTGCAGTCTTACTTCGGTGTAACGCATTGCAGCGGCAGGGTCATCATCAATGCTTCCGAAATTTCCCTGTCCTTCAATCAGCGGATAACGCAATGAGAAGTCCTGAGCCATGCGCACCATGGTGTCATAAACCGCAGTATCTCCGTGAGGATGGTATTTACCGATTACCTCACCCACCACACGGGCGGATTTCACGGTTGCATGTTCATGAAAAATTTTCAGATCATACATCGCATACAGGACACGGCGGTGAACCGGTTTCAGTCCGTCACGCGCATCAGGCAGGGCACGATCGACAATAACATCCATTGCATAATCGAGATAGGACTGCTTTAATTCATCTACAATCTCAACATTTCTTATATTCATCAGTCTACCTAAAACAATAAAAAATTAATGTATAAATTATATCATTTTTAACGGGATTTTGCTTTGACTTTTGATGCCGGAACCAAGCTTTTTAGCACCGGATTTTATCGGGCTGCCGCAGTCTGAACCGCGATGAAAGCCCGAATGCATGAATAACGATTTTTTCGGACGGAACCGCAGATCAAACGCAGGATTCAAACCCGGCCGAGTGAACCGTACTCATGAAAATTCATCCGTATTCAGGACCACTTCCCCGGTTATCCGCTCCGGAGAAAAAAATCCGCCATATTCAGACGGATTTGGAAATTAAACAAGGAAAATTAAAATACTAACAGTTATCCAGGAAATATTCTCCAAGAGTGCACTGACCGTTTCTTATGGTAAGCTTGGTGGAATATTCATCCTTGGAATCGGTTGAACCGTGAACAAGCCAGCCGTTTTCTGTAATAAACAGCTGCTTTATTCTCAAATGGTTAGGAAAATCGGAAAGGAACTGCTCGGTAACCTTGAATTTCAGTCCGAGATCAGCACGTTCCTTCATGGTCTGTTTGCCGCTGCCGTTAAAGGAAAGGAAACTGTCCTTTTCAATTTCAAACTTGCCGACACTCTGAGTGGAAACCATAACAATATGATCGATCTTAACATTCGAATTTCTGTCTGCAAAATAGGACAGGACATTGTAGTCAAATCTGTGATTATCCTCATGAAGGAAGGCATAAAGACTCTTGGCAATGTCGGCAGCAGCTGCAAGATAGCCCTGATCCACATTTTCAAATTTTACAAGAACGCCGATGCGGTTGGTATTGAGTTCGGCATCATACGCCTCGTTGTCGTATGACAGTGATTTGGCGCTTATCGAAACAGTGCTGTCAATCAGATCGGTTCTTGACGAGTTTTCATTTTTAATCTTGAGATTGATGCCGCTTAACACCAGTTTGTCACTGTGCAGACGATCATTTATATAGAACTGTCCGATCTGCAGACCGTCGGTCTGTACAAAGAAACGGTTATTTACAATTGAAACACTTAACTTTCCGGTAACCTTGTCAAGATTTCTTCGGATATTGTTAACGGAATCGGTATATTTGATGCCTTCGAGATTAACATCAAAATTAGCCGCCCGATCTGCAAACTTTCCTGCAAAGGTTACTGTTCCCGGATTAACCATTACTGAAATTTTCTTGCCTGTGGAAAAGGACGGTATTGCAACTGTTCCGTTGTAGCTGTTGCTGAAATAACTGATATTCACCTGTCCGCCGGCGGCAAAAGACTGAAAATCACAGCCGTCACAGGTTAATTCCTTGCCGTTGGGATGATTAAGAATAATTCTGGTTGTTTCAAGGAACGGAACCGTAAATTTAGACTGGAGAATAACATTGATTCCGTAGGTGCCTTCCTTGTTTCTGATTGAAAAATTCTTGCCGATTGAAAACAGACCGTCTGATTCAAAGTCATGCTCGTCAATAACCACATTCGGATTAGACTCTCTTATACGGTCCTGAAGATTGTTAATAAATGCATTATGCAGATACATTGTTGCAAACAGTGATCCGATGTAGGTTGCCGCCAGCATTCCCGCCGCCGCAGCAGCCGTAATCAGCAATGTTTTCTTATCAGTCTTTTTATTATTGTTCATATCTCATCCTTGAAAATCATTATCCAGCATCTGCATCAAACATCCGTATTATCAGCAGCTACAATTTCTCTAGCGTGATATTCTAGCATAGATGACAGAACAAAATTGAGAATTAACGCACCCATACAGCAAAAAAAAATTAAATTTTTATGTTGATTTTCTGTGAAATAACTATTTGAAAAAACTAAAAAAACGAAGTTGAACAAATAACATACGAAAGGAACCTGACCACCGTAAAAAAAGAAACATGCGAAGACAGCACGAAAAGAGAAACTATGCGGAAAGTTTCCAATGCTCCGCATGCTGACGGCTGTCCGAGAAGCATGCTCATACAGATTTGATTGAAATCTGTCCGGCCGTTCCGCATCCCCCACGCGGCTCATAAATCCGGCAGCACGAATTACCGTCCGCCGTCCCCGATGAATTCCATAACCGGACCTGCAGTCATAAAAGAGCCGAACACCAGAATCAGATCATCCGAAGAAGCATCAGCTGAAGCCTGGAGATATGCCTCAGTCACATCAGAAAAACAACGGGAACTTTCCCTTTTTTCAGGATCTTCAAGAGCATTTTTCAAATCCTCAGCATCTGTTCCGCGATCTCCCGGAATAGAACCGATATAGAAGCGATCTATCACCGGGGCGATCAGATTGAGCGCAACTGCAAAATCCTTATCCTTCAGCATTCCTGCCACGGCAATAATCCGTCTTTTATGTCCGGGATCAATAAGAGCCAGTTTGCGCCTGATGTAGGCAAATGCATGTGAATTATGACCGACGTCAACATAAACATCAGGATTATCAGCTATTTTCTGCATTCTTCCCGGCATGGTGAATCCGGCAATCTCCCGTCTCAGCACATCGTCATCAGGTCTGATCTGCAGCAGTTCAAGCGCGCATAAAACATTGACCGCATTTTCCACAGGAATTGTCGGAACGGCAATATTCTCAACAGTTCTGCCCGGTCCGCGGTAATCAAAACTTCTGCCGCCGCCGTGAATTTCATAGGAATAATCCCTGCCGATCACATAAAGTCCGGCATTCTGCTCCCGGGCATATTTTTCCACACTCTCCGGAATATCAGGTTCACCGTAAATCAGTGTTCTGCCGGATTTCAGAATACCTGCTTTCTGATAGCCGATCTGTTCGCGGTCGCTGCCCAGAAAAGCGACATGATCAAGCGCCACATTGGTTATAACCGCCAGTTCTGCATCAAGCAGATTTGTGGAATCAAACCTTCCGCCCATGCCTACCTCAAGAACAACAAAATCAGCAGGGTATTTTCTGAACGCATAAAAGGCGGCCAGCGTGGTAATCTCAAAGAATGTCAGTGAAACACCGGCCTGTCTTCTTGCCTTTTCGACCTCGCGGAAAGCTTCAAGAAGAAGCCCGTCGGAGACAAGCTGTCCGTGAACATTGATTCTCTCGTTGAAACGGATTAGATGGGGACTGTTGTAAAGATTGACAGTATATCCCGACGCGGTCAAAAGGCGTGACAGCAGATTTGTTACAGATCCTTTTCCGTTGGTACCGGTAACCGTGACAATTTTTCCCGGAATCTTCACA
>Ga0310695_10011032_pt1 | contig 13028 bp, 7 predicted proteins | sample RumenRJG_04DNA_FD_203882 | JGI IMG/M metagenome (GOLD analysis project Ga0310695, IMG submission 203882) | Bovine rumen microbial communities from Lethbridge, Alberta, Canada - RJG_04 (v2) (version 2) | ecosystem: Host-associated > Mammals > Digestive system > Stomach > Rumen | place: Canada...
CCGTGCGGCATCACGCTTCATTTTAGCCCTCTCAAAGTAGCAAGTCTTTTCACGCTTCGGAGCGTTCTTCTTAGCTTCAATAGCCGCCTGATTCAGCTCATCAGTTACGACTTTCAGCCTTTGCTCCTTAGTATCAAGCTCCTCTTGCTGAGGAAACGGCTCTGCAACGATCTTCTGAGCTTCTGCGTGGTCAAGCCGGAGTTTTGCAAGGTTATCCTGCGTTCTCTCGATTCTGCCGTCAATGTTGTAGAGGGCAGCTTCAAGACGGTTCAGGTTATGGGCAAAACTCTCGATCAGCTTCGTGGTATGTGAAGCGGCACCTTGCAGACAAGCGGACAAACCGCCGCCCATCATGTTGCTGTTTACCGTCACACTCAGCTCAAAGCCCTGGAACGAGCCGACTTTAACGGGAGTATCCGCATACTTGATAGCCAGCACCGCATCTTCCAAAGCCTTAGCTGCTTCTTTTCTGTCGGTGTACTCAACATCACCGATAGTGATTTTGAATACAGGCAGTTTTCGCTCAGGATCGATCGGGAGCTTGCGGAGTGCTTCACGGTCTGTATGGAGGTCAGCAAGAATCGCAGTAAGTTTCTGTTCCTGTTCAGGGAAACGAGCGATCTTGTCCTCCATTTCAAATACCGTGTTGCGGTGTTCCGCAGCGAGTACCCTCAGTTCCTTCACTTCATTTTCAAGCATGAGCTTTTCCTTGATACGCTCATCGCCTGTGCAGAGAGCCTTGATCTCGGAATAAGTGAGTGCCTGCTGGTCCACATCTTCGCATTTCGGTGATGCTCCATAAAGAAGTATCTCCAATGCAAGACAAATAGGCAGGCTATGATAGAGGAACAGTCAAGTTGGCTGTTCCTCTTATTTTGTAACTATATGATTATGCTAAATCATTATATTAGAAAGAGCGAATGTACACAGAAACCTTGACAATCATGACGAAATTTGGTGTTATAATATAGGAATGGTAGCGTGAGAGTGTATAAAACCTCACCATATTCTTTTCTTTTATTTGAGAAAATTTAGAGGAGTGTACATATAATGACAGGTTTTTATGAGTCCTTGTTAACACTTGTAAAGAATTATTAAGGACATTATTCCAAATCAGCTTTGTATCGGTATATGAATATTTACATCTGCTCACTCTATTGCAAAATATGAAAAAATAGTAAATTATCATTGACTTTGCACGACACAAATGGATACTAAAGAAACCGCAGAGCCGATTCGATATTTATTATTTGATTACACAACAGAGTAACATTTGGGGATATGCTACACCTAAAATATGGTGTCAGCATATCTTTTTTCTTTTTAGCAAAATTTTCTCTAAAATTCAGTTCGATATGCTGAAAAATCTTTGTTCAGTAATTGACTTATTATGCAGATTATGCTATAATAAAATGGATAATACTCTTTAGGGGGGACGATTGTGGCTAACGATTTGTATATAGTTGACAATCTCGCTGAAAACCGCACTGTCAAGCACTATCTGACAGAATGGTGCGATATTTCTAAGCAGATTGATGTTGCAACAGGTTACTTTGAAGTTGGGGGACTGTTAGAGCTGGCTGAAAAGTGGCAAGGTTTAGATAAGATTCGTATTATAATGGGATCAGAGGTTACAAAGCGTACTTCAGAAATTCTGAAAACAATATCTGACAAGATCATTGATATTTTTGACGAGAGCATAGAACACGAAAAGCAAAAAAACACATTCCTTATAGGTGTTCCTGCGATTATGGAAGCCCTTCGGTCACGCAAGATCGAGTGCCGTGTGTTTGATAAGGACAAATTTCACGCAAAGGCATATATCACCTATTTTAGGGACGATTATCATAGCCAGTTTATTCCTTCTATGAATATTCCGTCAGGTTATGCACTTGTAGGATCAAGTAACTTTACAAAGGCAGGGCTTACTAAGAACATTGAGCTAAATGTTCAGGTCACAGCAGATGTAGATGCTTTGCAGGAATGGTTTGATGCTCGCTGGAATGAAGCTATTGACCTTACTGATGCTATCCTGCAAGTGATAGAAAAACATTGCAGAGATTATTCACCTTTTGACATATATATTCGCTCGATGTATGAGATGTATCATAATCACGAGCAGACGTTATCTGAATGGGAGGAGAATTCTTCTGTAATTTATCCATTATTGTCTCAGTATCAAAAGGACGGATATAATAGTCTTATTGAAATCGCTGATAAATACGGTGGTGCATTTCTTTGTGACGGCGTTGGTCTTGGTAAAACATTTGAGGGACTGATGCTGATCGAGCGTTATGTGGTGAAAGAGCGTAAGAATGTTGTTTTGATTGTTCCTGCGGCTGCAAGAATCCCCGTATGGGAAACCACAATAAAGAAGTACATTCCGAGTGTAATGAGTGGATTTTCAAAGTTTATGATAATCAATCATACTGATGTTTTGCCTGATAGAAAAGTAGATCAGCTTGAATCTATCACCAATGAAGCAGAAGTTATTATAATTGATGAAGCTCACCACTTTAGAAACCGTTCTTCAAACAGATATAGAAAGCTATATGAAATAATGGGCAATGGCACGAAAAAGCAGATATTTATGCTTACTGCCACACCAATCAATAATAGCTTTCTTGATTTACAACACCTTATTGAATTGTTCACGCAGAGACAGGAAGATTACTTCAAGGACGCTCCCCTCGGAATACAAAGCGTAAGAGGTCACTTCGGGAAAATGGAAAAATCCCTTGAAAAATCAGCGGATTCGACCGATGTGTCAGACCACTCAGAGGAAAGCAGTTCCATTATGCGCAGAGATCCTCTTGTCAACGCTCTTGTTGTTCAGCGTAGCCGTGCATATGTAAAAAAGAGCCTTACCGTATCTGAAAAGGATAATATACTTTTCCCTGACAGGCTTCCGCCTGTTGTAGCGAATTACTCAATGAGAGTAAGCTACGGCAAGCTGATTGATGACTTTGTAGACTCATTTGACAGAAAAGATAAAGAAACAGGCCGCTCTGTGCCTATTCTTGCATTGCCTGTTTATTCCCCATATGAGGAAGAATATTATATTGGCGATAAGAGCAAGATAGATGAAATGAAAAAAGGCAGACAGACTCAGGTCGTAAACCTTGTCAGACAGCTTTTATTAAAACGATTTGAAAGCTCCATTGCTGCATTTGAGGAAACTTGTATCCGAATATTTGTTAGACTTAGGAAGTTTGTTGATGATTATAGGGAATATGGCAATGAAAGGGCTATTACAAGATTCTTTCAGCGTAGAGAAAGAATAACAGAATATATTGAGAAATATATCTCCAATAACACACCATACACCTTAGATGATTTGGAGGACGACCTGCCTGAATATGTCTGGAATGTTGAGGAAAATCTTGATGTAACCGATTTTGATATTGCTGCTATGATAGAAGATACCCTCGGTGATATGGAAGTACTTTCGGATTTTATTGATGATATGATGGGCATTGATCCCGAAAAAGACGATAAGATCAATAAGCTGAAAAATCTTATCCTGCACGATGATAAGATAAAAGGAAAGAAAGTAATCATATTTACAGAATACCGCTCAACAGCACAATACATTTATCGTCAGCTTTCTGAATGTGGTGTGAAAAATATGTTTGAGCTTGATGGACAATACAGCGGTGACAGAAAAAATATAATAGAGCGTTTTGCTCCGTATTATAACGATAAGACCTCTTACACTATCGACGATGAGATACAAGTCCTGATTGCAACAGATGTACTTGCTGAGGGCTTAAACTTGCAGGACGCATCTTGCCTTATCAACTATGAATTGCATTGGAATCCTGTTCGTCTTATGCAAAGGATAGGTCGTGTTGACAGGCGAAGAAATCAGCAGATCGAGGATAATCTGCTTGCCGATCACCCTGAAATAAGAGCTGACAGAGATAGGATATATTATTGGAATTTCCTGCCGCCTACTGAATTGGAACAGCTTTTATCGCTGTTTAAGACAGTATCTCAAAAAACCTTGCGTATTTCCAAAACATTCGGTATTGAGGGCAAGCAGTTGCTTACCCCTGACGATGATTACGATGCTCTTAAAGAATTCAATACTGCCTATGAAGGTACAGAATCGCAGGAGGAAGAAATTATCCTTGACTATCAGCGCCTTATGAGTGAAAATCCCGATTATATCGAAGACGTAAAGAAACTGCCTAAGAGAATGTTCAGTGGAAAGCAGTTCGGCAGAAAAGGCTTTTTCTTCTGCTATGAGCTGCCCGATAAGCGTATTGACGGCACTTGGTCTGATGGTGATGGTCGTGTAAAGTGGTACTTCTATGATATTGCCATTAAGGAGATCAGCGATAACACTTATGAAATCTGGCAGATTATCAAGACACTGCCCGATGAAATAAGGCTGGTCGCTGTTACTCCCGATGATTTTACCGATATACAAAAGCGTATTGAAACCTATATCAAACGTAATTATTTATCTCGCATACAAGCTCCAAAGGGCGTAAAAGCAAAGATGCTCACTTGGATGCAGCTTGCATAAGGAAGGAATACTATGAATATAAGAGCTATTACTGATCTTAAATCAATGCTCCAATATTTTAGTGATAAATTGGATTGGGGCATTGAACTTGATGATGAATACGATGTTGATAATTATACATATGAGGTATTTTCAGAGGATCTTGGAATAAAAAAGGAAGAATTCGCAAAGATTGACTCTATGGCTCAGCTTATGCCCCTTGTTGACGATATGCCTTTCGGTATCTTCTGCGTGAATTTTGAAAGCAGAAAGCTCGAAACTGCTGCCTTGAAGAAGATACTCTCAAAGCTCATCACACGCAACAGAAACAACGAGTATATGAAGCAGTGGGATATGCACGACTTGATATTCCTGTGCTTTTGGGGCGATGCAAAAGACCGTTATATCGGTGTTGCCTGCTACGATGATAACAATAAAAGCCTGCCGCAGCTCAAGATCGAATACATACAACCACAGATTGAGGATTTTAAGATAGTAGAAGACTTTGAAGCAAAACTTAAAAAGCTCCGTCTGCCTGATGATATTGACGATAAGGATAAGTGGCGTGATCAGTGGAGAAGTGCATTTACTGCCGTGTATCGTTCGCAGATCACCGATTCCAAAAACCTTGCGGAAAAGCTGGCAGGATTGGCTCAACATACAAGGGATACTATCATCAGCACCTATAATGTTGAGACGGCACTCGGTTATGTGCATCTGCTGTATGAAAAGTTCAAGAGCAACCTTGTCCACGATCTCAGCGTTGAGCAGTTTGCGGATATGTACGCTCAGACCATTGCCTATGGCTTGTTCTCGGCAAAGTGTATGGACGATAGCGAGCAGTTTGATTGGAATGACGCAGTTGACAGGATACCGAACACAAACCCGTTCCTCAAATCGCTTATCAAGAGCTGTTTTGAACACGACAGCGGTAAGGCTTTCTTCGATGAACTGGAGCTTGCCGAGATCATCAATCTCCTTGATAATACGAATATTGGCAATATTCTGGAGCATTTTAACCGTCATACAGGCGGTGGCAGAGAGGATACAGTCATCTATTTCTATGAGGATTTTCTGTCCGCTTATGAACACGAAACGAAAAAACGCAGGGGCGTTTATTATACGCCGTGGCCTGTTGTAAAATTCATCGTTCGTGCGGTAAATGATATTCTGAAAACGGAATTCGGCTTTGCAGACGGACTTGCCGATACTGCCACAAAAACAATACTGAAAAGCGTTGAGGGCAAGAAAAAGCGTGTTTCCATTGATGTTCCTGCTATTCAGATACTCGATCCGGCAACAGGTACGGGAACTTTCCTGCGTGAAGTGATCCTCAGCGTTTATGAAACTTTCAAGGAAAAGAACAAGGGTAAGTCCGATGATGAGATCAAAAAGTTGTGGAATGAGTATGTCCCGAAGCACCTCCTGCCCCGTCTGAACGGCTTTGAGCTGATGATGGCTCCGTATGCGGTAGCACATATGAAACTTGCAATGGTGCTGAAAGATACGGGATATGAATTTGGCTCAAAACAGCGTTTGAATGTTATGCTGACAAATACTCTTGAGCCAGCTTCATCTGATGCGGATTTTACAGAGGAATGTCAGCAAATGAGTCTGTTTGAAGATCCTCTTGCAGCCGAAGCCTTTGAAGCAGACAAGACGAAAAATAATCTTGCAATCAATGTTATTATCGGCAATCCACCTTATTCAGGTGAAAGTGCCAATAAAGGCGAATGGATAATGGATTTAATGGAAGATTATAAAAAGGAACCTGGCGGAAGAGAAAAGTTACAAGAACAAAATTCAAAGTGGATTAACGATGACTATGTTAAATTTATACGACTTTCTCAACTGTTCCTCAATAGAACCGAGAAAGGTGTCCTCTCCTTCATTTGTCCTCATGGATTCATAGACAATCCGACATTTAGAGGAATGCGTTGGAATTTGGCAAAAAACTATAAAAAAATTTATATCCTTGATTTACATGGGAATGCCAAAAAACGAGAAACCGCACCAGATGGAACAAAGGACGAAAATGTATTTGATATTCAGCAAGGTGTATGCATCATGTTTATGATCTACTGCTCTACAGGTGCAAGCAATTTTGCTGAGATATATCACGCAGATTTATTTGGTACAAGAGATAATAAGTATAATCTTCTAAACGCATCTGCACTCGACAGTATTAAATGGACGAAAGTTAATTCTTCTGAGCCTTTTTTCCTATTTAAGCCAACAAAGGTAATAACTGACTCAAAAGAGTGCTTTAATGTAAGCGAAATCTTTGTTAATTCCACCATGGGATTTCAAACACACAGAGATAATCTTGCTATCTCATTTACACAAAAGTCGATGGAAGAAAAAATCCATGACATACTTACAAACTCTAACCTTGAATCTATTAAAACACGATTTGCAATCAAAGATACCAGCGAATGGACTATAAGTCGTGCAAAATCACAACTTTTGCAGCTTAAATCTGATTATATAGCTGATAAAATAACAAAATGTCAATATCGTCTGTTTGATATAAGATATTGCTTTTTAGACGGAATTCTTATGGATCGACCACGGCTTAATGTATTTTATCATGTGACTAATAAAGAAAACTATGTTTTGGGTGTTGGAAGACAAGGATTAGCTGTTGGTGATATAAAATGGTGTTTGGCAACAATTTCTCATTATGCAATGGATGCAAACATTTTTAGACGTGGAGGAGTAACTGCAGCACCATTATACTTGTATGGAAATACTATGGATAATGCAAAGCGTACTCCTAATTTGAAAGGCGCATTTGTCGAAAAATTCGCTAAAAGTCTTGGTTTGACCTTTACTAATGAAAAAACAAGTGAACCAACAGAGTTTTCTCCTATTGACATTATTGATTATATCTATGCAATCCTGTATTCTCATAAGTATCGTGAACTGTTCTCTGATGAATTAAAAATCGACTATCCTAAAATTCCTTACCCTTCAAGCAGTGAGTATTTTTGGAAGTTAGTTAACAAAGGCAAAGAATTAAGAAATCTCCACACAATGGACATCACGCTTGCAACTGACAATATTTCATTTGACGGAAATGGAGATACTGCTGTTACAAAATACACTTTGAAAAATGAACGCATTTATATCAATAATACTCAATATTTCACTACAGATAGTACACTATCAGATGTTTGGATTTATACTATAGGCGGCAACCAACCGTTACAAAAATGGCTCAAGGATAGAAAAGGTCTTACGCTCTCTGCCGATGATATTGAACATTACAAGAGGATAATTGCCGCACTAAAGCGTACTAATGAGCTTATGGAAGAAATTGATGAGGTGTTTGAGTTCTGATGAAAGCACGTATTAAAGCAAGTCATAATTTTCCTGGCTTTACAGAGGAAGATCGTAAAAAAGCTATTGAAACTATGAAAAGAACATGGCAAGAGTTCAAAGACGCACTTGCTAACGGAAAGTTCCAATATGACGAAACAGAAATTGCCTTGAGAGAGACATTCCTTAAAGTTTTTGATGATTCATTTCAAAAATATGATAAGGATCATTTAACATGTTCACTTGGTTCTGTCTTTTCTGGTTTTACTGTCGGTAGAGGTGCTAATCTCAAAGATGATGAAGTTTTTATAGCTGAGCGACTTAATCCACAAGCTAAATATATAGGAGAAAACAGATTTAGCCCACCGAAAATTGAATGGCTGTACCTTGCATTAGGTAAGGATGTTGATGCTGTTAAGGAATGTACGCAAAAAGAATGCAGAGCTGAAACAGGCAAAAAGTACGGATTTTCACTATATTCGCTCGTTCCCGAATATGAAGATACTAAAATAGTCGATTTAACTATAGCGGATTCAATGTCATATAGTGAAATTGAAGATGTTCTTAATGATAAAGCCGAAAAAGCCTATAAATCAGGTTTGAAATACGCTAAAAAGCACGGATTATTCTTATATAAAATCAATCAGGATAAATTCGGACTTGATCATGACATCATAAAGCTTTGGTATCTTCTGACATATTCTAAAATGCTATCAACAGAAATATTCACCCCCATTTATACTGACAGTCAAAAAGTAAAAAAATATGAATACTCTCCGTTCCAGACAATGGCAAAATACTTTGAGCAATTGGGCTATGGTGGTATAATTTATTCAAGTACAGTATGTACTTCTGGAAAGAATCTTGTTCTTTTCAATAAGTTAAGCGCAACTCCAACAGGAGATTTGCAGTCTTATATAATACCATAATCAGCATTGTGGAGCATACCATAATAAGCAGATACCCAAATGGAACAGAATACTTAACCGCAAGCTCTCGGAAACGCTCTGTAAGCGTTTCTGAGGGCTTTTTCTTTTCAGCGGTTAGTTTTCCGCTCCGTAGGCTCGGACGGCTGTGAGGGGTATTTCAGTTCGTCACAGGACACAGCAAGAGCGAGTTGCCAAAACAACTCGCCCTGCTGATTATTCGTCCTCATCGCTGCACTCGTCAAGTCCGTGAAGTAGTTGAATGTATACGCACTCTGCTCGGTCATGTTCCTCGCCCTCGGTAGTCATCATGAGTTCAAGGAAATATGCCTTAGCTTCTTCATAGTCCGTCCAGACCTCATGCCTGCCGTTGCAGACGGTCGTGACCTTACGTGACCTCGGCATTGCCAATTCGGGTATTTTTAACATAGTGGTATCCCTCCTGTGATTTAGTGTAGATACATTATATCCCATGAAAAGACAGGAGTCCAGCATTGGGGAGAAATTGTAATAATTCTTGTGCAGGGCGCAGCAATCACAGAAAAATCCTCGGTGAAATATGCTGTATATCGTAAAACGCTCTTTAAACGCTTAGGGAGCGTTTGCAGTTTCAGGAGTACAACTTTCCCCATAACCGTCACAGACGGCTCAGAAGGGCTATTCCGTTCGTCATAGAGCCTGTTATCATTCAAGCGTATCCTTTCTTCTCTGCTGAGTACGTTTTTTCTCTTGGTACTGCCTGTTACGCTCCTGCTGTTCCTTGTTTTGGAGATAGTTACGCACCTGTCGGGTGTACTTGTGTGCCGTGTCACGCTTAGTAACAAAGGCATTATGCTCAGGCACCAGAGCATTGTATTTCTCTTTCAGCTTGGTGGACTTCGCCTGCAAATCGTTCTGCTTAGGCATTTTCCCTTTGATGTAGTAAGGCTTGATATGCTCGGCAATATATTTGTCGGCTTCTTCAAATGCGTCGATAGCGGCAGCATTCTTCTTGCGGAAGTGCTTCTGCGTAAATGCAGAACGCTCCTGATACTCCTTGTATATAGCATAGTTCAGAGAATGCTGTTCCATCATCGCAATGAGCTTGTCTATCGGCTCTATCTTTGCCCTCAGCTCGGTAAGCTCGTCCGTGTGGTCATCAGGGTGCTTGAAATTCCAGAAGAAGCCCCTGAGATCGTCAAGCGATGTGATACCGCCAGCTTCAAGGTCAGCGATCATCTTATCGCTGTCACGCATACCTCTGATCTCTGCCCACGGATCTTCTTTCTTTTCAGGAGCTTTACTCTCGATCGGCTCAGGCGCAGGCTTATCATACAGCGGTGCAAGAAATTCCTCCGCTGTGATAACTATCCTGTCGGTGTCGGGCTTAGGTGTAGTCTGCGGTGTGATTGTCGGTGTAGGTGTTAGCACTCGTGAGATACCCTTTTCCCGCATTTTTGAACGAATGAGATTGGTGATAAGGTGTCCGGGTTCTGACGGTGGTGTTGTCGGTGAGGTGACTGTCTGTGTCGGCTTCGGCTCGGTCTTTGGAACAACAGGCTTCGGCGGTTCGATGAGCATATCGGGAGTGACATTCGCTGCTGACAGCTTTTCCTGTATCTCTGCTATCTGCTCGGCTATGCGTTCGGGGGTGAAGTCTGCGCCCAGGGTGTCGGCTCTTGAAAACTTCTGTTGACCGTCACCTGATAGCCTGAATTTCAGCTTAACCTTATTGCTCGGCTTATACACATATTCGATACCGCACTCACTGCACTTTTCAAGAAAGTCCTTGAAGTCACGGCTGTAAAGCATGACCTCTGCAATTCTGACACGGAGTTTATCTTTCCACGACTTGCCCTCTTTCTGCATATCCCTCTCAAAGTGAGATACCCCATGTCCCTTTTCAGGCTCGGAGATAACAGATATACCGTGTTCTTTGCATAGTTCGTCCGAAATCTGCCTAAGCTCTGCCCACGCTCTTTCATTCTTCCTGCCTTGATTATGCTCGGTGGTAAAGCTCAGACCGTTATACAGATTTGTGTTGTTGAAAATGATGTGGCAATGCAGGTGGTCTTTATCGTTATGAACTGCGATAACATACTGATAATCATCTTTTAGATAGCGGTCGCAAAGCTCCTCTCCGATCTGCATAGCTTGTTCGGGCGTGACTTCACCGGGGGCAAAGCTCTGTATCATGTGGTAAGCAAGGATTTGGGTGCGTCCTGTTTCTGTGTTTCGGACGGCTCGGAAGTCCTCGCTTGCTCCTGCACTGTCGGCTCGGCAAGCATAAGAGTTGACATATAAACCGTCGATGGTCTTATCTCCGTTTGTGATGTAAGCGATCGCTGCGCTGACTGTTGCTCGGATCGTATGGATAGAAGTGTATGCCAAATCTCGTTTACTCCTCTCTTTATCTCGTCAATATCCTCGGCATAGATTCGCCCTGTGCTGTAAAGCCGTACAAGTATCTGATTCACGTTGCTCCCTATGCGTTTCATCAGGCGATTACACTCCGATATGTCGGTGGTGTCGGGTACGAGGTCAACCCTCGCACGAACACAGTCACGGATATACTCAGTTTTGTTTTTATAGCCGTACTGCTCACACTTCGCTAAGATGTCCTGCATTTCCGATTCCGTAAAGCGAACATTCAGCGTATAGGACTTCTTCTCCCTCTTGCGTTTCAGGTACTTGCGTTCATCGTCTGTAAGCTCGTCCTCAGACTTGTGTGCAAGGGTATCGTCAAGCTCGGCTCTGACCTCTTGGTCAAGTGAGTGATTGATTGCTCCCTCATAGGTCATGCCCTCGAACTCCATAACCTTGCTCTTGGGCGGTCTGCCTCTCTTGCGTTTTGCGTTTTCCATAGTGGTGTCTCCTTTGTTTTATTTCGGCGTTAGCCGATTATTTTTTGACCGCTGTGCGGTCATTTCGGGGCTTGGGGTGTCCCCAACAAGCATTTGGTATTTTCGCTCGCTGTGCGGCGCAAAATACAATGCTTGTTATTTTTGTTGAGCTGTAGCGCATATTTCCAGCCTGTGGGATTTGCGTATCACGCAGGCTTTCGATGCTCCGTCAGCGAATTTGGAGCTATTCGACTTAATCTCTCCGCCGCACTGTCGGCGGTCATTCTCGCTCACGCTCCTGCGTGATGCCCTCAATCATCATCACTCTTGAAATTGTAAACTGGTACGGCGCAGTTATCGTGCTGGGAGTGCGGCAGTCTGGTGAAAATCGCTCTCAATAGTTATTACCAAAATAATCATGACTTCGTTAAGCATAGCCTGCGAAAAAACTCACTGAATTTTGGATAGTCTGTTTGTGCATAACGGAGAATATCTCGGCGGTACTTAACGAATGGCAGAATAATTTGGTATTGATATGTAGAAGGTCATAGTTTCTCTGTATCATTAGTGGTAAAAGTGAAGCCGAACACACTGGAGCTTTTTGAAATTCCCCATAACATTCTGTCGAACGCAAAACTCTAATGAAACAGAAAGTTTGAGCGCAATACCAGTAGACAAACGGCTTTATTGCGCGCTATAATATTATCGTGGGGGTATGTGAGCATCCTGCAATATCAGATGAAGTGAGGTGATGTGAATGAGTAAGAAAGCAAAAGCTGAGATTGCTGACGAGTCCGCCGTTATCATTACGGATACCGTGCTTGCCGAGAATCAGGCAAAGCTCAACAGCTATGAAAAGGCTATCAAGGCTGTGCAAGAGCGCAGGCGCAAGGTCATCATTGATAGCAAGCTCTACACCTACGATAAGCTCTCACAGCTTTACGGCGGTGCTGAGGGGCAGGCACTTCTTGATGCTGTGACCGCTGAACACGGTCTGATTGAAAAGCTGACCGCAAGCGGAATGACCTATGAGCAGATCGGCGAGTTGGCTGACGATAGTTCTGCTGATACCGACAACAAGTCTAATGATGATGTTGCTGACGGACAGACTTCATTCTTTGATGAGAAGCCGAACCCCTATGCGGTTTAAGATACCGACAACAAAACGATTATAGCAATGCCGTTGGGGAATGTTCGACGCGCACAAATCAGATACAGAAACTTTGGGCGCAATACCTATGGACAAGCCTCGGCGGTGTGCGCTATAGTATTACTGTGCAGGAGTAACGCCCTGCAACATTGAGCCTATGCGTGTAGAGATAGATAATCGCAGGCGGAAAGGAGACAATTGAAAGAGACAACTACTACCGCAGAGAAAGAGAAGGTAGACTGCTCCTACTCGGAGTATCGTATCGGTCTGACAACTTATCGTGTCAAGATCAGTTT
>Ga0310695_10011033_pt1 | contig 13027 bp, 10 predicted proteins | sample RumenRJG_04DNA_FD_203882 | JGI IMG/M metagenome (GOLD analysis project Ga0310695, IMG submission 203882) | Bovine rumen microbial communities from Lethbridge, Alberta, Canada - RJG_04 (v2) (version 2) | ecosystem: Host-associated > Mammals > Digestive system > Stomach > Rumen | place: Canada...
GACAGTCTTTCCTCCGACAGCGAGCACGGAGAGGGAGAATTAGACAAGCTCGCAAAGGATCTTGAAGAAGACGAAATAAAAAAAGTCGTCTACGAAGGAAAATACAAGGAAGTACTCCGCAAGGTCCAGGAATGCATTAACAACGCAAAAAGCAAAAGTCCCATGTACGCGGATACCCATGGAAAAGCTCAGCTGATGGAAAGGTCGGATGGCCGGATACTTTGGCAAGAGCACCATAAGCGGATAGAATCCGCAGCCCGTCGAGCGACCCAGATCCTACAGAGAGAAATCACTGAGAGAGAACTGGGGGATGTCGATACAGGGTACTGGCAGGGGCAGCAATTCACCTCGTCAGAAGCCTGGAGGAGGGACAGGAAGTGCATGTCCCGCGTCGATGTACCAGATGACAGACCGAATATGGAAGTCGTCGTTCTTGTGGACGAATCAGGCTCCATGGCGGGAGACGAAATCGAAGCAGCACGCGAATGTGCGTATTTCACATATAAAACGTGCGAAATGCTTCAGATTCCTTGCACTGTCATTGGACATGACATATATGATCGCAAGGAAAGTTGCCTCCGTCTCGACGTGGCAGCAAGTCCGGAAATGTTGGATGGTGGCAATGAAGAACGGATTTTCGCCCTTATGCCCAAATCCAATAACATGGATGGGTTTGCTATAAGAAGCTGCATTGACCTTCTTAAAAAAAGGGAAGCGGACCAAAAATATCTCTTCGTCATATCTGACGGAGCGCCTTTGGCTAGAGGATATTACGGAAAAGCTTCCTGGGAGGATGTCCGTGATGCCGTGAAAAATGGCAAAAAGGCAGGACTGAATATCGTCACTGCCGGAATCGGAGACAGCGTCTATGCCATAAAAAAAGTATGGCTCGAAGGCGTGTCGAAAAGAGATGCAGCAGCATTTCTTGAAATTGGGGATCTGAACAAGTTACCACGGGCTTTTGCAGACGTGATAATTAAACAGATGTCCTGACCGGTTCAGAACAGACCCTGCACACAAGGATGTGGCAGGGTTTTGTTTTTGCATTTTTATTTTTTGTATGATATACTAAAATAAAAAATAGAGCTTTGTATATGTTTTCTGATGAACCCACAAATCATTTGTGGGATTTTTTTATGCAAAGTTCGGAAAGGAGGCAGGATGCCTCAATATAATTTCACCGCCGAGGAGGCGGTGTCAATATTAGGGATCAGGCTTGCCCCCGGAAGGATGGGAAAGCTTGATTACAAAGGCAATGTGTTTACTTCCTGCATTGCCTGTGCGTCGCACGACGCGGGGCATCTTAATGTACGTTCGGGGATGTTCCACTGTTTTTCGTGCGGTTTCAAAAGCAGGGATGTTTTTGTAAATCTGCCAGAAACAGCCGGGCGCGTCACCGAAAACGCGCCAGTAAAGGAAGTAGAAGAAGAGGCAGAAGCCTCAGAAAGCACAAAGCACAAGTGCTATTGTGCTCTTCTCTCCGACCAGATGTTCAGCCTTAATAAAAACACGGTTGAATATCTAAAGAAAAGAGGTATGACGGAAGAAACCGCCCGTAAATACGGCTTCCGTACATACCCAGCCTTAGATCCGTTAAAGGATTTCGACCGCCGCAAGTCGGTCGCTAACCGGATAATGGAGAAGGGCATCAGTACAAAGGGTGTTGCAGCCTTTGCCACTGATAAAAGCGGGAAACGGTATCTGTGCCATAAGAACGGTGAAGGGTTGATAATGCCAATAATCAGCATCAATCACAAAGCTGTCGGATTAAGGCACAGACCGCTTGTTAAGAAAGACGGGGTAAAAGAAACCCCATTTTCAACAAGCGGGAAGCCGGGTGGTGTTTCGGCACACTCTCCCGCAGGTTTTTTCTGTAACTGGGAAAACAACAGACCGAAGGATGATTCCGACGGCGAGTACGTTTTCCAAAACCAGAGGTATCCAAGGAAACACGCTTTCTGTGTGACTGAAGGACCTCTTAAGGCGGCTCTTCTCCGCCAGGAAATGCCCGAAAGCGGACCGGTCATTTCTATTTCCGGAGTGTCTTCCATCAGAAATCTGGAAGGCATTTTGAAGGAAATGAAGAAAATGGGGTATCTTTACTGTGACAATTATCTTGACATGGATGAATTTATTCCATTTCTGGATCAGAAAACAGGAAAGATGCTCGAAGGGAACCCCGGGGTTGCCCGTGCATCCAACCAGCTTAAAAGGATGTGTGCAAAAATCGGCCTTAAATGTTTCCGTCGCAAGTGGGACATGACGATCGAGGTAAACGGCAAAAAGTTCAAAAATGCCCTGAAAGGCATAGATGATTACCTTGTTTACAAAAACAAGGGGATTTTGCCACATACCCTGACAGACCCGAAGGAAGACGCCAATTAAAGCGTCTTCCTTTTTTCTTGCATAAAATTACTTTTTGTATTATAATACTTTTGACTTAAGTAAATCGGCTTTTGCATAAATCGTTTTTTGTTAACCGTTCTTTTCCGGAACGGTATTTTTTATGCAAAAGTTTTTAGCCTCTACGAAGAGGAAGGGACGGAAAAGGCGCCCCTGTAAGACCCTCTTCGTTAAGAGGGCAAAAACCGCCTGTTGGCGGAGGGAAAAACTATGAATAAGAGCATCGAAACCGAATCTATTGTTGACTCCTACACGGGAGAAACAATTGAGGAACTCCGTGGGTATCATGGAGGAGGAAAGTCCGGCAGGTCTTGCGGCGTCCAAGATCATATAAAGGATGCTGCAACCCAGGCTGTAGACGCCCTTGATACCTCCTGGGATCTCGGGTACTATGGTCTGCCCGGGATGAAGCCCCTGCTTCTTCTCGGGGAACTTAAGGACGTGGCCGAATGCGGCTACGAACTTAAAGAAGGTCCGGACAAGGGCGACGGCCCTACGTGGAAGTTTAAAAAGCTTCCTAAAAAGGAATGGGACATGGAGTCCCTGCCAACCCCCGAAGCCTTTGAAAAAAGGTGTTCGGAGATTATGCAGGAACTCAGGCTCTACTCCTGTAGGGTTGCCTAATCATGGTGTGACTCGTCAACAAAGGGGTGGCTTTAAGCCGCCCCTTAATTTCACCAGAAGGGAGGTATCTCAATGGTGTTTATGAAAAAGCTGCTGAAACAGTTAAAACAAACCGGTTCAACAGCAATATCCACCAGGGAATCAATAAATAAGGATTTCATGGTGGAAAAATATAAAAACGGGGAAAGGTACGTAATGCCGCTCCGCTACGAACTGCTTGAGCAGGAAATAGCGGAAAAACTTATGGCATTGTCATATGTGCCCGCCCCCAAACTGTCTGAAAAACTTCTTAAAAGATATATCAGACAGTATGAAATAGACGAGGGAGCCCGTCTTAAGATTAACTTCCATCTGGCAGAACACCAGAAATCAGCAATTGAAATTGCTGCAAAAAACTGGGTGTTCATGCTGACCGGGGGACCCGGCATGGGTAAAACATGCGTAGTCAAGGGCATCATCTCGGTAATCAAGATGTTCCACCCCGGGTTCAAGGTTGTCTTTTGCGCTTCCACAGGCAAAGCAGCCAGAAACCTTGCAGCCGCTGTCGGGGCAGATGCAAGAACGATCCAGTCCGCAATAGGGCTGGCAGATGCCGACGAAGCCGTAACCGGAACACTTGCCGGAGATATTGTTGTGATAGACGAAGTGTCAATGCTTGACCTTCAGACATTCGCAGCAATCCTTCGGTCAATTAAACCGGGAACAAAGCTTATCATCGTCGGGGATCCCGACCAGTTACCTTCTGTCGGAGAAGGTGCCGTACTGCGGGACTTAATGCAGGCTAATATGCCCGATCTGGAAAACAGTCGGAAAAGTATACACTGCATCCCGTGGGAAGCGCTGTCTGTACCGCACAGACAGAATGCGGATTCCGTCCTCTATAAGGACATTTTCAGCATCCGCTTCGCTGAAACGGCAGCATACAGCAGAAAAGACATCAAAATGATTTCGGGAGAAGACGTATCAATCCTGAACCCGAAGCCCGATGTCTTAAGCCAGATAGTTTCCTTATATAAGGAAATGCTGGGTAAGTATGGCAAAGGTAACGTTGCCGTGCTGACCCCCTTCCGGAAAGTCGGAAAGACCTGTGCAAACGTTGTTAATTCGGCGTTACAGGCAGAGTTGAACCCGAATCCGAAACATTTTTTTGAAGGTGAGGTCGAAGACTGTACCGGTGATGAACCGGTGATCCGGCGCGTAAGGTTCTGCGTCGGCGACCCCGTAATGCAGCTCAAAAACAGAGAGCATGTAAGTAACGGGGAAGTAGGCAAGGTTGTCGAGATAAGCGGTGATACAGTCACTGTGGATTTCGGCAGGGCAAGACTTAATTATAATCCCGATTCCCTCGGGGACCTCGATCTGGCGTATGCCATGTCGGTCCATAAATCACAGGGAAGTGAATATAAAGCGGTCATAACCCTTGCCCTAAAGGAGCACGAAAAACTCCTTTCAAAGAACCTAGTATACACCGCGATTACCAGGGCAAAAAAGAAGTGTATCTTAATCTGCGAACCGGAATCTTTTCTGAAAGCAGTAAAAAGAGATGCTTCCGTGGAAAGGGTAACCTTCCTCAAAGAAAAATTGCTTGCGGAGAAAACGAGATATGAAATTCTCCGAAAAGCAAAAAAGTTCTTCGGGAAAGGGGGATACCCGATAGAATGTCTAAACTTTGTTGAAAAAAACGGCGCATCTATCTGTGCAGGACTTAACAGGCAGAGTTTCACCATTCCGAACACCGCCCTTGGCGAACGCGCCAAAAAGGGGATCCAGATGTTTTTATTAAGTCTGGACAGCGCAGTTACAACAGCTTCGTTTACTGAAAACGGGCTTACCGTAATTGCAGCATGATTATAAGCGGGACGTACAGACGCCCCGCTTTTCCCCTATTTACACTTAACAGTCCATATCTTATGATAAAAGCACCCTCAGGAACGGGAACCAAACAGTTCCAGAACAGGCCTTACAATATCATTTGCAACAGAGAAAGGGAACGCGCCCATGAACTTGCCAATAATCTTATCCTGTGGGATATATGGATTCTGCCAGAACCGGGAATCATACGAATCCTCTCTGTTATCACCTAATACAAACACCGTATTTTCAGGGACTGTAAAAGTCCTTTCGCAATTCGTCTCAATATCACTGTCAAGATAGTCAGATTCATCAGCTATCATACCATTAATAACCACATAACCGTCCTTAAAGGATATTTCATCGCCCGGGATACCGATGACCCTCTTTGCGAAAATACTTCCATACTCGTCGGATTTAAATGAAACAATATCTCCTCTTTCTATTCCGTGTTTAACATAAGCAAGACGGTTATAAAAGGTAGTAGATCCAACATTCAGGGTCGGCTCCATAGAAGCGCTTGCACAGGTACAACCAAAAACCACCTTTAGGAAAAATACAAGCATGAAGATAACAGGGAAAACAAGGGCAACGCCATCAAATATTTTACGGGGAATGGAAAATCCCTGTCCGATGCCAAGTCTCTTTATCCGAGCATCTATACTTTCCTTCTCCTTGGGCTGCCTCGGGGGTTTTCTGCGCTCCTGTCTGGGTCTTGGTGCAGGCTTGAAAAACTTTTTTATTTTGTCAATGCTTATAATCTCCCTGCCGGATATTTTCTGATATACAAGCAGGATAATAATAAGCAGTAACAGTCCTACACCGATTTTAATCGGGATAGGTATGCCTTTAGGAATCACCCTCGTTATAACAGTTTCAACACTGGTCACATTGCCCGCAATATCGGTTGCAACAAACACAATATGGTTTTCGCCCTCTTTAAGCGAATATTCGTACTTAAAGGTATGATCGCCCTCAACTGCAATATCCGTGTCATTTACTGTGAAAGTATTATAATCAGAGTCAATCTCGCCTTCGAATGTTACGTTTTCCTTTTTAGTCACCTCGTTATTAAACAGGTTAGCCATCCTGAACGTAACAGGTACAGTATCTTTTTCAACGAGGAAAGGAGTCGAACGCATATCGCCGGTATCCGGGTCTATGACGTATAGCTTAATATTGTTTGGACCTTCTGAAAGAGGAACTTCGACATCGCACTCTCCTGCTTTGCGGTCTTCCCTCGTGCCTATTTTTTTGTCATTTATAAAAATCTCGGTACTGTAATTTTTCCCAAGAACCAAATGTGCGTTAATGACGTCCTGGTTAGTTATGGTTATGTCATCGAAAGTCACCGTTGCATCGGGCTTATTAGTAGCGTCAATCTTATAGTGCTTTTCTGCACCTGTAATCGAAGAACTTGTGCTCTGAACCACAGTAAGTATTATTTCCGGATGTACATTGGTATCAAACTCGCAATAATACGATCTATCACTTACAGAAACATTATCTATAACCTCTTTTGTCTTAGAGTCGACGATATTCAGATTGACGTTTCCTACATTATTGTCGGTCCACTCAACCATAAGGCCATCGTCTTTCATATAATAGAAAAGGCCGGCAATATTTTCAGCAACCTCTATTTCTCCTTCGATAGAACCTACCTCTTCGTAAGAGCCTTCTACTTTTACATTTACTTTTCCGATCGCCGAAGGGTTGTTGAATGACTCTACCTCTTCGAATGGTTCCGAAGGGGCAGTATTTTCGGATTCACTGTTTTCTGTATCATCTTCTTCTGTGATTTCGGAGATTTCATTTTCCGCCTGGGAATTTTCTTCTGTCTCCTCTTCTTCAGTTTCTTCTGTTATGCTATCTTCGGTTTTTATTTTCTCATTGGTTGTTTCTACATGGATAAGCCATTCTCCGGATTTCACCTTTTTAATACGGCGGGTAAGCGAGTTTCCATACTCGCTTTCGTCGTCCTTAAGTTTTAATGTTTCAAACTCTTTGTTATCCGGACTTTTTATGACAGCCTTAAAATTACCTTCCTGTTCGAAGGTTATAGTAAACAAAGCCGAAGAATAATCCTTCGGGATGGTTACATGCACATCCTTTTCTGCTGCCATACAAGGGGCTGAAAGAAATATTGCTGATAAGACACCTAAAACGAATCCTTTTATTCTGAACATATATTACCTCGCATTATACTTATTCCTGTATGTAGTATGCCTACAAAACAATCAAGCGTCAACCTTGACCGATTCGGTCAGGGAAATCTTGGTAAATAACACATTTTAGTGCTCTTTACACTTGATATTATTATATCTAAAATCAAAGTAAAGAAAATAAACAATGTTCCTTTAGAAAGGATGGTGGAATATGCAGGTAAATAAAAAATTCGCAAACAGAGTGGCAATGCTCAGGAAAAATAAAGGCCTCACCCAGGCAGAATTCAGTGTTGATTTCAGCACCTTCGTAATGAGAAAAGAACCCTTTTCAGCCATAACGATCAGTTCCTGGGAAAACAATTCCAAAATGCCAACAATGACTACGTTTCTGTATCTGTGTCAGTATTTTGATGTATCTGCCGATTATCTGATCGGTCTGAGTGATACCGTCGGAGAGGTTTCTGAAAAACCTTCCAAAACGGTTACTAAAAAACCGGATTTTAAGATCAGTGCAAAAAATCTTAAAAATTATTCCAAAGAACCTGTATATGTTGTTTTCAAAAACAAAGCGCTCCGCAGTCGTTGGGGATTACTGGATTATGAGAAAGACCGGATTATTTTCACAGACAGGATAATTAAAAACATCAGGACATCCGGTTGCGAGTTTTATACATCCATCCCTGAAGACGAGAAGGCTATTGATTATTCCAAGAAGAAACCGTATTCCATGCAGCAGCTTCTGGAAAGTGACAAACCCGTCTGGATACAGATGCTGTCAGCTGACGGCTTTATAGAAGGCAAATATAATGGCTGGTACCAGCACAACGAAGACCATTCAGCCCTCATTAACACAATCGGGCTGGTACTTCCCTATGAAGGTCTTAACTCAAGTTATGTAGCATATCCATCCAATATCTAAGAAGTCAAGATAATCCTCACGCCCCGACGTTATTATGCCGGGGCGTTTTGCCCCTTTACACTTAACAATTCTTTTGTTATCTTTCTTTTAGGTATAATTGTCTTATAAGAAAGGAATACTAAATTGGCTAGTAAATATTTATGCCCCGATTGCGGGCAGGAAATAGAAAAAGACTGGAAAGCTTGTCCGTTCTGTGGAGTTCAGTTTGACGATCCTGATGATGACGAAGACGAAGAAGAAACCGGGTCAACAGATGATGTTTTGGGAAATGACGCCGAAACTACAGTATCTTCCTCCGACAATCATGCATCTCCTGCTGATCAAAAAGAAAACGAACTGGACACAACAGACAATTTCTTTGAGGATTTTATCAACGACAATCCCGAAGATCTGGAAGTTCCTGAATTCTTTGAAGATCAAAACGCTGAAACCGCAGCGTCGGTTTCCACAGAAACAGAACCCGTCACAGATACTAAAATAAAAGAAGAAAAAGCACCAACTGCCGAACCAGCTCCGGCAGCGCCCAAATCCAAGAAACAGAACAAAGAAGTTAAACAGGACGAAGAAATAAAGCAGGACGAAGAAGTAAGCCAGAGCGAAGACGAAGTCAGCATCGAAACCTGGCATTACGACGATACTGATCAGACCGATAAGGCAGAAGAACCAGCTCCCAAGACTTCGAAACTTAATAGGTTCTTCAACAAAAACAAAAAGGAACAAAAAGCGGCCGTTAAAGAAGACAGACCGAAAAATGCCTATAACCCTAATTATGACCATTATTATGACGACATAAAGCCATTAATAGATGATGCCATAGTTCATGTGCCGAAGGAAAACATTATGAAAATACTCGGAGGCACAGCCCTTCTGTTCGTCATTATCGTTTACCTTATTTTCTATCTTCAGTTTTAAGTGATCTGGGAGAGCCGCATGAAAGATTTTTTCAAAAAACATTTTCCGGACAGTTCAAATCTTGAACCGGAACTAAAAGGTCTTTTTTTTAAGGATTTGTGCAAATACATTTTCTTTACGCTTGTAGGAGTATTTTTTTCTGTCTCTGCACGTAATATTTATCTGTCGTTGTTTTATTTTGCGATGTTGGTGTTTCTTTTCCTTGACCGTTTTTCCGTCTATAAGGAAGCCTGTGCAAACGAGCTGTTTGTCATAGAAGGGGAATGCATGCTGAAACAGGGGGAGAAAATTAATATCGTAGGCAACCTTATTTCCGCTTTTGGAGAAACAAACCTTGATATTATGGGGACTGATGGGCACGTTTATATTGTACCTATCACCAAATTCAAAAAGTATTCTTCGGGGGATATCATAAGAGTTTACGCATCCCGCAGAAATGTAGGGAAACGAGATGACGACACCTTTTTTATTTCTCCATATCTATACACAAAGAAAATAAAAAATATAGACTTTACAGCAGCAAAAAAATAGGGTATATTATACACAAAGTAAATATTTTGCATGACACTTTTTGTTAAACGCTTGTCGGTTCCGGACAGGCGTTTTTTCATGCAAAATCATAGGCAGGCGTCGCCATCCGAATGGAAAAGACGAGAAAAACCTGATAACCTGCCGCTTTTTCACAAAAGTGGCTTAACAAAGATTTCCGGCCAAGCCGGGGAAAGGAGTACCAATGAAGTACTCAGAAAAAAAAGAAACCAATGAATTTAATTCTCTTACCGATATGGTAAGAGAATATGAAACAAGCCTTAATGCATACCGCATTAAGGCGGTGGCAACAAAGATTGCCGCAATTCCGAGAGACGCAGGAACGCTCCTCGGAGAACAGGCGAAGGAGGGGACCCCCTTCACATTCCGTCTCGGGGAAGACCCCGTGAGGGTAAAAATCGACACCCCTATTGAGGGGGTGCAGGAAGCCATGGACGACGGGGTAGCCATGGTGGCTAGATTTAACACCCCAACAGATGGCTATAAGTGCTTTGCAATGGCACCTACAGCCAAGGAGCCCCTGCTCAGATGCGCAGGACTCCTCTGCCCTACCCTTGCAGGGCAGACAAACAAGGCAAGGGACGAGCTCTCTCCCGAGTTCGTGTCGCTCGTATTTAACGAAGCGACAAGAAAATACAAAGGAGACCCCTCAACGGCATCTATCGGGGAAACTCCTGACATGGCATGTTTTACCGCCATTGTTCAGGATGGACAGCTCCGGTACGCCGGAAGGACGTACAAATACGTCCCGATCTCCGAAGCACTGGAGGTCGCAAAAAACTCCGTAGGGGCGGAGTTCCCGAAAGCGGAATTCGTCAATGGCGAATTTTCGCACGAGGGATGCACTGCAGTTTGGGATCTTGGCGAGGAAACAGCCAAGGAATATCTCGACCTGCTTCCCGAGAAGGTCAAGACAGGACTTCTTGAGGGTGCAAAAGTTTTATTCCAGTTTGACACATCCAACGTGTCTGAATCAGGGATAAGGCTTACCCCGAGGCTTATGCTGAAGGGGAAGGTTTCCATTCCGGCAGGAACGCCTGTAAACGTTCCTCATAAGGGTGATGACCCCTTAAAGAGGTTTACGGAACAGGCGGCAAAGATCGGAAAGGCGTTCTCCGATATGCCGGAAGAGTTCAAGAGGCTCGAAGAGACTGAAATCAGCAACCCCGAAAGTTGTCTGATAAAGCTCTACGAGAGTATTGGACGTAAGAGTATTAAATGGGTAGAAAAGGCAAAGGAATTTGCTTCCTACTACCCGTATGAGTGCTCCGCACTCGACATCCTTTGTGAGGTGCTGGATGCCCTCAAGGACGAGATTGCTGAGAGGGATCTGTCGCTGTCACAGGCGGCTGACCTCTGCGACGCGGCAGCACGCAGGGTAATGAACCCTAATTTCAAGAAGCAGTATGATGTTGATACTGCTTTGGAGAAGGAAGGGATCGTGCCCGAAGCTGTGGAGGAAGAACCCACAGCTGCTTAAAAAGAAACCCCGGTCGTCTTTGGACTTCCGGGGTTTATTTTGTTTATAAAAGATTTTTTAAGGTTGCCAATGCTTTTTCAATCTTTTTTATATTTTCCCTTAATTTCCTTTTGTCTTTTATTATTACATTTTTTCTGGCAAAGCTGATAATGCGTTCTGTAGACTGTTCAAAGCTGTAATCAATTGACTGGTCTTCCCCGGTTTCCTCATATTCGGACTCAAAACCGTCTATCTCATCTTCCAGTGAATCGTATTCCTTCCCTGGCTTCGAATAAGGGTCATCCTCTATAAGCATCTCAACGCTTTCACTTACAGTTCCGGGGACAAATTCAGACTGCATCTCATCGAAATCGTTTTCCTCTTCTATACTGTTCTGCAAATTGCTTGATGCAATATCCATAAAATCAACAGAAGCTTCCCTCTGAGGCTTTGCAAATTTTGCCGCTTTAATATTCTGGATTTTCTTGATTTCCTGCAGAATATACTGACCGGAAATGGCGCTTTGGGCTATGTCTGCCTCTTTCTGGTCCTCTTCTTTTGCGAACGGGAGGTCATCATCTAATGAAATTATAGGAATTTTGCGGTCACGTTCTTTTGTAAATTCAATCCTCTCCTGAAGTGTTTCGTATAATTCCTGCTGTTCTTCAATGTCAAGAATTGAAGCCCTTGCCAGAGCGTTCCATGGGTAAACAGGGTTATTTGCCATTTCCTGTAATTCGGGGATCAGTTTCACAAGCGCTTCATATCGGCTGACCTGCCCCTCGCTTAAATTAAAGTATCTGGCAACGTCGGTTCGTAGAGAACCCTTATAGCCTTCGCCGCTACCGTCTTTTTTCTGTTTTCTTCTAAGATGTTTATAATAATCCACCGCCCTTGCCCAGTCCATTGGGCCCAAGTCACGGTTCCTTATATTCGAAGAAAGCAGTTTTAAGCCACGTTCCGTATCATCAGGCATTTCAGATACAATACAAGGAATGCTGGGCGTAACTCCTTTTTCAAAGTAATGCTCTTTTTCGAGCATACGCATGGCTCTGTAGCGGCGATGTCCGGAAGAAATCTCATATCTCCCGTCAGGTTTTTTATAAACGCTTATCGCACCTATAAAGCCATCAATCTTTATACCGTCCGCAAGTTCTTTTATTTTATCCATATTAAATATTTCTGAATTATCAGGGTTTTCATCAATCTCATCCAACGGGATATTAATAGCGACAAGCCCGTTTGACTTTTCAATGCTCTTCTGCTGAATGTCTTTTAACATCTGTGTGTTTTTTGATTTTTTGAAATTCATAAGTTCCCTCCCTTTCTGTCCTTAGAAATACGGTTAAGGATTTCTTTTACAAGTTTGCGGTAATCATTTGTAACAGCAGCTTTATTTGCACAATACACAAGCGGTCTTCCGTCAAACCGTGCCTGTGGGACGATAGTGGATGTTCGGATAGTGGTTTCAAATACGCTATTTTTCAAAGTTTTCGCATTTTCCTCCATAATAAATGCATCTAATGAATGTGTTGGGACAACATTGCTGTAGAAAGCCCCGAGAATTTTTAGCCCCACATTGTCAGTTCTTCGTACATCCTGGATAGTATCTATCATCAACCCGTAACCGCTTAAACTATCCATATCCGCCAAAATCGGTATTAATACATAGTCAGATGCACACAAAGCAGCAATAGTAGCTTCTGTGATATTGGCAGGACAGTCAAAAATACAAAAATCAAACTTTCCTTCGGATTTTATTCGTTTAAATACGCTGTTATCAGGGATTTCGATAATATCCATGTTCACATCCCCCGGCATCAGCGAAATTCCGGTTTTTATTGTTTTTCTTGCAAAACGCGTATACACAGGGCAGATACATTCTTTTAACTTCTCCCCTCCCAGAAAATCTGAAATATTCTTTGCCGGTTTCTGTTCTGTATAAGTCATCAGATAATTGGTCGCATTTATCTGACTGTCAAGATCCACCACAAGAACTTTCTTTTTATGTTCTTTTGCAAGGCAGGCTGCAATATTTACGCTTGAAGAACTTTTGGCTGTTCCACCTTTTCTGTTAAAAAATATCAGATTCAGCAACAATTCCTCCTCCTTCTTATATGTTTATGATAATTACGAGTTTAATAA
>Ga0310695_10011034_pt1 | contig 13026 bp, 9 predicted proteins | sample RumenRJG_04DNA_FD_203882 | JGI IMG/M metagenome (GOLD analysis project Ga0310695, IMG submission 203882) | Bovine rumen microbial communities from Lethbridge, Alberta, Canada - RJG_04 (v2) (version 2) | ecosystem: Host-associated > Mammals > Digestive system > Stomach > Rumen | place: Canada...
CCCATTTCTTTATTATGATATATTTTTTATATATAAATTTTATGTCAAACATTTAATTTTTTTTCAATAAAATAAATTTTGAAGTATTTATAATATAATTTAATATTATATTATATCCTTTTTTTCATATACTTTTAATTTGTTTTAAATTTTGTCATTTTTTATATATATATAAAAAATATGGATATTATCATTTATAATTAATTTATTTTAATTAAAAAATATTTGTCATTTGTATCTTTTATTTTATTATAATATGGAAAATCAATTATTTTTTTTATTTTATAAAACAATTAATAATAATAATTTTTTCAAAATTTTTATTATTATTTAATGTTCATATAACTTTTTTTTATTTAATTTATTTTATTATTTTATATATAACACCTATAGTTAATATTAATTATATATTAAATTCATATTTATAATAGTTAATATTTAATATTCTTAATTCAAAGATTTATATCTTTTTTATGTTCTAATAATTTTTTATACATTGGAACATATAATAATATATTATTAATATTGGGAAATAAATCTTTATTATGATTTGATATAATAGTTTTTTTTTAAAAAGATTATCAAGTAAGATATCTTTTAATTGATTATTTTAAGTTTTTCAAAATTTATAATACAAATAACATTTATTTATAATATTTTATTATTTTTTAAATATTAAATTAAAAATATATAATTTTAAAATAAAAAAATACTTATAATATAATAAAAAAAATTAATATGCCCCATCCCCTAATTCAAAAATAACTTTCTTATAAAATTTCCCATTAACAGGTTTTTTACTTTTAACATTTTTAACAAAATCACTTAAATCATTATCATTTTCCAAAAATAAAATATCGTCAAAATAATTATTAATCAAATCTCTATTTTCTTCTTCAAAAATTAAAAAAGCATTAGCCCCAGCATCAAAAGTATAAGCACAAATAATTTTATTTTCTTTTTTATTAATTTCATCAACGCATTTAATAATAAATTCACTTTCTAAATTTAAATAATTAATAGTAGGAAAAGTATCTCTACAAACAGCATGAAAATTATTAGATTCTTTCATAATAACTTTCCCAAATTTTTCAAAATTTTTATTTTTCAAACTATCTTTAATTTCATTAATATGTTTATCAACAATAAATTTAATTCTATAATTAAAAAAATCAGAAGTTTCTTTACTTAATTTCATTCCATCAGAACTGGAAATTTCTTTTTTATTTTGATTAACAATAATTAACATAACATTTAATTTCCAATAATCTTTATTATATAATTGTATAGCATGAGAATTATTTTTACCTTCTTTAACCCATTCAGAAATACCATTTATTATACTTCGACAAGCAGAGCCACTTCCAATACGAGAAATTTGACTTAATTTATCTTTTGATAAATTTAATTTTAATGCTTTATTTATACAAATTACTAAAGATGACATTGAACTTGCTGAAGAAGCACAACCACTTTTTATTGGAAATGTATTTTTACTTTTTATTATATAGGAATATGGATTTTTATTTAATTCTGGTTTTAATATTTTAAATTGATTTATTATTTCTTTTATTCGAGATGTTATTTTTGATTTTTCATTATTTATTGTCAATTCTATTATATCTTCTTTTTGATCTTTTGATTCTTTTATTTTTGTTATTTTTATTGATGTTTCTGTGTAAAATTCTTTTGTGTCTAATGTTAAACTTATTGAATTATTTAATGGAGTTATTAATTTTTCATCATCCTTTCCCCAATATTTTATTAATGCTATATTTATTGGTCCAATTGATTTTCCTTCATATATTTCATCATTTTCTTTTTTATTTTCATTTTCCATATTTTTTTATTTTTTTTTTAGTTTTTATATAATTTTTTTTATTTTAAAAATTTAATTTTTATTATTATTTCAAAAAACTAATTATTTTATTATTTTTTTTTATTTAATCAATTAATTAAAAAATATCATTTATAAAATGGGAAAGAAACATGGTTCATTAACAAGAGCAGGTAAAGTTAGAAAACAAACTCCAAAAGTTGAAAAAAAAGATAGATTAAAAAAATTGCCTGTTGGAAGAGCAAAAAAGAGAAGACAATATGGTAAAAGATATGCAGTTATTATTCCTGAAGCATCTGCTGCTGCAAAAAAGAAATTTAGATCTAATAGAAATGAAATAAATAAAAAATAAATATTTTGAATAAATAAATAAGGGAAAATAAATAAAATGAATTAATTTTCAAATTAAAATTTTTTTTTTTTGAAAAAACTTTTTGAAATTTTTGTATTTTTTTTTTAAGTTTTTCAATGATTTAAAATATAATTAATTAGTTAAAATAATAAAAATGAATCTCCCTAATTCACCAAATCAAAATTATGATGATTTTCATAATCAAAATGAAATAAATGAAAGAGAACAATATAATATAGAAAATAAAAATATTCAAATGAAAGAACAAATTCCAGATTTAAATTCAAATTCTTTTTCAAAAAATAATGAAAATTCATCAAAATATATAACAGATTATATAAATGAAAATGATTATCAAAAAAAATATATGGATAAAGTACAAAAAATGGAAAATTTAATAGGAATAATAAAAAATAATGCATATGAAAAACAAAAAAGAGAATTAGAAGAAAGATTAAGATATAAAAATGAATTAGAAAATAATGTTGAAATACTTTCTTCATATTTAAAAATGAATAGAGTACAAAAAAAAAATTTTAATTATTTAATGAAAAATATTGATAAAGAAAAAGAAAGAATATCTGAAAAATCATATAAAGTTCAAGAAGAACAACATTTTTTTAATAGAGAATTACCTTATTTAAGAGGACTAACTAATAAAATGCAAAATGAAATAATAAAAACAAATGAAGAAACTAAAAATATGAAAAATCAAATGTTAGAAATTGAAAGAGATATAATGGCTTTAAATGATGGAATTAAACAATATAATAAAATGAATTCTAATTTATTATCTGAAAATGAAAAATTGAAAAGTTCTGTTAATTTAATTAAAAAACATATTAAATTAACTAATGAAAAAGTTTATATTTTAGATAAAAATTCTGAAGAATTTTTTACTAAATTAACTTTTTTAGCAAAACAATCTGAAGATGAAAATAAGGAATATGAAAATAGAAAAAATTCATCTACTATTAAATCATCCAAGTCAACTAGTTTAAAGTCTACTTTGAGAAAATAATTATTTAATATTTTTTTTTTTATTTTTTTTTATTCAAATAATTTATTAATTTAATTGAATAACAATCAATCAAATAAATAATTATTTTACAAATTTGTCTAAGTAGGATTAATAGAAAATTTAAATAAATGATTTTAAACTATTATTTCTCCTTATGAATTTAAAAATTAGAATTAATATTGTAAAAAGTAATAAATCTTTATAAATATTTGCAATAAAAATAAATAAAAACTTTTAATTTTTGAATTTTTAAAATTTAAATTATTATTTTTTTTTTTGAATAAATACCAAATCATATTTTTTATTTTATTCATAAAATTAAAGACTCAATGAAAATCAATCAACTTTTACCATATCAAATAAATCAAAATAATTTATTTAATTCAGCTTTATATTTAAATCTTCCAAATTTTAGTTTAAGAAATGATTTAATTGAAAATGAAAGTTATTATCATTCATCCCCTATTTTATCTGAAAAAAATCAAAATGAGATTCAAAATTATTTATCAAATGAGCTTCTTCAAATGATTAATATGGAACAGTCTACTTCTTTAAAGGATTATTCAATGAATTTAAATCATGAAAATCAATCAAATAATAATTTATGTGGTAAAAAACTTAATTTTTTAACTGAAGTAATACAATTAGAAAATAATTTGCAAATTACAAATTCAAATAAAATTATTTTCAACAAAAATTCAAATAATATTATAAGGAATAATAAAATAAATAATAATATTAATAATCAATTTGAAAATTATAGAAAAAAGGATGATAATAATGGATTTATTTTGAAAAAAAAAAATTCTTATTTTAATAAGAAATGTAATATAAAAAAAAATAAAAAAAAAAAAGATTTTATTGAAAGAATAGGAGATTGGTGTTGTTATAATTGCAAAAATTTAAATTTTGGCTTTAGAAATTATTGTAATAGATGTAAATTAAATAAACTAATTTCAGAAGAAATGTATAAAAAAGTTCAAGAAAAATTAATTAAATTTGTTGAAAATGAATATTTGAATGTTTCTACTTCAGATTCTTTATCTAATAAATCTAATCAATAAAAATTAATATATTTTATATATATATATTATTTAAAATATTAGTAAAAATTTTTTTAAAATTTAAATTAATTATTTAATAATTATATTAATATAATTAATACTAATATAATATTTACATAATTTTTATATATTTTTTATGACTAATTTATTAGAAGTTAACTTTTTATATTTCAAAAATTCCAAAACTTCATTTTTTTTATTTTGACTGAGATATATATAAATAAGTAAATTTGAATAATATTGTGAAATATCAATATTATTATTAATATATATTTCTTTTATTAAATTATTTAGTCTTTTTTCAGCTTCATTATATTTATTTTCTTTACATAGTAAAAAAATTACACTAGTTTCCAAAAATGATTTTAAATTTAACTCATTATATTGCTCAAAATTATCTTTACAAAAGTATGTTATATTAAAATTATCTTTATTATAATCTTGAAGAAGTGAGTTTATAAGTTCATATGATTCTTTAATTTTTCCTAAAGAAATAAGTGCTTCTAATTTATAATATTGTATTTTTATAAATATGTCATTTGATAAGTTCTCCCATTTTTCTTTTTTAATTGTTTTAATTAATAAAATCATTTCTAAATATTTCCCTGATAAAGAAAGTGAAAATAATAAATTTAAAATTGTAGATATTATTATTTGTTGATTTATTATATTTTTTGTTGAATTAATTATATTTTTTATTTCAAATTCTTCTTCAGATTTTATATAGTAATTATATATTTTCCTTAATTCTTTTAAACTTTCAATATTTAAATTTAAATTTTTACCCTTTTTTTCAATATATAACACTCTCTTAAAAGCAATTACCGATTCATTTAAATATTCTTTATATTTGTTATTTTTTTTTTGTTTTGATTGAAAAAAGTTTTTATTGAATATTAATTTTGGGTTATTATTTTTTTTATAATTATTTTTTTCTATATTTACCAAATTATTTCCATATTCTTCTTCAAATTGATTAAATAATTCATCAAATTCTTTTTCACATTTATTTTTTTTTTGAGAATAAATTTCATTATCTTCAATTTTTTTCTTTATTTTTTCTTTTTTATTTGGTTTTTTCAAAGTTTTTTTAAAATTCTTTATACAAATTTCTAATGAGCATATACCTAATCTATACCATAAATAAATATTTTGATTAAATCTTTTTACATTTGTAAGTTCTTTAAAAATATCATATGCATCTTTATATCTTTCTTGAAAAAAAAAAGATAAGGCTAAATTATATTTTATGAAATATAAATATTCACTTTTAATTAAAATAACATCATTATTTTGTTCATTTTTAGGAAAAAATATTGATTTATAAATATTTATTCCTTTTTTAAACATCATTTCTGCTAAATGGTAATTTTTTAATTTTAAATTAATTATCCCTAGAGAATTATAAAAAAATAATTTGCATTCAATTGAATCATTTGAATCTTTTAATAAAAGAATTTTAGATATACTTTTTAAAATAAAATTATTATTATAATTTATTTTTCTTTTTATCATATAATAAATTAATTCAAGTCTATTAAATATTTCAAATTTTTTTTTATAATTACAATTCTTTAAATTTTTCTTAAATTCAGATAAATAGTTTTTAGAATAATTTGGATTATTTAATACTTTCAATAAATAAATATAGCAAAAAGCATCATCCCATGTTGGATTAAAAGGATTAATAATTTCATTTTTATTTAGATAATTAATAATATCTTCATTTTCAATTAAATTATTTCTTTGTGGAAATCTTTCTATTAAATAATTTTCTAATTTATGAATAATAATTTCTGCAAATTCACATAAATTTAAATTAGTAAAAAATTCAATTAAAATGAATGTAATATTTGTAAAAGAAATAATTTTATAATATATATTTTCTTTTTCAGAACAATAATAAGTTAAATAATATGAAATTGTTTTAATTGTTTCCTCAATATCTCCAATTTTAAAATAAAAAATAATTTTATTATAAATAATTAAATCAATAGGAAAACTATCATTATTAGAATTATCTATAATACTCAAATTTTTATTATATTTATTAAAAAATTTAAATATTTCATATATAGAATTGATAATTTGTTTTTCATTATTATTTTCATTTTTAATATTTGAAAAATTTTTATTATAGATTTGAATATTATTTTGACTTTTTAATAAAAAAGTTTTCTTTTTAACTAAAAGTAAATTCCATTCATAAGAAATATTAGCAATATCACTAATAATATTTTGATTTAATTTATATTGTTCTAATCCAAGAAGACAATTAATATAATCATTATTAGTATAATAATTTAAAATTTCATTTGGATTTAAAGATTTATTAATAATTAAATTTTTCATTTTTTCATTATAAAAATTATTTTCATAAAAAGAAATAATTTTACCCATATAAAAATATTTATTTTTATTAGCATAATTTAAAGGAGTATCCCCATTTTTATTTTTTATTTTTAAATCATCTAAAGTACAATAACTTAATATTATTTTTAAACATGAAATATTTTTTCCATCAATAGCATAAAAAATTAAATTATTATTTGTTTTTTCATATTTTGAATATTTAAAATATTCTTTTAATATTTTAGGCCAACCTTTTTTTAATATGATAATTAAAGGTGTATTTCCTTGTTTATCTTGTTGTCTTAATAATTCAATTGAAGTTTTTTTTGGTTTTTTTAATTTATTATTATATTCTAAAATATAAATTAAACATTCTAAAGCATCATCTTCTAATACAAAATTATTTAATATATAAAAAATAAAATTATAATTGTTATTATCAATTTTTGATAAATCTATTTCTATTTGATTTTTTCGTATTAAAATAGCTTGATTAAAAAATAAATGAATTAAATCAATATTATTTTTACTACAAAGAAACATAAGTAATGTAGTGTTATCAGTTGAATTGATTAAATTTAAATCTGCATAATTTAAAAGTTCATTTATTATATTCATATAATTTTTATTTTTTAATATACAATTTCTTATTCCTGTATCTATTGTACTTTTTTTAATCTTTGAATTTTTTAAAAAAATTTTTATACTTTCTATATTTCCTATTTCTATTAAATGATAAAATTCATTTTCTTGTTTTTTTTCTAACATATTCATATGTTATTAAATAATTAAGAAATTATAATTTTTGAATTTAAAAAAATTATATTATGAAAAAATATAAAAACAATAAAATTTAAATTTTTAATTATGATAAATTATTTATATCAAATACTACTAATTTTACTTTTACCAAAAAAATATAATTCATTTAGAGAAAATGTTACAAAAGAAGAATCAATGAACATTATAGATAGACAAAAAGAAAATTATAAACAAAAAATAAGTGATAATAATAATATAACATTTATATTAAAAAATGAATTTGAAAAAATGATATCTTTTAGTGAAGGAATTCCATTTTATATTTCATTTTTAGATTATACAAGAAAAAATTATTTAAAAATAACAAATAATAGAACATCATATTTAACAAATTATAAAGGATTTATTGGAAAATCTGATAAATATTTTATGAATGCTTTTAGTATGATGTATCCAATGAAAGAAGAAATAGGTGAAAATAGAAGATCAGTTTTATCAATTATGGATGATGTACTTTTAAAAAAAGTTTATTCTAATGAATCTTGTTTTTATTTAATGAGAAATCAATTTTTATGTGGATATGATGATATAATTAAATCAAAAAATTTTCTTAAATATTATGATTTAAATATTATTTATAATATTCCAGAAAATGAAATTGAAAAATTTGAAAATTATTTTAGTAATTATTCAAATATTTTAATACTTAAAGAAAAATTTTTAAAAGAAGGAGAAGTTATGGAAAAGTATTTAAGACCAAATAATTATTCAAAAGTCTTTTCACATATATCATATAAAAATAAAATGGAAAAAATTGGAAAAGTAAAAAATCAATTTGATATTATATTAAATAATTCTAATTTATCTGATGTAAATTTATTGAATTTTTTAATTAATCCTCAAATTAAAGTAATAAAAAATTATATAAAAGATATAGAAATTGAAGCTTTACCTCTTTTATATTATTATAAATCATTTAATGAAGAAGAATTTAATATTCAAATTGAAGAATTAAATAAAAAAATTTTAATTTTATATGATTATTTAAATAAATATTCTTTTCAAAAAAGTGATTTTGGTATTGATTGTTATTATTTTTGTATATTAATTCTTTTTATTTGTATTGCTAGTCTCCATATTATTCAAACATTAAGAGAATTTGATTTTGCAATTCAAAGAAAAGTAAAATAAAAATTATAATATTTGTTAAATGAAAAAAAAAAAATTTATATATATTTAAATAATAAATAAAAATATAATATTTAAAATATTATAGAATAAAACAATAATTATAATTGAATATAAAAAAATTAAATAATAAGTAAATAAAAATAAATGAGTAAAAAAGAAGAAGATGAAATTGACTTTGAATTAAAAATAACATTTGTAGGTGATGCAGGAGTAGGTAAAACATCATTAATAGAGCAATTAATAAACCGAAAATTTTCCCAAGAAGTCCCATCAACAATAGGTGGAGGAAATTTTATAAAAAGAATAACAATAAATCAAAAAAAATGTCAATTATCAATATGGGATACTGCAGGACAAGAAAGATTTAGAAGTTTAAGTAAAATATATTTAAAAAATTCAAATATTGTAATTTATGTATATGATATAACAAAAAGAGAAACTTTTGATAATATAACTAAAAATTGGACTCATATTATACATGATTTATTAGGTGATAATAATATTATTTTTGGTGTTTTTGGAAATAAAAGTGATATGTATTCTTTTGATAATGTTGGTTTTGATAATGGGAAAAATTTAGCTGAAGAAATTAATGGGTTTTTTTTTGAAACTACTGCTCAAAATTATGATAATATTATGGAAGCTATTAGAAAATTAGTTAATGAATATATTATTAAATATGGGGATATTAATGATAAAAAAGATAAAATTGTGTTAAATGATGAAAATAATAAAAATAATGGTTGTTGTGGAAAAAAGAAATGAATATATATTATAAAAGTGAATGGTAATTTAAATATTTTTTTATAAAATTGTATTTTAAATAAATATTAAGATTATGATAAAAAAGATTTAAAATTATTTAATTAGAAATTAGTTAATAAATTATTCCATTGTTATTTTATTATTTTATATATTAATCTTTAGTTTTTTTTATATACTATTAACATATATAATTAATTATGATATATATCATAATTTTTAAAAAAATATTAATTAATTATTCATTATATATATCTTTTTTATCCTTTCTTTAAATTTTAATCTTTATCAATATTTTATTTTTTTTTTGAGATAATCTAAATATTTTATGATAAATTTTTATATGACTTTTCCTTCAATTTTATAAATCTTTTTAATGAATAGTTTTTAATAATTTAGGTGAATATTAAACTTATAATTAAAAATCTTTGGAAATAAAAAAATTAAACACTTTTTTTACTTGAAATGTTTATTTAAAATTCTTTCATTTTTTAAATATTCTTTTATTTCTTTAATTATTATCTCTTAAATTATTTCCAATAATTTTTTTCTTTATTTATTTAAATATAAATCATGTCTTTTTTTTATGTTTTTTAATTTATTTCTAAACTATTTCAAGTATATGATTTTTTTGATATATCAAAAATTGAATATTATTTATATATAAAATTTAATATAAAGCAAATAAAAAAAATAATGAACAATATTAATTATAATAGACTTTTAGAACAATTCAATACAATTAACCATGATTTTAATAAATTAATTAATAAATATGATCAAAATGATTTTAATTTGAAAAATGAAATTAAAAAATTAAAAGAATTAAATGAAACATTAAAAAAAAAATATAAAGACAAAAATTATGATGAAATTAAATCAAATGAAATATCAAAAAAGGATAATGAAGACAAAAATAATGAAATTAATAAATTGAATAAAGAATTACAAAAAGATAATAAAAAACTTAAAAAAGATAATAAATTATTAAAAAAGGATAATGATGAGGAAAATAATGAAATAAATGAATTAAACAATAAATTAAAAGATAATGAATTATTAAAAAAAGATAATGAAAAGTTGAAAAAAAATAATGGATTATTAAAAAAAGATAATGAAGATAAAGATAGAGAAATAAATGAATTAAAAAATAAATTAAAAGAAAATGAATCATCAGAAAAATTTAAAAAAGAAAATGAATCATTAAAAAAAGAAAATGAATCATTAAAAAAAGAAAATGAATTATTAAAAAAAGAAAATGAAAAATTTAAAAAAGATAATGAATCATTAAAAAAAGAAAATGAAAAAAAATTTAAAAAAGAAAATGAAAAATTTAAAAAAGAAAATGAATTATTAAAAAAAGAAAATGAAAAATTTAAAAAAGAAAATGAATCATTAAAAAAAGAAAATGAAAAATTTAAAAAAGATAATGAATCATTAAAAAAATATGAGGATAAAAATAATATAAATAATAACTTAAATATATCAGACCAAACTAACTATAACTTATTAATTTCATCATCAAGTGATCCTTTAAATTTATATAAAACTTCTTCTTCAAATTTCAATGATTCAAAAATGAATGATTATAAAAATGTAACCCCTAATTATTCATGCTATATAAATTCAGATAATGATTTAGTTATTGAAATTGAATTAGTAGGATTTAAAAATTGTAAATTATCTTATGAGATAATAAATAATGAATTTTATAATTTCCATATTATTGCAGAAAAAGAAAATGATGAAATTGAAAAAAAAATGATTTTAAATAAAAGAATTAATGAAAATATTGATTATATATTTAAAATACCAATTGATTCTTTTACTTTCTCAGAATCAAAACCATATTTTAAAAAATTTGAAAAAGGATTAATTACTTTTAAATATAAATTATTAAATAATAATAGTTCTATTAGTATTAAATTCAATGATATTAATATTCCAAAATAGTGAATAATGAAATGAATTAAAAACATAGAAACAAATTATTAATTATAAAAATAAAAAATAATAAAATATATAAAATTTAAATTATTATTTTTTTGTTAAATTTATATTTTATTTACTAATTAAAGGATTAGTTTGATATATTGTTTCATTATTTTGTTCAATTGATCCTTAATCTAAACTTAATTTATTAATTTACTTTATATGTATTTTTGTTATTTCTTTTTTATTCCTTTTATTTATTATAGATTTTATTGTTTTGAATGTTTTATTCATTAGATTAAAATAATTATTTGATTTATTAATTTTAAACATAATATAAATTTTTTTTATAATTATTTTTATATGTTAGTCATAAAAATATTCATAATTTTTTATTTATATTTAAATTATTATTTAAATTTTAAAAAATGTCAAATTTTACTTTAACTTCAAAAAGTTTAAAAAATCCAATTTCTTTAAAAAAAAGCAATTACCAAAGTTTTGAACATAAATCGAATTTAGGAATTAAAAATAATTTAAATAACATTAACCCTTTTAATTTTGAAACAACTTTTGGAAGAGTAATAACAGATAAAAATAATGAATATGAAATAAGTTTCACATGTAATGATGAAGATAGTAAATGTACGGATAATACAAATAAAAAAATTCTTGATTTTTTAGAAAGAAAAGAATTTATTTATTTTAATTATGATAATTTTTCAAAATGTGAAACTGATAATTTTTCTATTTCAAAATCAAAGAAAAAATCACTTGAAAAGCAAAAAGGTATTATTTTAAATAATGAATTTAATGATTTTAATAATAATAATATAAATATTTGGAAAATATTATTTTTATTTCTTGTAAATTTGATTCTTATTACATTAATTTTTATTAATGAATATATAAATATGAAAAATAGAATTATTAATTCAATTATTCCAAATAAAAAAAATTTGAAAATTAAATATTGTAATTATGAAGAACTAAATATATAAAATAATATTTATTTAAAAAAATTAATTAACAAAATAATATAACTTAATTTTTTATTCGATATAAAATTATTATTCATCATTTTTAAATTGACTTAACATTAATTTTACAAAAGATTCTTTTTTTTTATAATGTGGATCAATTTTCATTTTTAAATTTTGGATAATAAATCCAGTTATAGATATAATTTTAAATTTTCTATTTGTTTTTAATAAATAATTATGTAATCCATAAAACCAATTTTTACACATTTCAAACTTATTAAATTCCCAATCTAAGCTTTTATTTTTGAAAAGAATTGATAAATAATTCCAAGGTTTATGATTATATGATAATGATTTATTTTTTTTAATTAAATTATTTGAAATAATTCCAAAATAAATTTTATTAATATGATTAAATTCAATAACTTTTTCTGGTGATTTATCATTTTTATATTTTTTTTCATAAATTTCAATAATATCTTTATCAGGATTTATTTTATAAAAATGCTCTTTTTTCCCATTTGAAGTCAAATTTATTTTTATAATACACTTTCCAATTTTTATATAATTTAATTGTTTTTCATAAAAGTCTTCCCACAAATTTTCTTTTTTTGTTGTTTTTTTTATTAAACTAACTCCTTTAAGTTGTTGGAAATATTTAAATAATTTACATTTTTTATAAATAAACTGTAAATTTTCAAACATAATATTTAAATTTTGAAAAATTTCACTATCTAAAGATTCTAATTTCACATTTGATAAATCATAAT
>Ga0310695_10011035_pt1 | contig 13026 bp, 7 predicted proteins | sample RumenRJG_04DNA_FD_203882 | JGI IMG/M metagenome (GOLD analysis project Ga0310695, IMG submission 203882) | Bovine rumen microbial communities from Lethbridge, Alberta, Canada - RJG_04 (v2) (version 2) | ecosystem: Host-associated > Mammals > Digestive system > Stomach > Rumen | place: Canada...
AGGTGTGTGCTAATCTCCTTCATCACCTCCTTGCTTTTATAGACATCCTCCTTTTTAGGCTTGTCTTTCTTACCGTCCTTGCCTTGTTGAGCGGAAGCAGAGAGAGCGGCAGCCAGCAACATGAATGTCAATAAGAAAATCTTTTTACCCATACTGAAAACTATCTTTTTATCTTATTACTTACACGTATACACGTGGAGTGGACGAGACTTCATCGGTCGTTCATCCGCTCCACGTGTTCTTATGGTATTGCCATCACAGAGGATGGTCAGGTCAGTCCCTATCGGGAACTTGTCTTACTTGGAATACTTCTTAAACTCGTTAGCCTTGGCAGCGTTGCCAGAGTTGTTGTAAATGGCATAGAGGAAGTAGCCCCACTTGTCAGGATTATCCGGTGCCATTTCGCGAACCTTTTCGTAGTACTTGATGGCCTTGTCGTACCATTCCTTGGCCACAGCCTTGTTCTTGTCGTTGGCCATAGCAAGTTTCCATGCGCAGTTTCCAGCACCCTCGAAAGCCTCGACATAGTCTTCTTTCAGTTCACCAGCCTTGACGAAAGCATCGAAAGCCTCCTGATTCTTCTCCTCATTGTAGAATGTGGCAGCCTTGTAGTAGCTTGCCCAAGCCTTTTCATCGACATCGTTGTTGGTTTCGATGACCTGGTCGAGCACAGCACGTGCATCGTCGAACTTCTTCTCGTTCATGTACTCCTGATAGAGGTTCTTGTAGAATGCAGCCTGCTGAGGATACTTCTCATAGCCCATCTTCATGTACTTGATTTTTTCAGCAGTGTTGTCCTTGTGTGCCTGCATGAGCATGAAGATAGCATTCTGTCCGTAGTTGTGTGAATCAATGGCTTGTGCCAGATAAGGTTCAGCACTAACGGTGTCGCCCTTCTCCATATATGCAGAAGCGAGAATGAAGTAAGCATCAGTCTTCATTGTGTCGGTCTTCTCGAGGTCGAGGCCAGCAAAGAACGGATCCTTGAAAGAATCGAAATAGAGGTTCAAGTATTTGATGCATGCATCTGGATTCTTGTCGAAGAGGTTAGAGCCGGCGATAAGCAGGTTCTGGCGTGGTCCTCTTGCGAGTTGCTGGTTGATGTCGTGGAAGACAACCTTACGTGGATTGCCCTTAGCATCAGGCAGTTTCTCGCAAGCGTCGCATTTAGAGAAATAGTTGACGATATTGAACTGGTTCTCAAAGAAAGCATTGAGGTCCATCTCACCAGTTGTCTGGCGCTGTTCGAGCAAACGATTCATCTTGATGGTCTCAATACGTCCAGCAATGTTCCATGCATTCGGGTCTTGAGCAACAGTCTCGTTCTTGAGAGCTGTAGTGATGAGTGATTCGGCATCCATCATAGCCGCACTTAACTTAGAAAGATTGTCGGCGTTGGATGGATCACTCTTGAGAGCTTGATAGACAGTGTTGGCCGTGTTGAGTGCAGCTTCAGCGTCACCCATCTGCTTGGTAGCTTCCTTGAGGGCAGCTTTCTTTGCTTTCTCGGCCTCTTTGTCCTGGCCATACATCGTGCACGACACTGCTAGCATCGCTGCACAGATAATGATTAACTTTTTCATAATGAATAGGATATTAAGTGTTTACAATTTATTGGTTTTCGGGGGATTCTGAGGTTTCAGAAGATTCAGGAGAGTCCGGGGTTTCTGGATTATCCAGAGTTTCCGGTGCTTCTGTTGCTTCTGAGATTTCTTCCTCTGGTTCTTCGTGAGCTACGCAGCAGACACTGCTGATGATATCGCCACGTCTCTTGAGGTTGATGAGCGAGACGCCCTGTGTGTTGCGTCCCTGGACATTGATGCCGCTGACAGCCAGACGTATCACCACACCGCTCTTGTTGATGATCATGAGGTCGTCGTTGTCGTCCACCACCTTGACAGCAATCAGCTTGCCCGTTTTCTCAGTGATGTTAAGCGTCTTAATGCCCTTACCGCCTCTGTTGGTCTTGCGGTAGTCGCGCAGGATGGAACGCTTACCAAATCCGTTCTCTGAAACCACCAGCACGTCCTTTGGATAGCTGAACTCCACAACTTCGCCTTCGTCAATGGTCTCTTCGATATCGGTTGTATCGGCATCTCCCTCCATTGTAGAAACGTCGGTGGCCACATTAGTGTCATCTGATTCTTCATCCACCACACCAGCTTGCTGGTCTTGAAGTGCCATTTCCTCGGCGGTGAGCGGTGGGTTGCAGTCGAAGGTCAGCATGCCAATCACCTTGTCGTCGCCGTCATTGTCAAGGCGCATGCCTCTCACACCAGCAGCGGTACGTCCCATCAGTCGGACTTGGTTTTCGTTGAAGATGACAGCCCTACCGTTACGGTTGGCGAAGAGGATGTCCTCGTTGCCATTGGTGAGAGCCACATCGACGATCTCATCGCCCTCCACTAGACGGATAGCGTTGAGGCCATTGGTGCGTGGATGTGAGTAGAACTCGAACCTTGTGCGCTTGACGGTGCCTCTCTGTGTACAGAAGACAAGATTGTGGGTCTTCACCCATTCCTGGTCGTTGATGTTCTCCACACAGATGAATGCAGTGGCCTTGTCGTCGGAGTCGATGTTGAGCAAGTTCTGGATGGCCCTTCCCTTCGATGTCTTGTTGCCTTCTGGAATCTCATAGACTTTCATCCAGTAGCAGCGTCCCTTTTTGGTGAAGAACATCATGGTGTTGTGGCTCATCGCCGGATAGATATGCTCTATGAAGTCTTCGTCGCGAGCTGTTCCGCCCTTGCTGCCAATACCACCTCTTCCTTGGAGTCTGAACTCAGAGAGTTGTGTACGCTTGATGTATCCAAGATGCGATATGGTGATGACCTCAGCATTATTGGGATAGAAGTCCTCGGCGTTGAAGTTCTCGCTAGCAGTATAGTCGATTTGTGTGCGGCGTTCGTCGCCCCACTTGGTTTTCACCTCAATCAGTTCATCGCGTATTACCTTCTTGCAGAGTTCGGGGTCGTCGAGAATCTGCTGCAGATAAGCGATGAGTTTCTGCAATTCCTCGTACTCAGCATGAAGTTTGTCCTGTTCGAGGCCAGTGAGTTGGCGAAGACGCATCTCCACAATAGCCTTGGCTTGTATCTCGTCGAGACTGAAACGCTTCATCAGATTCTCGATGGCTTCCTGTGGCGACTTAGCCGAACGGATGATGTGTACCACCTCGTCGATGTTGTCGCTGGCAATAATCAGTCCCTCAAGGATGTGCGCGCGTTCCTCCGCTTTCTTCTTGTCGTACTGTGTGCGTCGGATGACGACGTCGTGACGATGCTCCACAAAGTAGTGAATCAGCTGTTTGAGGTTAAGGAGCATGGGGCGTCCCTTGACCAGCGCGATGTTGTTGACACTGAAGCTGGACTGGAGTTCAGTGAGTTTGAAGAGTTTGTTGAGGATGACCTTGGCATTGTACTCACGTTTCACATCGATGACGATACGCATGCCCTCACGGTCGGATTCGTCGTTGACATTGGAGATGCCCTCAATCTTCTTCTCGTTAACCAGGTCGGCAATCTTCTTGATAAGCTCGGCCTTGTTCACGTTGTATGGAATCTCGTTGACGACAATCTTGTCGTGGGTTGAGGTTGACTCAATATCCACCTTAGAGCGTACGACCACTCTTCCTCGTCCAGTCTCGTAAGCCTCTCTGACTCCGTCGAGTCCGCAGATGATGCCTCCAGTGGGAAAATCAGGTGCCTTGACATACTTCATCAGCTCTGTGCTGGTGATGTCGGGATTATCGATATATGCCACACATCCGTCGATGACCTCTCCGAGATTGTGTGTAGGCATATTGGTGGCCATACCTACTGCAATACCACTGGCACCATTGACCAGCAGGTTGGGTATGCGTGTTGACATCACTGTCGGTTCACGAAGTGAGTCGTCGAAGTTGTTCTGGAAATCGACAGTGTCCTTGTAGAGGTCCTCCATCATGGCCTCTCCCAGTTTGGTGAGCCTAGCCTCAGTGTATCGCATGGCGGCAGCCTTGTCTCCATCGACTGATCCGAAGTTTCCCTGTCCGTCGACAAGGGTATATCTCATTGCCCATGGCTGAGCGAGTCTGACAAGGGCTCCATACACAGACGAGTCGCCGTGTGGATGATACTTACCAAGTACCTCACCCACAATACGGGCGCATTTCTTGTAGGGTTTGTCCTGTGTGTTGCCCAGTTCCATCATACCGTACAGTATGCGTCGATGTACGGGTTTGAAACCGTCTCTGACATCAGGCAATGCACGTGCCACAATCACCGACATGGAATAGTCGATGTAGGACGAGCGCATGGTCTCATTGATGTCAATCTTAATGATTCTGTCTTGATCTTCCATTATTTGTCTTTATGATTATTGAGAATTCTTTTTGGTAATACCTAACAGCAGAAACTGAATTTTCATTCAAAATTAGCAATTTTTCACGAGATTATCAAACGATAGCCGAATTAAGACGTTTTTTTAATGATTTTTTGGATTAAAAAAGAGCGAAACGCCTAAAAACGCATTTTCCGTGCGTTTTTAGGCGTTTTATATAGATAATCGGCAATCCCTCAATCCTCAGTCTACATTGCGTCAGAAAGGGCTATAGATATTCGAGAGGGCGTGTAGTGCCGAATTTCCCAGAAAGGCTTTATTGTCAAGAATGTCCAGATTATCCGGTTATCAGCATTTGATGTTGAGCTCTTTGACGATGGCAGCGATTTTCTGGTCTGTGGTAATTCGTGTAGGCACGAGCGGGAGGCGAAGTTCGTTGTGAATAAGTCCCATGCTGTGGAGCATCGCCTTCACGCCAGCGGGGTTTCCATCGACGAATAGTAGATGGAAGAGTTCCGTGAACTTATGGTGTATGGCGCAAGCATTGACATTATCGCCTTGTAGAGCCAACCTCACCATTCTGCTGAATTCCTTGGGCAGTGCGTTACCGATGACACTGATTACTCCGGCTGCTCCCAAAGTGATAAGGGGGAATGTGATGCCGTCGTCGCCACTGATAACGTCGAAATCTTGGGGTTTATTCTTAATAATCTCGTCGATTTGTGCAAAATTGCCGCTAGCCTCCTTGATGGCGACAATATTGTCACAGTCGTTGGCCAGCCTTAAAGTGGTCTCTGCCGCCATATTCACTCCCACACGTCCTGGCACATTATAAAGTACCACGGGCAGTTCGGATGCTTCGGCAATAGTCTTGAAGTGCTGGTAAAGTCCTTCTTGGGATGGTTTATTGTAATAAGGACATACACTGAGTATGCCATCGATGCCCGAGAGATCCACTTTTTTGATATAGTCCACAACAGCGGCGGTGTTGTTGCCACCTATTCCCATCAGAACAGGTATTGAACCTTTGACTTTCTCCACCACGATGTCCTTGATTTGCTGTTTCTCGTTCTCAGTCAGGCAAGGTGTCTCGCCCGTAGTAGCCAGTATGCACAGGAAATCGACGCCGTTGTTCAGTTGATAGTCGAGCAACCGGCGCAGCGCCTCATAATCCACGGCTCCGGTCTTAGTGAAAGGGGTGATAAGCGCGATGCCCATCCCCTTGAATTTATTGCGTGCCATTGAGTTGTTGTTGAAAGCATTTATTGCGAATTCGGTTGCAAAATTACAAAGAAAAAACCATTTACGCTTACATTTCGTCGGTCATTTGCAAGAATTCATCCTCATTTATAATCTTTATACCTAATTTATTCGCTTTTTCGAGTTTTGAAGGCCCCATGTTGTCTCCAGCAAGTATGAAAGTGGTGTTCTTGGAAATGCTGCTCACATTCTTACCACCGTGCTTCTCTATCATGGCCTTGTACTCGTCGCGTGAGTGTCGAGAGAAGACACCGCTGATGACCACCGACATGCCATTGAGACGGTCGGAGGCACCTTCCTGTACCACATTATCTATTTCCATCGTGACACCCGCCTGACGAAGACGCTCCACCAAAGACTGATTGCGTTCATCATTGAAGAAACGGATGATGCTTTCGGCAATGACTTGCCCCACCCCTTCCACATCGAGCAGTTGGTCGAGGTTCGCACCAGCAAGGGCATCCATCGACTTAAATCGTCTGGCAAGCAATTTGGCAGTGGTCTCACCGACAAAACGGATACCCAAAGCAAAGACCACACGTTCGAAGGGCACAGCAAGGGAATCCTGTATGCCCTTGACAATCTTCCTGGCCGACTTGATACGTTTGCCGTCGGCTCCACAGATGTCCATCTCACCTATTTTATAAAGGTCGGCAGCATCATGGATAAGTCCCTGGCGATAATACTCATCCACTGTCTCTGGCCCGAGGCTGTCGATATTCATAGCCTTTCGGCTGATGAAATGCTCAATTCGTCCTTTGATTTGTGGTGGGCAAGTGGTGTCGTTGGGGCAATAGTGAACAGCCTCGCCCTCATATCGCACAAGAGGTGTGCCACATTCAGGACAAGTGCTGATGAATTGAACGGGACGCATTTCTGCCGTACGTTTATCGAGGTCCACTCCAACAACCTTGGGGATAATCTCGCCACCTTTCTCCACAAAAACCGTGTCGCCAAGATGGAGGTCGAAACTACGTATAAAATCCTCGTTGTTGAGAGTTGCGCGTTTGACGACAGTGCCAGCGAGCAGTACTGGGTCCATGTTTGCAACGGGAGTCACCGCTCCTGTACGTCCAACTTGATAGGTCACCTCATTAAGGACAGTGCTCACACGCTCAGCCTTGAACTTGTAGGCGATGGCCCATCTTGGACTCTTAGCAGTATAGCCCAAATGCCGCTGTTGGCGCAAGGAATTAACTTTCAGTACGATACCATCAGTAGCGACAGGCAAATGTTTTCGTTCCTCGTCCCAGTAGTTGATGAAGTCCATCACCTCGTCGAACGTTTTGCACTTGCGCATTCCCTCGGATATTTTGAAACCCCATTGCCGACAGAGTTGGAGGTTCTCGTAATGACAACTGTCTTGTGGTATTTCGTCACCTAAAAGATAATAGAGGTAGGCATCGAGTTTGCGCGCCGCAACCAACTGCGATTTCTGAGACTTGAGTGTTCCAGAAGCCGCATTTCTAGGATTGGCGAAAAGCGGTTCCTCGTTAGCCTCTCGCTCCTTGTTGAGTGCTTCGAACGAAGACCACGGCATAAGAATCTCGCCTCGTATTTCGAACTCATGTGGATAGCCGCTGCCCTCTTTCAGTTTCAGCGGTATGCTTCTGATTGTGCGCACATTGGCTGTGACATCGTCGCCTCTCACTCCGTCGCCGCGAGTCACGGCCTGAGTGAGTTGTCCGTCAACATAGGTTAAGGAGATGCTCAGACCATCGTATTTCAGTTCAGCGCAAATCTCGAAGTCCTCCCCCTCAAGGCCGCTTCTTACCCGTTCGTAGAACTCCCTTACTTCAGCAGGGCTGTATGTGTTGGAAAGCGACAACATGGGATAGCGGTGCTCCACCTGCTTGAACTCATGATTAATGTCGCTGCCCACTCTCTGTGTAGGGGAATTCGGGTCGAACATCTCTGGATGTTGTGCCTCCAGTTCCTGCAACAGCCTCATCTTCTGGTCGAACTCGAAGTCGGAGATGGTGGGTTGGTTGAGCACATAGTAATTGTGGTTGTGCTGCTCCAGTTCGCGGCGCAATTCAAGGATTTGTTCTTTGCTGTCCATCGTTGTCGGGGATAAGGTGGATTGTTGTTGGTAGGGGGTGAGAGTCAGGAAATTCTAGGATTTTCTAGGGGGTTCTAGGATTTTCTAGGATTTTCTAGGGATTATCTAGGGATTTTCTAGGGATTTTCTAGAATAACCAGGAAACCTGGAAGCCTAAACCTACCTTATTAATAGTTACTGGAACATCTCGTCGAAACTGCCAGTTCCCTCTTCTCTCTCCTCCACAGGTTTCACGTTAGTAGGCGCACTTTCGGACAGTCCATCCAACTCGCTCTCGCAAAGGTCGAAGTCCTCTGGAATTTCGAATTTCTCATCCTGACTGTACCCCAGGGAACGGTCGGCATAGACTTTCTTCATGAAGAGAGCCCAAATGGGGAGCGCAGCTGCTGCTCCCTGTCCGTTAGCGGTAGAGTTGAAGTGTATGGTTCTCTCATCTCCACCAACCCAACATCCGGCCACCAGCCTCGGTGTGAATCCCATGAACCATCCGTCGGAGTTGTCGTTGGTTGTTCCGGTCTTACCGCAGATATCCGCTGTGAAGCCATATTTGCTTCTCAACCTCTTACCTGTGCCCTCGTCGATTACGCCACGCAGCATGGATATCATCTTGTAAGCGGAGCTGGAACTCATCACCTCGTTCATCTGAGGTGTAAACTCCTGCACCACATTACCGTCGGAGTCCTCGATGCGAGAGATAAGCAGCGGTGCATAGCGCACACCAGCGTTCGGGAATGCAGTGTAAGCGCTGACCATCTCACCCACACTCACATCGCAAGGACCGAGACATAGGCTGAGTGAGGCATTGATGTTTTTGTTGCGGATACCCATGTTGTGCATGAGGTTGACCAACTGGACAGGATTGAGTTGTGACATCACGTATGCTGCTATCCAGTTGTTGGACTGAGATAGACCCCATTTAAGGGTGACCATCTGCCCATACCGAGCGTGGGAGCCGTTTCGTGGTGTCCATAGTTTACCAGCCACCCTGTAGGAACGCTGCACATTGGGCGCCACATCACAAGGTGTGTAGCCATTCTCCATGGCGAGGGAGTAGAGGTACGGTTTGATGGTGGAACCCACCTGACGACGACCTCCTCCCAACACGTTGTCGTACTGGAAATACTTGAAGTTGAGTCCTGCCACATAGGCTTTCACATAGCCAGACTTGGGGTCCATGCACATGAATCCCGAGCGAAGGAACATCTTATAGTATTTGATGGAGTCCAAAGGTGTCATCTGTGTCTCCACAGGTCCGTCGTAGCTGAAAAGCACCATTGGCACCTTAGTGTTGAAAGCCTTCTCTATTTCTTCCTCCGAACATCCGTCTGCTTTCATTTTGCGGTAACGGTCAGTTTGCTTCATACTCCGTTCGAGAGACTGCTTCACTTGTTTGGCAGAAACCTTTGTGTAAGGTCCATTGGGGTTGTTTCGTTTCTCGGCATTAAAGATAGGTTGCAGCGTCTTGGCCACATGCTGGAACATGGCCTCCTCTGCATATTGCTGCATACGGGAGTCGATGGTGGTATAGATTTTCAGGCCATCAGTGTAGATGTTATAGTTCTTGCCGTTTTTCTTGGTGTTCTTGTTACACCAGCCATAAACGGGGTCTTGCTCCCATGCCAGCGAATCCTCATAGAACTGCTGGTCCTGCCAGCTGGCATAATTGCCTCTGACTGGTTTGTTGGCCATGAGAACCCGACGTAGATACTCTCGGAAATAGGGCGCGATGCCATCCTTATGGTCGGTGACATGGAATTTCTCAAGATTGATGTCGGTGTCGGCGATTGCTTGCTTCTCGCTCTCAGTGAGGTACCCCGCCTTGACCATCTGTCCCAAGACCACGTTGCGTCGTTCCTTGCTTCGCTCGGGAAAGAGTTTGGGATTGTAGTAAGAGGGGTTCTTGCACATACCCACCAGTGTGGCGCATTCTGACAAGTTGAGGTCCTTTGGTTCCTTACCGAAATAGACGTTCGCAGCATTCTTGATACCGACCGCACTGTAGAGGAAATCGAAGTAGTTGAGATACATGGTGATAATCTCCTCTTTGGTGTAGTTCCGCTCAAGCTGAAGGGCGATATACCATTCTATAGGTTTCTGCATCAAACGTTTGTGAGCATCCTGTGTAGCCTCACTATAGAGTTGTTTAGCCAGCTGCTGAGTGATGGTACTACCACCTCCTGCTGACTTGTCGCGCATAATTCCTCTCTTGATGACCGCACGGGCCACGGCACGTAGGTCAATGCCAGAATGCTGGTAGAACCTGACATCCTCTGTAGCGACAAGTGCTTTGACCAAGTTGTCGGGTAGAGAGTCGTAACTCACCAGCACACGGTTTTCGGATGCATAGCTCCATGTGCCGAGCAATTCTCCATCGTCGGAATAGACACGTGAGGCGTATTTGTCGATGGGGTTCTGCAAGTCGGAGAGCGGCGGTAGTTCTCCCCACCAGCCTTTGGAGATAGAGAACACCACACCTGCCATAGCCAAAAGCAGGCAGAGGACAGTAACCCATACCACAGTGATGCCTTTCGAGACACTATTGGAACGGTCTTTCACCTTAAGGCCGTATTTTTCTTCGAAATCGTTTTTAGTTGCCATTTCAATGTAAGATTGCTTTTAATTTGCAAAGTTAGTCAAAAATCATGATTTACAAGTCAGTCGAATAAGAAAATTATGTTTTCTTAAGAGGTTGGTGACTTACTTGATGGCTTAAAGTATCCTTTTACCGATAATTCTTGCTTATGTTTTTTGTTCTGCTGTATCCTATGATATAGTTTGAGAAAGGTAGTAAAGATATAAGGTAAGTGATTAGAAAACTGACGATAAAAGTAGTGATGAATATTAATATGGTTTGTAAAATACCGCCATTGGGTTCCCTTAAATAAGGGAAGAACCATATCCAGCGACGCATAAGAAAGATGTGCATAAGATACATTCCGAATGTACAGTTGCTCAGTTCAGACAGTAAGCGTGAGAGGCGCATAGGTATACTTTTTTTGTAATAGTTTTCAGGAGCAAATTATACCATGCATAACACATAATGACAACAAAAATACTATGATACCAAAAGACACTGTAGAAGTCAATTTCCAAAGACTTGCATTTAATAAAGCCCGCGCATCCAAAAGGAATGATGAAAAAGGAAATAAGGGACCACAATGGGTGTTTTGTCGGGTATCGATGTAGATAGAAACCAAGAAGAAAATAACCTGCAAAGCCACAGATGTAATAAAACAAACTGTAGGTAGAGGTGGTAATTGAAACGAAAGGATTCAATAAAGGAAAAAACAATGTAACACACCATAATCCAAGAAAAAGTTTAATGTCGTTTTTGGAACTTTTTTCCAACCACGGTGAGATAATGGGTGCAATTAAGTAAAGACCAACCATGACATAAATGAACCATAGGAAACCACGACCTTGAACAGAAAATGGTATAGAAATTATACTTTGGATGACACCATGAAAGTTCGTTTCGCCATGATAATAGTTATCTGATATCACTACTGTCCCGTTAAAGTGGACTAATTGCTCTTTGAAATAATTGAAATTCAGTCTATTAAGCAGCTTTTTGAAATGAAACGGACTTGATTTTGTAACTTTGCAGCCAAATACAATTGACTGCTATGTTCCAAGACAAATACGTTTTTGCTCAACTTACTGCTTTTCTGAACAGAACTCAGTTTAACAACTACGTTCGCAAGTATGATGGAAATCGCTACGTGAAGCATTTCACCTGCTGGAACCAACTGCTTGCAATGATGTTCGGTCAACTGAGTAATCGTGAGAGCCTTCGTGATCTGATTGTTGCTTTTGAAGCACATCGGGCCAAGCAATACCATCTTGGATTAGGTCGTGAACCTATTGCCAAAACGACTCTTGCGTCGGCCAATCAGAATCGTGACTACAGAATCTTCGAGGATTTTGCTTTCTACATGATGAAGGAAGCCTGCGAGAAGCGATCGACCAACATCTTGGATATCCCAGGAAAGAAATATGCATTTGATTCAACTACTATCCCGTTGTGTCTGGCAACATTCCCATGGGCGAGGTTCCGAAGAAAGAAGGGAGGCGTCAAAGCCCATGTCCTTTATGACATTGAGGCTCAGGTTCCAGCCTTCTATACTGTGACCACAGCATCTAAGCATGACTCGACGTCAATGTCTTCAATTTCTTGTGAACCAAATGCTTACTACATATTCGACAGGGCTTATGACTCATTTAAGGAACTCTACAGGATACACCTTACTGGGTCTTTCTTTGTTGTCAGAGCCAAGACGAACCTGAAGTGCAAGATTGTCAAATGGAAGCGAAGAATGCCTAAGAACGTACTGACTGATGCGGAAGTGAAACTGACAGGTTATCTCTCCGAGAAGAAGTATCCAGAGTCATTCAGACTCATTCGCTACTATGACGAGGAGGATGGACGTGAGTTCACTTTCCTGACGAACGCAAAGCAGCTTTCCGCATTGGATGTCGCAAATCTCTATAAGAAAAGATGGCTGGTAGAACTATTCTTCAAATGGCTCAAACAGCATCTAAAGATCAAGAGGTTTTGGGGTACGACGGAGAACGCAGTCCGCATACAAATCAGTGTGGCCATTATCACTTACTGTCTTGTGGCTATTGTCCAACATGACATGCAATTGAAACGCTCGACTTATGAAGTCTTGCAAATCCTCAGCATCTCATTGACAGACAAAACTCACTTACGAGACCTGTTCGATAAGACGAATTTCAACGATGTCAAAGATCAATTTGGTCCCCTCATTCCGGGGCTATTTGATTAATATTTTAACTCGTCCCATTTTAACGGGACACTAATGAAAGAAAATAGTAAATTGTTGACTTTTACGTATTTATTGGTATTATAGATACTCTGACGAGTATCATTTGTTATCTGAAAAGCAGATATACTATTTATTTCTGAATCGCAAAGAATTGTTTGCCTTTTTTGTCTTTTTTCATCTACTATTTTCCACCAACCACAAGTGCTATCCCCTTCAGCACCACGACCGTGAACTGAAGCAGATGAGCCGAAGCATCTGGTAAATAGCTATAAGGATATTCTATAGGTGGCTTTTAAAAGACGAACTAACCAATCAGGTAGCTGATGTAGGAGAAGATGGTGTAGGCGATGGTCGCGACGGGCAGCAGGAACCAAGCGTAGGCCAGCTTGCGCTCAGGGATAAAGAAATTCTTCACCTTTGATGACAATGATGTGAAGGAGGTTGGCAGGTTGGGCTCCCAACTCGATACCACCCACTCGCCTGGTTTGTCACTGGCCATGATGTTATTTCCGCCTATCATCGAGGTGAGCGTGTTGGCAGCTTTCGAAACCGTCCTCTCAAATGGAGCGGAGGGGGGCACTGCCGGCTGATTAA
>Ga0310695_10011040_pt1 | contig 13021 bp, 8 predicted proteins | sample RumenRJG_04DNA_FD_203882 | JGI IMG/M metagenome (GOLD analysis project Ga0310695, IMG submission 203882) | Bovine rumen microbial communities from Lethbridge, Alberta, Canada - RJG_04 (v2) (version 2) | ecosystem: Host-associated > Mammals > Digestive system > Stomach > Rumen | place: Canada...
AATCCTTACAACGAGGACGGTACGCTGAAAAAACGCGTAGACATGCCTTCGGATAATGGCTGGTATGTTTGGAACAGGGAACTCGTTGAACGCTATACCAAGGCCGGAGTCTACGTCAGCGAGTCCAACAACATAAGTACGTACAACAACGGTTACATTCAGTTCTCATTCCCATGGATTCCCGGACTATCCTACAAGGCAAGCCTCGGCCTGAACTACCGCAGGAGCCGCGGAGGTTCTTTCACCGGACAGGGAATCGGCGCCTCTACCGACGAGTCTCCGAACTCCGCTTCCTGGTCGTTCAGCGAGAACTTCAACTGGACCGTCGAGAACCTGCTCACCTACGACCGCACCTTTGGAAAGCATAAGGTCAACGTCGTAGGACTCTACTCCGCAGAGCAGACTACCTCCAACGGACAGAACCTCTCCGGAAAGAACATCCCGAACGAACTCTTCCAGTACTACAACATCGGAGCGTGCCTTGCCTCTGACATCACCGTCAGCACCGGTAGCTATACCCAGTACGGCCTGCTCTCATACATGGGTCGTCTCATGTACACCTATGATGACCGCTACATGCTGTCGGTCGCCGTCCGTTCTGATGCCTCCTCACGTCTGGCCCCCGGACATCAGTGGCATACCTATCCCGCCATATCGGCAGGTTGGAACATCCACAAGGAAGAATTCATGACCGGCACCCGCAGCTGGCTTGACGAGCTCAAGCTCCGCGTAGGATACGGAGTCACTTCCAACCAGTCCGTGGCTGCATATGCCACCCTCGGAGCCCTCTCGACGAAAGTTTACAATTTCAATGAGGATAAATATGTGACCGGATACTATGTATCTTCCCTCCCCAATCCCGAACTTGGATGGGAGTATTCCAATACATGGAACTACGGTCTAGACTATTCGTTCCTAAAGGGACGCATCCGCGGTACCGTTGAGTATTATGTCGTCAAGACCAACGACATCCTCCTGAGCCTCAGCCTGCCTGCGACTGCCGGTGTCTCCAGGACGACCGCCAACATCGGTGCCACCCAGAACAAGGGTCTCGAGTTCACCATCAACGGCACAGTCATAGACACCCGTGACCTTCGCTGGGAAGTAGGTATGAACATATACGCCAACCGCAACAAACTTATCGCTCTGGCCGACGGCACGACTGAGGACAAGGGCAACGCCTGGTTCGTAGGCTATCCTCTCCAGTGTATCTACGACTACGAATATGACGGACTGTGGCAGGAGGGAGATCCTTACATGGACATCCTCGAACCCAGCCGCGTGGATGCCAGGACCGGATACAAGGGATCTCTCGGTATGATCAAGGTCAAGTATCACGGAGAATACAATGCCGATGGTTCTCCGACGCGCGCCATCAACTCCAACGACCGCGTCCCGCGAAGTGCCGAAGCCAAGTTCATGGGAGGTTTCAATACACGCCTCAACTACCGCAACTGGGATCTCAGCATCATCGGTGATTTCCAGTACGGAGGTGTCTTCTCCTCTTCGCTCCATACCGGTTACGACAACCTCATGAGCGGCCGCCGCGGTCAGATCGACGTGGACTACTGGACTCCTGAGAACCCTAACGTCAAGTACCCGCGGCCCGGTTCCACAAAGACCACGGACTCCCCGAAGTACGCATCCCTGCTCGGAATGTTCAACGGCACTTATGCTAAACTCCAGACCATCACTCTTGGCTACAGTTTGCACAGGCTCGACGCAGTCAAGCGCCTCGGAGTCAGCAACCTCAGGGTTTACGCTACCGTCCAGAATCCCTGGGTTATCTACTCTGAATTCACTAAGGAAACCGGATTGCTCCACCAGGGTAATGCCCGTTCCGGTCGTAGGGCAAGCTTCAGCAACAGCACGCCTATGACCCACAACTATCTCCTCGGTATCAACTTAACCTTCTAATTGTCCATTACGATGAAAACTATATACAAAGCTTTACTGGGACTAGGCGGTGCCATCATGCTGCTCGCGTCCTGCACGAGTATACTCGAAGAGCATCCCAAGACCATCTACACACCGGACTACTTCGGTACAACTGCCGGCGTGGAAGGCGGCCTTTCCGCCCTTTATTCCCATCTCCGTGACCAGTACGGCGATCCGTATCTCTTCTCGGACCTGACTGCCGGAACCGATGAGGCTACTTTCTCAAATGCCGGTTTCAGGGGCAGTGACTTCTCCACAGGAGCAAACGTTACCGCGGACAACTGCCCTAAGTCCGGCTTCTGGAACTTCACATATGTGAACACAGCCAACGGTATCATCAAGAACGCGACAGAGCAGGGACTCTCAGACGCCCTTATCGCCGAGGCCCGTTTCTTCCGTGCATTCTATTATTTCAACATGGTGCGTATATTCGGAGGTGTGCCGCTTGACTTGGGCTCCGGTGAGTTGGAGTTCAACTCCTCCGCCGTCCGCGTCTCTACGCGCAATACTGTCGAGGAAGTCTATCAGAAGTGCATCTTCCCCGACCTCGAGTTCGCCCTTGCCAATATTCCTGACAAACCGCGTATCGGCGGAGCCCTTTCCAAGACAGCGGTCCGCATCTGTCTCTCCCGCGCATATCTGACCTACGGATGGTGGCTCGAGAATCCCAAGGGTCTTCCCACTTATCCCGAGTGTAACCGCGACAAGTCGAAAGCTCCCCAGTATTTCCAGAAGGCTTATGATCTGGCAGTCCAAGGCATCGAGAATCCCGGACCGTTCGGCCTCGAGTCTTCCTTCTACAAGATCTCACTCGGTCCCAATGACTACAATAAGGAGCAGGTATTCTACGCTGACCACACTGAGAACTCCACCCAGTATAACGGAGGATCCGGTACCGGTGACGCCCTCGGACGCGGTCCTAACTATGTGAGCTGGTTCCTTCAGTGGAACTACCCCAACATGACCTGTGCAGACAATACCGGCAAGAAGATATCGCCTGTATATCGCACTGACAACCAGTTCCTCGGCCGTCCATGGACCCGCCTGGCGCCTACGCATCAGGCAATGCAAACCTTCACCGACATCGACATGGACTCCCGCTGGGACGGTACTTTCACATGGCTATACCGTACCAACTGGAACCAGGCTGGTCTTAGCACTGAATGGGTGGAAGGACCGAACGGACACCATATCGGTGTCAAGGAGCCTTTCCTTATCTTCGAAAACTTCGTTGACGAAGCAGTGACTTATCCCACCACCATGAGCGGCAATCTCACCACTTTCGGTCTCGGAGTGAAGGATGGTGTCGATGCTTATGTCATCGATCTGCGCGGCATTAACCGCTATGTCTACCCCGGTCTCTGGAAGCAGGGAATGTACCGTACCAACACCAGTTCTCCAGAGGGACTTGGTGAGATGAATGCTCCTTCCACCCGCCCGTACGTGATCTACAAATTCTCCGAGCTTTACTTCATCGCCGCGGAGGCCCAGATCAAGGGTGCTACAGCCAAGGCTGGCAAAACCGCCTATGACCTCATCAACGTCATTCGCGCCCGAGCAGGAAAATGGGAGTTCAAGAACAACGAGCAGAAGGAGTACAAGGCTGACTTCAGCAAGGAGCTCATGGCCAAGACTCCCAATCCTGTCACCATCGACTTCCTCCTCGACGAACTACTGAGGGAATACTTCGGCGAGGGTAAGCGCTGGTTCGATCTGGCCCGCACCCAACAGTGGCTGGAGCGTTCCCTTACCTACACCATCACCGAGACCCAACTGACACACACGCCTGTCACCAGTTCGCGCGACATCATCGAACTCAACTACATGAATCCGATCCCACAGAGCCAGATCAACGCAATGCAGATGAGTGAGGACGAGAAGAAGGCATACCAGACCCCAGGCTACTGGCTCGAATAGACCCCTACCATTGTCATCTACCCATAGAATGACAGTGATAGTTATTATAGTTAATGGTTGGGGGGCCGCCGACGGGAGTCGGCAGCCCCTTTCACCTTGAAAAAAACAGGAGTGTAAAAGATTATTAGTATATTTACAAAAACGTTGACACTTTGCTGAAAGGACGCACGGAGTTCCACCCTGAAAAAAAGATCTTCATAGGTTCCATTCCCCTCGTCATGGGGACGAGGCTGACGGGGATAACGGTCGGGACGGAGGAATACGCCGCCCGGGCGGCCTGGTCCGAAGCGGCAGCCCTCGCCGGAAGGCTCGAGGGCATGCTCAACCGCTTCGACCCGGCCAGCGAGATCGGCATGCTGAATGCAGCATGCGACTCAGGGCCGGTCCCGGTCAGCACCGGGCTCGGGGCCATGCTGGCCGCCTGCATGGAGTACCGGAAACGTACCTGCTGTCTCTTTGACATCACCAAGGGAGGAGGTTCCTTCCGGCTCTACGATGGCGGACGGGCAGACCTTTGCGGATGCACGGTTGACTTCGGCGGATTCGCCAAGGGATTCTTCCTCCGGAAGATGGAGGATATCCTGAAGGAGCACGGGGTGCAGAACGCATTCGTCTGCTTCGGCAACAGTTCCATACTCGCGTTGGGATGCCATCCGTTCGGAGATTGCTGGAAGGTATCGGTCACCGATCCTTTCACCGGCAATGCGCTCACGGAGAGAGACTTGAGAGACTCATCCCTCTCGGTATCCGGCAACAGGCCGGGCTATGAGGGACACATCGTAGACCCGAGATCCGGCCGGAAGATTGCCGGACGCCGGGTTGCGGTCGTGACGGCCATGGACCCGCTGGATGCGGAAGTGCTCAGCACTGTAGCCATGATTGCCGGAGCGGAAGAGATTAAGACCATTTGCAGCCGCTTCGAAGGAGCGGAGATACAGATATACAACGACCAGACCAATGGACAATAAGAAGGAAGAAAGCGTTGACATGAGCCTCAGGAGGTTCATCAAGGACCTGGGATGCTTCGCCGGAGGCGCGGCGCTCCTGTCCGTCACCCCCTGGCTCAAGTCATGCACGCCGGAAAAGCTGAAGGAAGCAGCCTCGGAGAAGACCGCCCGCATCGGCATCATCGGCACCGGCTCGCGCGGCCAGTACCACATCCACAACCTCCTGGCCATCCCGTTTGCCAAGATAGTCGCTCTCTGCGACATCTACAAGCCCAACCTCGACGCCGCGGCCGGGCTCGTACCCGGCGCCAGGACTTATTCAGACTATCGGAAACTCCTAGAGGACAAGGACATAGACGGCGTCATCGTAGCCACTCCGCTCGGCACTCATGCCGCCATCACCATCGACTGCCTGGACGCGGGCAAGCATACTTTCTGCGAGAAGGCAATGGCCCTGACCATGGACCAGTGCCGCGAAGTCTACCGCAAATACCGCTCGACCGACCGCGTGCTCTATTACTGCATGCAGAGGATGTATGACGAGAAATACGTCAAGGCCTTCCAGATGATCCGTACCGGCCTGATCGGCGACGTCGTCGGCATGCGCTGCCACTGGTTCCGCAATGCCGACTGGCGCCGCGAGGTCCCCTCGCCCGAGCTCGAGAGGCTCATCAACTGGCGTCTCTACCGCGAGTCGTCCGCCGGCCTGATGACCGAGCTGGGCTCGCACCAGCTCGAAGTTTGTACCATCGTCACCGGCAAGATCCCCACAAGGGTATCAGGCTTCGGGGACATCGTCTACTGGAAGGACGGGCGCGAGGTATATGACAGCGTGGCACTTACCTACCAGTTCGAGGACGGCCGCAACATCGTCTATGAATCATTGATTTCCAACAAGTTCAACGGCATGGAGGAGCAGGTGCTCGGCAAGGCCGGCACAGTGGATCTCTCAAAGGGGGTATACTACCTCGAGGACGATGACATGGTCTTCGGCGTCCGCCAGCTGCTCACCCAGGTCCAGAACGGCATCTTCGCCGCCGTTCCTACCGCTGGCCCGAGCTGGCGGCCCGAGCTCAGGGAGCAGTATGTCCCCCACGCCATCATGAAACACTCCTCCGGGGCCGCCAACGGCCAGAGCATGATCGGAGAGACCAACGACGGCTCTGACGTCATCCTCGAGGCTTTCTGCCAGTCCTGCATCACCGGAGAGCGGGCTGAAAACGTCGTGGAGGAAGCCTACTGCGCCACCATCCTCTGCCTGATGGGCAATCTCGCCATGGACGAGAAACGCGTCGTTACACTGCCAGAAGAGTATATCATCCCTTATATGAAGTTCTGACCATGAAGGATATAGTCATCACGGGAGCCACGCTCCGCCGCGAACTCCGCATCCTTCTGGGATGCTTCATCTTCGCCGTACTGTTCGACCTGTTCTCGATCGTCAAGTTCCACAGGCCGTTCACCGAGATCTTCACGACAATAGGCTACGAGATAGTCATAGCCGTGGTGGTCTACCTGATCCTTGCACTGATCAGGCTTATAGTCTTCCTTATCAGGAAAGTTCTAACTAAAAACAATAACAAATAACACAAAACCAACGACTATGGTATCCAGAAGAGATTTCATCAAGATGGCCGGCGCAGGCGCCGCCGCCTTGGCGGCCGGGGCCGCCGACCCGCTCCGCGGTTTTTCCGCGGCTGCACAGAACCCCAGGAGGGGCAATGCCCCCGCCATTCCCGACATCCCCGCCAGCGAGAGGGTCAATGTCGCACTCATCGGCATCGGCGGACGCGGCCAGCAGAATGCCCAGGAGCTCATCCGCACCGGCATGATCAACGTCCTCGCCCTCTGCGACGTCAACATGGGCGCGCCGCAGACACAGTGGACCATCAGCAAGTTCCCTGATGCCAAGCAGTATCAGGATTTCCGCAAGATGTTCGATGAAATGGCAGGCAAGATCGAAGCTGTATTCGTGTCGACCCCCGACTTCTCGCACTTCCCCATCGCAATGCGCGCCGTCAAGGAAGGCATCCACGTCTACTGCGAGAAGCCTATGTGCCGCACCTTCCTCGAGAACCAGCTCCTCATCGACGTAGCCCTCAAGAACCCCCACGTGGTCACCCAAATGGGCAACCAGGGCCACTCCGGCCAGAACTATTTCCAGTTCAAGGCCCTCGTGGAGTCCGGCCTGATGCATGACGTCACCCACATCACCGCCCACATGAACAGCTCGCGCCGCTGGCACGGCTATGATGTCAACATGAAGACGTTCCCTGCAGCCGACCCCAAGCCCGATACCATGGACTGGGACGTCTGGCTGATGCAAGCCGCACACCACGACTACAGCAAGCAGTTCGACGAAGGCAACTGGCGCAGCTGGTATGACTTCGGCAACGGAGCCCTCGGCGACTGGGGCGCCCATATCTTCGACACGGCGCACGAGTTCCTCGACCTGGGTCTTCCCTACGAGGTCGGAATGCTCCACGCCGACGGCCACAACGATTTCTTCTTCCCGATGGAGTCCACCATCCAGTTCAAGTTCCCGCGTCGCGGTAACATGCCAGCCTGCGACCTGACCTGGTATGACGGCATCAAGAACCTCCCCGAGCTCCCCGCCGGTTTCGGCGTCAGCCAGGTGTCCGATGTTCCTCTCGTCGCCGGACAGGAGTACGTCCCGATCGAGCTCAATCCCGGCAAGGAGATCTACACCAACGACCTGATCTTCAAGGGAGGCTCGCACTCCGCTACCCTCGAGGTAGTGCCCAAGGAGAAGAATGACGAGATGGTCGCCAAGGGTCTGCTGCCCGAACTTCCGGACTATCACTTCAATCACTACAAGAACTTCCTCAACGCCATCAAGGGCACCGAGAAAGCCCACTCGCCGTTCGAGAAAGCAGGAGTTCTCTGCCAGATGATCAACCTCGGCTGCATCGCCCAGAGGCTCAACACCACTTTCCACTTCGACCGCGCGACCAAGGAGATCACCGACAATCCTTTCGCCAACGCCATGCTCGCCGGCATACCGCCACGCAAGGGCTGGGAAGAGTACTATGTCATTTAATCATACGATGCCATGAGAAGACTCATCATAGCAATCGCTCTGCTGTGCGGCGCCACCGCATTCGCGCAGCAGGCCCCCAACACCCTGACTGACAAGCAGAAAGCCGAAGGCTGGAAGCTTCTATGGGACGGAAAGACCACCAACGGGTGGAAAAGCGCATATGGCGACAAGTTCCCCGAGAAGGGCTGGACCATGGGCAACGGCATCCTGGAAGTGAACGCCAACGGCGGACAGGAGTCGCTCGGCGGCGGTGACATCGTCACCGTCGACCAGTACGGCGACTTCTGGCTCTCCGTGGACTTCAAGCTCACCCCCGGCGCCAACAGCGGCATCAAGTATTTCGTCCGTCCGGACCTATACCCCATCAAGGACGCATCCGCCATCGGCTGCGAGTTCCAGATCCTCGACGACGAGCTTCATCCCGACGCCAAGCTTGGCAAGGCCGGCAACCGCACCCTCGGCTCGCTGTACGACCTCATCACGGCCGACAAGTCGAACGTCCCCTTCGACAAGGAAGGATGGAACACCGCCTGGGTGATCGCCTACGGCGACCATGTAGAGCATTGGCTCAACGGCTGCAAGATCCTTGAGTACGACCGCAACTGCCCCATGTTCAATGCATTGGTGGCTTGCAGCAAGTACAAGGACTGGGAGAATTTCGGCAACCACAAGAAAGGCCATATACTCCTCCAGGAGCACGGCGACCATGTGTACTACCGCAACATCATGATCAAGGAACTCACCGCCCGCGTGACTCCCAACACCCTCAAGGGCCCCGACAATTCCGTGCCCAACACCCTGACGGCCGCCGACAAGGAAGCCGGCTGGGAACTCCTCTGGGACGGAAAGACCTCCAAGGGCTGGCGCAGCGTCAGCCGAGAGGGCTTCCCCGAGACCGGATGGAGCCTTGATGGCGGCATGATCACCGCGAACCCTGAAGGCTCTACCGCCCGCGGCGGGGACATCATCACCGAGGAGAAGTTCAAGGACTACTGGGTATCGATCGACTTCAAGCTCACCCCTGCTGCCAACAGCGGCATCAAGTACTTCGTCAACCCCGGCACCTACCGTGACCCTTCGATCGGCTGCGAGTACCAGGTGCTTGACGATGATCTGCACCCGGACGCCAAGGCCGGCGTCAACGGCAACCGCAAGGTAGGTTCGCTCTACGACGTCATCCCTGCCGACAAGACCGGCGTAGAGTTCGACAAATACGGCTGGAACACCGCCTGGATCATCGTCAAGGGCAACCACGTCGAGCACTGGCTCAACGGTGTCAAAGTACTTGAATACGAGAGGAATACCCAGGAGTTCGACGGCCTGGTGCAGTACAGCAAGTTCGCTCCCAACAAGGGCTTCGGCAACTTCGAGGAGGGCCACATCCTCTTCCAGGACCACGCCGACCGCGTCTTCTACCGCAACATCAAGATCAAGCGGCTTTAAGAAAGGCCACAAAACCGCGAGTTTTGCATCAATTCTCGCGGTTTTTGGGCAAAAAAACAGAAAAGAGGGCGACTAATAAGTGATTATTGGTCGCTCCTTTTTTTCTATCTCTTGAGTAAATATCCAGCGGGAACATTATCGCCGTTTTATGATGTTTTTTGCTACATATATAGGATTATAATGTCGCATATGGAACAAAAAGGGTCTTGAAACGCATAAAACGTACCCGGAAGAAATTGGAGTGAGACGGGCACCTTGCCAGCAAACGACCAAGAATATTCAAAAAGAGGATGACCTCAAAGTCCATAGGACTTATTAGTCCTCTTTTTCTTTACGACTATTTCAGTTCTTCGTATAACAAGGAATCCAATTCTTCAAGGGCGGTGATGCCGTGAAGATGGTTGATGGAGACCCACGGCAGCCAGGTCCGGTGAGCGCCTATGCCGCGGACCGGACCCATTCGCCAGTGCTCCTGCTGCCAGCCGGGGCCGGCCAGGTCATATGTCCTGCCCGGCAGGGCGAGCATAGCCTTGGTCCCGTGAAGCAGGACACGCGCCACATCAAGATAGTGCTCGTCGCCAGTGTACTTGTAAAGCTTGGCATAGATTGGAACCGCCCAGTCCAGATACTGGTCCACTCCGCCTACATCATTGGACCCGATGCCGTTCACGCCGATGGTCGGAACGCCGGGCTTCCAGCCCAGTTCCGCCTCATCGGCTCCATCAGGCATCGGGACATTCCATATCCAAATCCAGGTCTCCGTATAATCTGCGGCGGCAGCGGCTCGCTCCAGCCATTTACCGTCATCGGTGGCCTTGTAGAGAGCCAGGAAAGCCTCTGCGCTGAGCATACCGGACTCCTTGTCAGCGACAGATGATGTACCGGTGGCGCCTTGATAGACGCCATTGACTCCAAACTCACGCCATAAGTATTCTCCAGCATTGACCGCGGCATCAAAGTAACGGTTGTCACCGGTCTGAACGGCAAGCCCAAGATACATCGGGACAGGAGAATAGGACATTGCTCCTGCTTCGTCGGAGACCTGTCCGTCATCGCCCCATCCGTCTGGGAAAGACCCGTCGGAACGCTGCTGCGTAAGCAGCCAGTCGGCGAACCTTCTCCCCCAATCAAACCAATCGGGATGTTCGTAACCATGCTCTTTCTCCCTTTCAAGAAGATCCATCAACCGAGCCATATCCTCGGGAATGGGACGCAATCCAAAGGTGTTGCCGCCATGTATATTGCCTGCATGGCCGGTCCTGAGGTTGATGCCTTCGCCCACAGGAGGATCTACAGGAGCGTACTTGACGAGCGTACACATTATCTCCTCCGCCAGCTGACGGAAACGCTCGCCACGCGGGCTGTCATCCCGATAGCTTTCGAGCAGGAACTGTTCGGCTATCTCGACGTGCTTGCCGCAGAATCCGAGCACTGCATATTCCCATATGTCAAGTTCAGCCGCAGAAGGGTCTATGTCTATGCCGAGACCCTTGGCCCAGGATTGCATTTCCTTCAGGTAAGGAAGGGTGTTCCCGCGGGAAGGATATGCTCGCATGGCCGGGCGGAAAGAGCCCGGCTTGCCGGTCTTTGCATCGATAACGAACGGCACTCCGACCAGATCACCGTTCTCGATGACACGGTCGGCGAGATGGTCCAACAGAGTGGTACGTACCTGATCCACGTCCACTTTCTCCACCTTGGGATCCAGCACGGACCATGCATACCGCCATGCATCCCTCTCGACTCCCGGCATCGAGTCTGAATGACCGAACAGAAAAGCCAGCGAATACCGATGCGAGAATCCTTCCTCAACAGGATGCAGGCGGATCCGCTCGACCACCGTCGAAGAGGCGTTGCGATCCCAGGGAGAGCCTCCGGCAAACTCCCTACAAGTACCAGGATAAAAGAATGAAAGGCCAACGCCACCATTCTCCCCTCTTGCTATCTCTATCGTTCCGAATCCAAGGGAAGGATTGATAACGGCGACATTCGCGGGAGCGGTGGTCTCTTCCCAGGTGGTCGCCCCGTCCGGCTTGCGGTTCAGAAGTCCGAACCATCCGAAACCATCGTCAGCCACGGCCGCCAGCGGTGCTGACAGATAGTCTTCCCTTAACGAGAAGAAACCGGCATCATAATACTGACTTCCTCCTTTTGCACGGGCAGTGGTATGGAGCTCTCCGTATATGACTCCAGGTAAGAAATACTTCCTGTCCCGCCACTGCACATCGGGTGAAGTCACCAGGCACGCCTCCGTGCAGAATCCTGCCCCTTCCGTCGTATTGGCAACCGTCACCGTCCTGTCCAGATAGAGGGCATCCCCCTCCACGTGCCAAAGGTCGCGGAACGAGAACACGCTCCCGCCGGCAGAGATCTCGGCCAAAGCCTCGACTCCCCCGCCGGAGCGTTTCACCGAACCGTAGCCGGCCTCCTGCGAGGACAATGTCTTGCCGTCCGCGCACAGGAGCAGACGGACGGGCGCAGGCTGCTCCAGCCCGTCTCCGTCCGCGCGGACCACACTGACTCCGAACGTCCCCGCATCGGAACGTACAAACGAAACGACATCTCCTGACTCCGTCTTTCCACAACGGACGTTCCTGCCGCACCCAGTCAGCAGCACCAGCGCCGACAAGCAGGCGAAAAAGACTCTATGTCCCATATGCATGTTACTTGAAGGTTACCTTGTAAACGATCGCTTCCGGTGAAGGAATGGTATTGGGCTTAGCGATGGAAAGGACGTCGTTGGACTGGGTCCAGGAGACGCTCTCATCGCTTCCGAGAAGGGTGACAGACTTGATTTTACGCGAATTGTGCTCAGTCTTGGAGCCCAGGCTCTTGACGGTGATGTCCTCATCCGGGACTCCGAACAACGTCACATACAAAGTGTTATCACCCTTCTTGTTGAAGCGTATATCAGCGGCTGAATAATTCTGGCGTCCTTCGTTGAAGCCCTGGGCGCGGATGGGGTTGTCGGACTCGGCTGTTGGGCCCTCGCCGTAGATGACCCACGGACGGGTATCATAGATGCTTTCGCCGTTGATCTGCATCCAATGGCCGATCTCCTTGACGATACGAACTTCGGTGGGATCAGGCGTGCCGTCGCCTCGGAGCGGAATGTTCAACAGGAGGTTACCATTCTTTGAGACGATGTCAACGAGCATGGTGATGACCTGCGCAGGAGTCTTGTAGCGATTGTCGTAATAGACGTGCTTGTTGTAGTGCCACTCGCCAATGCAGGTGCAAGTCTGCCAAGGCAGCTCCTGGATAGCGTCCGGAGCACCGCGTTCAACGTCCCAGAGGAGTGTCTGTTTCTGCCAGTCGTTGAGCACCTTGCCGGTGAAAACGAGTTGGTTCTTGCCGCCGTGCAGCGCTGCGCTCCGGTTGTAGCCGTGCGCAAGGATCTTCAGGCCGGCGTCGCTGACAGGCCAGAGCGGCAGATAGGGGTATCGTCGTCCGATTGAAAGTGACCCCCTTGTCTTGAAGAGGAAATCCTAAATAGAATGCAGGCTAGGGCACATTATACTGCCAGTGGCCTGCATTTTTAATATCGATGAAAAGAAAGTAGATAGGGGGTCAATTTGGACCGGATTCAGGGGGTCAGTTTACAGCGGATTCTCCAGGATATCAGGACAATTGATATGGGAGACCTTATCTCGCTGGGATTCAGGCCGGAATTCTCCACGGGCTACAAGAAGATAAGGTCTCATGACGAATACCG
>Ga0310695_10011041_pt1 | contig 13021 bp, 7 predicted proteins | sample RumenRJG_04DNA_FD_203882 | JGI IMG/M metagenome (GOLD analysis project Ga0310695, IMG submission 203882) | Bovine rumen microbial communities from Lethbridge, Alberta, Canada - RJG_04 (v2) (version 2) | ecosystem: Host-associated > Mammals > Digestive system > Stomach > Rumen | place: Canada...
CTTTCAAGGACCGAGATGTTCAAGGTTCTGCGCTCGATTCCCGGCAATGTCAACACCATTGATGACGATGGAATATCCGGCTGTTCCAACGACATTATCACCATTTCCGGAAGCAAGGGAGTCGACAGGGTCCTGTACCTTTTCGATTCCGGCAATAGGGCCGAGGTTGGCGGCGTGAATGGTTGGGGATATGTCCACCAAGACCAGGTCGCTTGGTACAAGAACCATAGCCTGGCGTTCACGCAGGCCAATGGAGGCAAGCCAGTCCCGTCGGTAGCGTTTTTCCATATTCCTGTCCCTGAATACAATGAGGCCCTGAGGGATCCTTCAAAGGTACTGATGGGAAACATCGGGGAAGAGCCTTGTTCCCCGTCGGTCAATTCCGGCCTTTATCTCGCCATGAGGGAAATGGGGGATGTCCAGGCGATTGTCACCGGGCACGACCACAACGACGATTTCGTCATGAAATGGCGGGACTTTTTCTTCATCTACGGCCGTTTCAGCGGCTGTGACACCGTCTACAACGACCTGAAGCCCAATGGGGCGAGGGTTTTCGAATTCAAGGAGGGGGACGACGGTTTCCGCACATGGGTGCGCCTGTACGGCGGCAAGGTCGAGCAGGACCTTTACCTCTATCCCGGAATGAAAAATCTTACTTCACCAAGAGAGTAAATCTTTATGAATATGAGAACTAATTTACTATCAATTCTTTCCGCTTGCGTGCTGGCTATCGTTGCCTGCTCCTGCGGCGAAAAAACCGCGAAAACCTCGACTGTTCCTTCAGAGGTCACTCTCACCAAGGAAAAGCTCATGGACAAGATCAAGGGCGGCTGGGCCGGCCAGATGATTGGTTGCACCTACGGCGGTCCTACAGAGTTCGTTTACAGCGCCATTATCAACGACAACATCCCCATTGAGTGGCCAGAGCATAGGATCAAGTGGTACTATGACAATATTCCGGGACTGTACGACGACATCTACATGGACCTCACGTTCGTGGAAGTGTTTGAGAAAGAGGGCCTTGACGCTCCTGTAGAGAGCTTCGCCAAAGCGTTTGCCTCCGCTGAGTACCCTCTTTGGCACGCCAACCAGGCGGCTCGTAACAACATCCGTAATGGCGTCATGCCTCCGGAGTCCGGCTTCTGGAAGAATAATCCCCATTCAGATGATATCGATTTCCAGATCGAGGCGGACTATGCTGGCATCATGGCTCCCGGAATGGTCAACGCGGCGACTCATTTCACGGATGACATCGGCCACATGATGAACTACGGTGACGGTTGGTACGGCGGAGTTTATGTGGCCGCGATGTATTCCCTCGCTTTTGTGACTGATGACATTGAATATATTGTCACAGAGGCTCTTAAGACGATTCCGACTGAGAGCAAGTATTATCAGTGCATGGCGGACATCATCCGTTGGCACAACCAGTATCCCGACAACTGGGAGATCACTTGGGCTCTCGCTGAGCGCAAGTGGGGCTTCGACATAGGTTGCTCCGGCGGCACTTTCGGCATCACCAACATCGACGCCCTTATCAACAGCGCCTACATCATCATGGGACTCCTTTACGGAGAAGGGGACTTCTACAAGACTATCGACGTCTCTACCCGCTGCGGAAAGGATTCTGACTGCAACCCTGCCTCTTCTGGAGGAATCCTCGGTGTTATCCTGGGGTATAGTGGAATTCCTGATTATTGGAAGAAGGGCATGGCCGAGGTTGAAGACAGGAATCTGGCCTACACCGACATCTCCATGAACAAGACTTACCAAATGTCTTTCAATCAAGCGCTTAAGGTTATCGAGAGATATGATGGCAAAGTCGGAGCCGACGATGTGACGATTAAGATTCAGACTCCGGAGACTGTCCGTCTCGAGCAAGGCTTTGAGGGCCACTGGCCGATCAAGAGAAACGAGATCAGGAAGCCTATTCAGGATGTCGGAGAGCAAGAGTTTAACGGCAAGGGTGTCGTTGTCACTTACCAGATGCCGATGGACAAAAAGGATGCTCCGACTGGCTATGTCGCTGAGGTTGAGATCTATCTCGACGGAGCGCTCGACCAGACGGTGAAGCTCCCTGCCGACAACAACAGTCGCAGGCTTGACCTCTATTTCAAGTATGACATGCCTCTCGGGAATCACAAGGTCTCCTTCAAGGTCAAGAACCCGGACAAGGCTCATCCCATCGAGGTTCGCTCCATGATCATCTACTCCGACAAGCCCGCCCCGGTCCAGCACCAGTAGATTATTATGAATAAAAGACTTATTGCCATTTCTGTTCTACTGGCTTCTCTCTGCATCGGGTGTACTGAAAAGAGAGCGCCTGAGGAGGTGTCCATGAAACTTGACCCTTCCAAAGTGGAATGGTTCAAGGAAGCGAAGTTCGGGATGTTTATCCATTGGGGATTGTATTCAATCCTTGAAGGGACCTACAACGGCCACACGATGCCTGACACGACTTTCCCGCAAGGGAACAGCTGGTACGCGGAGTGGATCAAGCCTCGCCTGGAAGTTCCTGACGATTACTACAATGGCCTGATCAAAGAGTTCAATCCCGTTAATTATGACCCGGATTTTTGGGTAAGGGAAGCGGCCAACGCAGGGATGAAGTACCTGGTAATCACCTCGAAACATCACGACGGGTTCGCCCTCTGGGATTCAGATGTCTCGGATTTCGACATAATGAACACCCCGTACAAGAAGGACCTTATCGCCCCGCTTGTCGCCGCCTGCAAGAAATATGGCCTGAAATACGGCTTCTACTATTCCCACTGGCAGGATTGGGAAGATCCGGACGGAGCGATGCCCTATTGGTATCCCTGGAGGCCTGATGAGGATTTCGAGAAATATTGGCAAAGAAAACCCCTTCCGCAGGTCAAGGAGCTGATCGAGAAATTCGATCCGGATCTTCTCTGGTTCGACACATGGGACTGGAAGACCCACATCACCCCAGAGCGCAGGGACGAGCTGATTCGCCTGGTTCGTTCTCTCAGTGACAAGTGCTTGATCAACGGAAGAATATGCTATGAAAATCCCGGGGAGAACATCGACTTTTTGGAGATGCATGACAATTCCTACCCGAAAGAGATGCTCTCGAAGCCTTGGCAGACTCCCGCTACCATGCAGAATTCATGGGCATATCACGGAAAGGATTATAACTGGAAGCCTTCGTCCAGGATGCTCCGTTACCTCGTGAATAACACCTCGATGGGCGGTAACTATCTGCTGAATGTGGGTCCCAAGGCGGACGGAACCCTTCCTGCTCCCGCCATTCGCCGCTTGAGGGAAATGGGTGCTTGGCTTGGTGCGAATGGGGAGGCTGTCTATGGTGCTGTTCCTTCGGGATTAAAGGTTGATGACCCGGATGTTTACCTGACAGAGAAGCAAGAAGGGGAAAAGAGATTCCTTTATGTCTTTATTGCTGAGACAAAACCTTCTGTGACAGTTCCTTCCGTGTTGTCAAAAGGTGTTTCCTCCCTTGAGACCGGCCAGCCGTTGGAGGTGTCAGCCGCTGACGGACAGACGGTTATTAATCTTCCGGAAAATCTTTTCAAGGACCAGTCTATAGTTGTGCTTAAGGCTGAGCTTTAGGATGGTGGTGAATGTCTATTTCTCGCTCGGGAGCAACCTCGGGGATAGGGAAGCCAACATCCTTGGGGCTTTGCGCCGGATGGACGAGGCTTTCGGGGTTCATTATTCCGCATTGTCCAGTCTGATCGAGACGGAGCCGATGGGTTTTTCTGGCGGGAAGTTCCTCAATGCGGCGGTGTTGTACCGCATCCCGGTCCCTGAGCGGAGCGCTGTCCTGAGCTTGTCGAAGGATCGAAGGGCCGGTGGTTCGACTCCGCTCACCAACCGTGCCGAAGGGCGGTCCCTGAGCGGAGCCGAAGGGATTCTTCAAATGGTCAAATCTATCGAGCGGGAGATGGGGCGGACCGATCCTCCGGAATATGATTCCGAAGGGAACAGGGTCTACCATTCCAGGATCATCGACATAGACATTCTGTTTTACGGAAGAGAAATAATTGATATTCCAGAACTTACAATTCCGCATAAAGGCATTGCTGACAGGCCGTTCGTCATGATTCCTTTGCGGCAGATCGCCAGGCGGTCGCTAAGAATGGCGTTTCCGGAATATTTTCAAAAATGAGATAAAATGAGGAAGGGGGTTTTATTTGCTGGATTTGTTATAGCGTTGGTGGTTTGCTGCGGGTGTTCTAGAACGGCCCTTCGACTCCGCTCAGGGACCGGAAAGGATGCCTCAGGGACCGGGATGGAATACCAAAAGGTGGCGTCTGGGGTGTGGAAGGTAGAGGTTGGGAAGCCGGATAAGGTCAACCTTCTCAGCGAGTTGAAATTCACACCAAAGATAGACGCGATCAACGCCATCGAAGAGGTTGATCTTCCGGTCGACAAGTCTGAAATCACTACGGAAGTATTTGACGGTAAGACATATATCCGTTTTCCTCTGGACAAGGAAGAGAAAATATATGGCCTCGGACTTAATTTCAAATCTGTTCAGCAACGAGGCCGGATCACAAGGCTCCATGTGGACCATTATGGCGGCTCGGACAACGGCCGCACCCATGCCCCGGTGCCGTTTTTCGTGTCCAGCAAAGGTTATGGAGTGCTGATCAACGCGGCGAGATACATCGATGTCTATGCGGGAACCTCGGTCAGGAAAGACTCCAAGAATCCCCCGAAGCTCCAGAACCGCAACACGGACCGGGATTGGAACCCCCAGCCATATTCCGACAATCTCGAGTTTCTGGTGCCGGCAGAAGGGGTCGAGCTGGTGTTTTTCGCCGGAAAGAACATGCTCGACGTCGTCAGAAGGTTCAATCTCTACAACGGCGGAGGCGTTCTTCCTCCGAAATGGGGGCTCGGTTTCTGGCAGAGAGTACCGACATTATATTCCGACAAACAAGTTGAGGAAGAGGTTAATGAGTTTAAAAAGAGAGACTTCCCTCTTTCTGTCATCGGCCTTGAGCCGGGTTGGATGACGAGGTCTTATCCTTGCACCTACCAGTGGGATCCGGGACGGTTCCCCTCTCCAGACTCTTTTGTTGAGAATATGTCCGCACAAGGGATCAAGGTCAATCTTTGGGTCAATCCCGGAGTGGCTCCAGACTGCGACATAGCCTCTGAGATCGAGCCATACACAGGCACTCACACCGAGTGGAACGGGATGCTTCCTGACTATTCGATGAAAGAGACCAAGGAGATCATGGGACGGCATTTCGAGAAGAACGTCATCAGCAAAGGAGTCAGCGGGTTCAAGATGGACGAGAACGACGGTTACGACTCTTGGGTCGCCCCCGATGTGGCCAAATACCCTTCCGGGATCTCCGGAGAGCAGATGCGGCAGATCTATGGCTCGCTTATGCAGAGTTTCATGACAGGACTCTACAAGGAGAATAATGAGCGGACCTACGGCCTTGTCAGAGCCGGTAATGCAGGTACAACCTCCTATCCCTTTGTTATTTACAATGACTATTACAACCATCGTGATTTCATCACGGCCTTGATAAACAGTTCCTTCATAGGTGTTCTCTGGACTCCTGAGGTTCGGGCTTCCAAGACGTCCGAGGAATGGCTCCGGAGGATGCAGACTGTCTGTTTCTCCCCGCTCGCGATGCTCAACGCCTGGGCAGATGGGACGAAACCTTGGTCATTCCCGGATGTCGAGCGGCAGGTGAAAGACGTGATGAAACTCAGGATGAGCCTTATTCCTTATCTCTACACCGCATTCGCCCGCTACGCTTTCGAAGGGATTCCTCCCGTTAGGGCAATGAGCCTGGAGCCTGGTTTCGAGATGGAAGCGACTTATGATCAAGGAGTTCTGGATTCCACAGACAATCCTTACAAGATGGCCCGGCGTCAAGAGATGAAAGACCAGTTCATGGTGGGAGAGAGTCTTCTTGTGGCTCCCCTGTTCGCTGGCGAGACAGAGCGGACGGTTGTTCTACCTGAGGGGAAATGGTATGATTTCTACTCCGGGAAACTGGTCGGCGAGAGTGAGAAAATCACAGTCAAACCCGGACTGGACAAGATTCCTGTCTTTGTCAAGGACGGAGGCATGATCCCTATGTATGAGCCGATGACATCCATTCCGGAAGGCCAGGCTCCTGTGATTGTTCGCCATTATGGGTCCAAAGCTTCCACCTTTGAGTTGTACGATGATGATGGCCAGACCTACGACTATGAGAAGGGGGCTTTCACATGGATCAGCCTGAGCGCCGATCCGGCCTCCAAAACCGGCAAGGCAATCGTTCCGGAAGGCGGGGAAGTCTGGTCTTTCAGCGACTTCAAGTTTGAGTTCATGAAATAAAAGTAATATTTGTTAAATTAGCGACATGAGAAAACATCTGATACTTTTATGCGCCTTTCTGGCCGGTAGTCTGGCCCTGGCGCAGAACCGCGGAGACATAGTCAAGCAGGCCGATGGTTACGAGTGGCCCACCGATCCGCAGGTCCTTGAGAAACTCGACCAGTGGCAGGACCTTAAGTTCGGAGTGCTGATGCATTGGGGAATATACTCGGTGCCGGGAATCGTGGAGTCCTGGAGCATCTGCAATGAGGATTGGATCCGCCGCCCGAAAGGCTCTGTCTATGAAGACTATAAAAAGTGGTACTGGGGCCTCTCGGAGGAGTTCAACCCTGTGGATTTCAATCCTGACCAGTGGGCCGACGTGTTCACGAAAGCCGGAATGAAGTACATGATATTCACGACGAAACACCATGACGGTTTCTGCATGTTCGACTCTGAATATGACGACTTCGGCATCGCTCACGGAGCCTTCAAGGACAACCCCAAGAAGGATGTGGCGAAATATGTTTTCGACGCTTTCAGGAAGAAGGATTTCATGATCGGAGCTTATTTCTCGAAGCCGGACTGGCATCACCATGGTTTCTGGAATCCTTATTACGCCACCCCTAACCGTCGCCCCAACTACGACATAAAGAGCCATAAGGAATGGTGGCAGAGTTATGTGGACTTCACAAAAAACCAGCTTACCGAGCTTACTGGCGGTAAATACGGCAGGATCGACATCCTTTGGCTCGACGGAGGCTGGATCACAGGAGACGCTGTCGGCCTGAATGAGGTTCTTCCTAACGCTAGGAAGGTCAACCCCGGAATGCTTTGCGTCGATCGTACGATCCAGGGCCCCAACGAGAATTACCAGACTCCGGAGCAGAGCATTCCTAAGGAGCAGAAAAACCACCCTTGGGAGTCCTGCATAACCCTGACCAACAGCTGGGGATGGTCTCCAAATCAGCCTTTCAAGAGCGCGCGTAAAGTGATCGACATCCTTGCCGAGATCACGGCCAAGGGCGGTTGCTTGGCGCTTGGAGTCGGTCCCACACCTAATGGACTCATTGAGGATAAGGCGATTCCGATCCTTGAGGAGATCGGGGAGTGGCTTGGCCGCTGCGGAGAGGCGATCTATTCCACTCGTATTACCAAGGACTATAATGACGGACAAGTCTGGTTCAACGCATCCAAGGACGGACAGACTCTCTACGCTGTTTATGCTCTCAAGGATGATGAGACCCTTCCTGAGACAATCTCATGGAACGGGAATATGCCCAAGGGCGGTAAGGTAACAGTCCTGAACAATGGCAAGAAGGTTAAGGCCACGGTCAAGGACGGCAAGGTGACCGTAAAACTCCCGAAAGGCCTCAAACAGGAGCCTGTCGCTTTGAAATTCAGCATCTGATCAGATTTGAATAGGGGATATTGGTTTTGAGAAGACTTTTGACATTTTTTATGGCCGGGATCTTGCTTTTAGCGGCTCCCGGCTGCTATTATGTTGAGCCGAATCCTTCGGACAGCGACTTGGTGTTCAATGATTTGGCTACGGTTTGGGACGAGGCGATGCCGCTTGGAAACGCCTCTGTGGGCGAGTTGGTCTGGCAGAAGGAAGACAACATTCGTCTTTCCCTTGACAGGATAGACCTTTGGGACTTACGCCCGGTCGAGGTTTTCCAAGAAGAGGAATATTCATTCGAATGGGTAAAAGAACATGTCAGGAACAAGGATTTTGACCCGGTGATTGAGTTCTTCGACAAGAAAGGCTACACCCCTGCTCCTTCCAAGATTCCTGGTGCCGCGCTCGAGGTGGACATTTCGAAATGGGGCGCTATCAAAGAGAACAGGCTTTTCTTGAACAATGCCCTTTGTTCTGTCGAATGGGAGAATGGGATTTCAATGAAAACCTTTGTCCAGGCCGATGAGGACGCTGGTTGGTTAATCTTTGAGAACGTTCCTGAAGATTTTGATATTCAGTTGGTTCCGCCTCAATATTCGGCAAATGGCGGAGCCAGTGACGCAGGTCTTGGAAGTTCCTCTCTCGCTCTTCTGGGTTATCCTCAGGGAGAAGTCAAAAAGGAAGGAAACCGGATCACCTACCACCAGCAAGGCTGGGGTGACTTTTTCTACGATGTGGCTGTCGAGTGGAATAGGAAAGGGAGCAAAGTCGTGGCCGTCTGGAGCGTGACATCGTCGCTTTCCGGGAAAAATGCCGGGGAAGAGGTCTCAAAGGCTGTCGCCGAAGGGCCTTCTAAGGCTTACAAACGTCATCTGGAGTACTGGAACGCCTATTGGCGGCAGTCGGACATTAAGGTTCCGGACGCTCTTATCCAGCGCCAGTACGACCGGGAAATGTACAAGTTCGGGTCGGCCACTAGGAAGGATTCCTATCCCATCTCGCTCCAGTCTGTCTGGACTGCTGATGATGGCTTCCTGCCTCCGTGGAAAGGCGATTACCACAACGACCTTAATACCCAGCTCAGCTATTGGCCTTCTTACATCGGAAACCATCTTGACGAGGGGCTTGGCTACCTGAATACTCTCTGGAACCAAGTCGGCAAGTACAAGGAATTTACAAAGAAGTTTTTCGGAAAGGACGGCATGGCGGCTCCTGGCTATTGTACGCTGGAGGGAGATGCCATGTCCGGCTGGGTCCAGTACGGATTCTCCCCCACCACATCCGCCTGGCTAGGGCAGCACTTTTATCTTCATTGGAAATATTCGGCTGACAAAGAGTTCCTTCGGGACAGGGCGTATCCTTTCTTAAAGGATGTGGCGATCTTCCTTGAGCAAGAGACAGAAGTCCTTCCGGACGGAACCAGGACTTTTGAATTTAGTTCCAGCCCGGAAATCCACGAAAACAGCATCCATGCTTATTTCCACCAGATCACTAATTATGACCTGGCCTTGACTCGTTTCGCTTTTTCCGCTGCAGCGGAAATGGCTGATTCATTAGGACTTACCGATGAGGCATCCCGTTGGAAAAAAGATTGTGGCCAAATGCCGGACTATGCCATTGACTCGGACGGCGGGTTGTCGATCGCTCCCGGTCATTCTTACAACTTGTCCCATAGGCATTTCTCCCATGCGATGGCAATTCATCCGCTCGGGCTTCTGGACATCCATAACGGACCGGAAGAGAAGGCGATTATAGACGCGACTTTGGCCCGGCTTCATGCCAACGGTCCGGACTGGTGGTGCGGGTATTCCTATTCATGGCTCGCGAATATGGAAGCCAGGGCTGGACACGGTGAAGAGGCGGCGGAGGCTCTCAGGACTTTTGCCGGCTGTTTTGTGCTCAGGAACTCCTTCCATGCCAATGGGGACCAGACCAAAAGTGGGAAGTCCTCTTTCACCTACCGACCTTTCACACTTGAAGGTAATTTCGCTTATGCTTCCGGACTTCAGGAGATGCTTTTGCAGAGTCAAAGCGGTGTGATTGAGGTGTTTCCGGCGGTTCCAGCGGAGTGGAAAGACATCCGGTTCGACAACCTCAGGGCCATTGGGGCCTTCCTTGTCAGCGCTGAGATGAAGGGCGGAGAGGTCGTCTCTCTGAGCGTATATTCCCAGAAAGGCGGCAAGCTTCGCATCCGTTCTCCTAAAGATGGTTCCATAATAGAAAGAAACACCAGCCCGGGAGAGACCGTGGAGATTCCGCTTGACGGTAATTCATCCTCTGACAAGTTGACGTTGCTGGTGGGAACTTACACTGATTCAGGGAGTAAGGGAATATATTCATTCAGATTTGACCCTCTGACCGGCGAAACTGAGCCGCTTTTGGTGACCGATGTGGCGAACCCCTCGTTCCTGGCGGTCACTCCAGACAATAAGACAGTCTATGCCGTGACTGAACAGCAGGCTGACGCGGCGGTTTCTGGTTTCGCTTATGATGCGGCGCTAGGATCGTTGACACTCAAGAACTCGTGTCCGGTCTCAGGGAAAGATCCTTGCCATGTGACCTTTGCCGGGAAAGATGTGGTTGTCACCAACTACTCTTCCGGATCGATGTCCATTTACCCGGTCGCTGAAGACGGTTCCCTTGGTCAGGAGAACCTGATAGAGTTTAAGGGAAACGGTCCGGTCAAAGGCCGCCAGGAGGCTTCACATATTCATTCTTCTCAAGTCTCTCCTGATGGGAAGTTCTTGTTTGTCATAGATTTAGGAGGCGATCGCATCTATCGCTACCCTATCTCTGACGGGAAGGTGACGTCATCCGCTCCAGTCGAGATCAAGGTTCCTGCAGGAGAGGGCCCCAGACACTTCACATTCTCAAAAGACGGCAGGTTCATGTATGTCCTGACTGAGTTGGGCGGCAATGTGATCGCTTACGACTACAATGGCGGCGACCTGAAGCAAATCCAGGTCATTGAGGCCGATCCTCTCCATGCGGGAGGAAGCGCCGACATCCATTTCTCCCCCGACGGGAAGTTCCTTTATGCCAGCAACAGGTTGAAAGGAGATGGTTTGGCAATATTCAGCCAAGAACCCTCGACTGGACTCCTCACTTCTGCCGGTTACCAGGAGACAGGGATTCATCCCAGAAACTTTACCTTATCTCCTGATGGGCGCTTTGTCCTGGTGGCTTGCAGGGATAATGATGAGGTCCAGGTTTTCAGCCGTGATTCTGAAACCGGACTTTTGAATGACACAGGGAAGGACATAAAAGTCCCACATCCTGTTTGCGTGATATTAACTCCTTCTAAATGAAAAAGATAGTTTTACTTTTTTGCTGTATTCTCTTTTCAGCGTCGCTCTTCGCCGGACCGACAATCTGCCCGACTCCGGTAAAGGCCGAGTTGTCCGCCACGGTCTACCATCCGCTGTCGAAGGTTGAGGTCGCTTGCCCCGACAAAGATGCGGCCGAGTGGGTGGAAAAACATCTTGAAGAGTGGTACGGGGAGTTTGCTCCCAAAGTCGTTAAAACCAAGTTCAAGGCTGGCCAGATGGGAAAAGAGGAGTATGGGCTGAAGATGGGTAAAGATGGGGTCGAGGTGGTCGCATCGAGTCTTCAGGGTGTGAGATATGCTCTCTATTCGCTTCGTCAAATCGCTATTCCAAAGAGAGGGACAAAGGCTGTCTCTGGCTGGATCGTGCCTGAAGGAACGGTCCAGGACTCTCCGGGAATGGATTTCAGGGGAATACACATCTGCTGGTTCCATGAGACGGAGGCCTGGGAAGTCGAGCGTTTGGTCCGCCTGGCTGCATATTACAAACTCAATTATGCCGTGATCGAGTCCTGGGGTTCTTTCCGTAGTGACATAGCTCCATGGTACGGCTGGCCGGATGGTTCCATGACTAAGGAGGAAGTCGCCAGGATCAAAGGAATAGCCGACGATCTTGGGATCACTCTGATCCCCCAGATCAATGTGTTCGGTCATGCCACAATGGCCAGGTCCGCCGCCGGAAAACATGCCGCTCTTGATCTTAATCCTGAGTACCAGCCTCTGTTTGAGCCTCTTGGCGGCTGGAACTGGTGCCTTTCCAATCCAGAGGCAAGAAAGCTGATCCAGGATCTTATCGTGGAGCAGTTGGAGGCGTTCGGGAATCCGCCATATTTCCACATTGGTTGCGATGAGGCGATCGAGCCGAGTTGTCCAGATTGCCTCGCTAGACCATATTCAGAACTATTCCTGGAGCATATCAAGGCCATTAATGAGACCATTTCTTCTCATGGGGCAAGAACCATGATGTGGCACGACATGCTTTTGAAGGGAGGAGACCCTAGGTGGAGCGGATTCTATGCTAACGGCTCTGCCCAGACTGCGGAAGGTTTCAAAGGTTTCCCGAAAGACATCGTGATCTGTGACTGGTTCTACGGGGAAGCAAAAGAGGCCTATCCGACCCTTGATTATTTTAAGGAATCCGGATTCGATGTCCTGACCTGCCCTTGGCTGAATCAGGGAGGAATTGTCTCTCAGGGAAAATATGCCCACGAGAAGGGCCTATACGGCATTCTCGGCACTCTTTGGCATCACTATTTCGGAGCCGATCTGGTGAACACGTCTTTCACCTTGGCGAATGTCGCATGGAATCCGGAGACGCCGGTCGGTAACCCTTCCTACCACGTGTACAACCACCTTCGTCAGGTCGGATGGGACATGGGTGTCACCGACCATCGGCACACTGGAATATACTACGGGGAGATTCCTTCAGAACCGGAACTTAATAATTAACAGCATGAAACATCTTATAGTCACACTCCTGCTTTCAATCTTCTATTTAGCATCTGCCTTAGCCCAGGATTGTACTCTTTCGATCAACAATCCTGTCATCCCGGGTTATCATCCTGATCCTTCCATCTGCAGGGTTGGAGACGACTATTATATAGTCAACTCTTCTTTCCAGTATTTTCCCGGAGTTCCAATCTATCACTCCAAGGACCTTGTCAACTGGGAACTTATTGGAAATGTGCTAGATAGGGAGAGCCAGATTCCTCTTGAGACGGCCAACTCTTATGGTGGAATATTCGCCACCACCATCCGCTATCACGAGGGACTTTATTACATGATCACGACTAATGTGACCAAGGGCGGAAACTTTTTCGTGACAGCGAAGGATCCGAGAGGGCCTTGGTCAGAACCTGTCTATTTGAAGCAAGGAGGCATCGATCCGTCCTTCCTCTTCGAGGACGGCAAATGCTACATGGTCTCCAATCCTGCTTCAATCCAGCTTTGCGAGATTGATCCAGTGACAGGGAAACAGTTGACA
>Ga0310695_10011042_pt1 | contig 13020 bp, 5 predicted proteins | sample RumenRJG_04DNA_FD_203882 | JGI IMG/M metagenome (GOLD analysis project Ga0310695, IMG submission 203882) | Bovine rumen microbial communities from Lethbridge, Alberta, Canada - RJG_04 (v2) (version 2) | ecosystem: Host-associated > Mammals > Digestive system > Stomach > Rumen | place: Canada...
CCTGCGCTCGCCATGTCGCTTGATAAATCTGTGTAGATCTGTGAAATCTGTGAGAAGCCATATTCGTGAGCATGTCACACAGATCTCACAGATTCTCACAGATCCCTGTGCTCGCCATGTCGCTCGATAAATCTGTGTAGATCTGTGAAATCTGTGAGAAGCCATATTCGTGAGCATGTCACACAGACCTCACAGATTCTCACAGATCCCTGTGCTCGCCATGTCGCTCGATAAATCTGTGTAGATCTGTGAAATCTGTGAGAAGCAATATTCGTGAGCATGTCACACAGATCTCACAGATTCTCACAGATCCCTGCGCTCGTTATGTCGCTTGATAAATCGGTGTAGATCTGTGAAATCTGTGAGAAGAAATAATTGTGAGCATGTCACACAGATCTCACAGATTCTCACAGATCCCTGCACTCGTTATGTCGCTTGATAAATCTGTGTAGATCTGTGAAATCTGTGAGAAGAAATAATTGTGAGCATGTCACACAGATCTCACAGATTCTCACAGCTCCCTGCGCTCGTTATGTCGCTTGATAAATCTGTGTAGATCTGTGAAATCTGTGAGAAGAAATAATTGTGAGCATGTCACACAGATCTCACAGATCTCACAGATCTTTGTGGCCTTGGAAGAATGACAAAACTATGCCCTTTAGCCTTTTCGTTAATTTTGTCTTGTAAAGTGATAATTTTCCGCCTCTGAGAATCGATTCTTTTCGACGAAGACCTGTCTTGCTCCGATTTTCGCTAAAATAAGCATGTTTTAGTAAGTAGCAGATAATCAGACTGTTATATTTCTATCTCTTTTGTGGCTTTGTGAAAACACTGATTTCTCGCAAAATTCTCTAGAGAATTTCTTGTCAGAAAGCCTTTTTCTATCGATGAAAAAGGTGAGATGACTGGGTCAAAAAGGTGAGATGACAAGGTCAAACTACCGAGATGATAGCATCAAAGTACCTTTTTGTGCTTCCGACAGGGCAAAAATGAGGCTAAGATACCAGCAAATCCTCTTTTCCATTCTCTAGATTGAAAGTTTTGACGAACCTACTTTTGTCAAGAGAAATCATATTTGGCTGACGTGCGTAGCTTTTACTATCTGTCATCAATAGTCCCTGACTGCTTCATTGGTGAAGTGCGTGCATCTTGTGGTAGGATGCACTCGGGAATAGAAAATAAAGCTGAGGCTTTATTTTCATATTCCACTCGTTTTCACTATCTTTGAATAAGATAGGATGCACTCGGGAATAGAAAATAAAGCTGAGGCTTTATTTTCATATTCCACTCGTTTTCACTATCTTTGAATAAGATAGGATGCACTCGGGAATAGAAAATAAAGCTGAGGCTTTATTTTCATATTCCACTCGTTTTCACTATCTTTGCAAGTAGAAACAAAAGACTGTCACTATGAGCGCAGATTACAAACTTGTTCCTTACGGTATCTCTGACTTTGAGCAGCTAAGGAAGGAAAATAAATACTTGGTCGACAAAACCATGTTCTTTGAGAAGATGGAGAGGGCGGGCAACTTCCTTTTTCTGGTTCGTCCGCGCCGTTTCGGCAAGAGCCTCTTCTTGGACATGCTGGAGTCGTATTACGACATCAACCAAAAGGACAACTTTCAAGAGCTTTTCAAGGGATTGTATGTGGTTGACCATCCGACAAAAGAGCAGGGAGAGTTTTTGGTAATGCACCTTAACTTCTCAATGGTGGGCAGTGATTTGGATAACTTATATGAAGACTTCAACATCTACCTTAGTAGGCGCTGCGAATTCTTCGCTAAGAAATATGTCGCATATTACCCCAAAGGCTTTGTGGAGGACTTGCTAAGGGAAAAGACGGGAATGGGTATGCTAAATCGCATCTATGACGCTTCACATGAATTGCGACTTAAGCTCTATCTCATCGTCGACGAATATGACAACTTCACCAATAATGTGCTCAACGTGAAGGGACAGCAGGCTTATCATGAGCTCACCCACGGCACCGGTTTCTACCGTGACATCTTCAAGATCTTCAAGCCGATGTTCCACCGCATCATCATGCTTGGCGTCTCACCCATTACGCTCGATGACCTCACCAGTGGCTACAACATCGCTTTGAACATGAGTCTCGACGCTCGTTTCAACCAAATGCTCGGCTTCTCGGAAGAAGAGGTGCGTCAGATGATCCGCTACTACAAAGAGGTGGGAGCCATCGGTGAGGACAAGACTGAGGATGATATCATCGCCGACATGAAGCCGTGGTACGACAACTACTGCTTTGCAAGAAGAAGTTTCGCAGCAGATCCCAAGATGTTCAACTGCGATATGGTGTGCTATTATATGAGTACACTCGTTGATACCGGTGATCGTCCTGAAGACCTTGTTGACCCTAATACGATGACGGACTATGGCAAGCTGAAACGGCTCATTGAAATCGACAACATGGAGGAAAACCGTCTCCGCATCATCCACGAGATCACAGAAAAAGGTTATATCCAAGGTATCCTTGTCAGCCATTTCCCTGCCGAGCGCATCATGGACTATGACAATTTCGTCAGCCTGCTCTATTATTACGGCATGCTGACCATCGGCGGCGTAGAAGGTGAGTTGCTCACGCTGACCATTCCCAACAACAACGTGAGACTGCAATACTATCGCTACCTCCGTGACGAGTACCGGGAGATTGCACCGATTAGTACCACACAACTGAGTATTTGTTATGTTCGTGCGGCTATCCATGGCGACTGGCGTCCGTTGATAGAGTTCATCTGCAAGGCTTATCACGACACCACTGCCATCCGCCAGCTCATCGAGGGCGAGCGCAATCTGCAAGGCTTTATGAATGCTTATCTCTCGCTGACCAACTACTATCAGGTGGCTCCGGAGATGGAGTTTTCCCACGGCTACTGCGATTTCTTCCTTCTGCCGAACTACCTCACCTATCCGATGGTGGCGCACAGCTATATCCTGGAACTGAAATACTTGAAGGCCGACGCTACCGAAGTTGAGGCCGTGAAGCAATGGTCCGAGGCTGTGGAGCAGATCAAGACCTATGCAGCCGACAAGAAGTTGCAGAGCATGCTCCACGGCTCCACACTCCACCCGATCGTGATACAGATTAAAGGCTACGACCTCGTGAAATATGAGGAGATAAAAGCATAACACCTTAAAGCTAATAAGAATATAACCGAATATCGAGAATAAATATTCTTTATATTCGGTTATATTCTTTATTTCACGAAGTGAAGCGTTAACAAAAGCTCTAACGCTTTTATTAAAATGGGCTGGTGGCAGTATAATGACCTCTAAGATAGCATTTAGTTGTATTCCAAAGTCTTGATATTAAGTCACTTCACTACCACGTGAGTCCTCTTCGAGGACATCTCCCCGCGCACGAACAACCCCAGGTCGCTTGCTTTTGTGAGGCTTCTTTGCTGATCGATTACAGAAGTTAATAGGAAAGTAGTGCTGAGGGCAGCTGCCGGGAGGGCCGCTGCCCTCAGCGGCCTAACTATGATACTTTTTTAAGTTAACGCTCCGCTACGCGGAATCAAGAATATATCCGAATATAACGAATATATATTCTCGATATTCGTTTATATTCTTGATACCATCGAAGATGGTGCGTTAAAAGGAAAACAACGATATTGGTTGGTAGATAGCCTTTGGGTGTGCTTCAGAACTTTCGTCCTTTGCGGCTTTGCGAGAGAAATACGTGTGAGTGGTTCGTTCTGATACTAACGCTCCGCTACGCGGAATAACGAATATATCCGAATATAACGAATATATATTCGTTGTTAATTCGTGAATATTCGTGGTTTTATCTTTTCCACGAATCTACACTAATCTTCACGGATGCAAGTCGATATATTCTCGATATTCGTTTATATTCTTGATACCATCGAAGATGGTGCGTTAAAAGGAAAACAACGATATTGGTTGGTAGATAGCCTTTGGGTGTGCTTCAGAACTTTCGTCCTTTGCGGCTTTGCGAGAGAAATACGTGTGAGTGGTTCGTTCTGATACTAACGCTCCGCTACGCGGAATAACGAATATATCCGAATATAACGAATATATATTCTCGATATTCGTTAATATTCTTGATACAATCGAAGATGGTGCGTTAAAAGGAAACAACGATAATTGTTGGTCGCTTGCCTTTGTGTGTGCTTCAGTACTTTGCGTCCTTAGCGGCTTTGCGAGAGAAATACGTGTGAGTGGTTCGTTCTGATACTAACGCTCCGCTACGCAGAATCAAGAATATATCCGAATATAGACGCACAGGATCAACCCCGTATTTGGAGATGAGGGCTCAGGTGCAGATGTCCGTGGATAAGGAGCTGCTGGAGTACTGCGCAAACTTTGCTCGTATGACCCCTCGGGTCACCCCCTTGCCAAAGGGATGCATGTGATACCCCCCCGTACTGCGCTCGTTCCTCGCTTGTACGTGTTACCCATGCGTGTGCCCCTTTGGGGCACTGACCTACTTACTACGGAAGAATATCCTTCTCATAGGGTTAGTGGGTGCTTTCCATGCGCTATTTACAGCCCCAACGGGGCTGAAGCATGGGTATCCCCGGTCAAGCGACGACAGGAGCGCAGACCGGGGGTAAGGTTCGGCCTATATCTACTGCTGAGGTGACCCGAAAGGTCACACGAGCATATTATGCGCATTGACATAGTGAAACAAACACGGATAATTGCAACTGATCCAGTAATTGAAAGTTACATCGCGATAGCCTGTTTTTAAGGTTTTCTTGGTCTTGGCTAAAAAACTATTTACCTTGGGCAACGGTGCCTCTAACCAACTAAGGATCTGTGACCAGAGAAGAAGACTCATATCCGATCCACGGAAAATATCCACTGTGCAGAAAGGAGTGGTTTTTCCGTCATTTTGTTGCAGGGTGCGGCCCTTGTGGCCGTCCGCATCCTATGTATGTTGTTATTTAATGAGTTCACCCCCTAACTTCTCTCATAAGGAGAGAGGTTAGGGGGTGAGGCTCCCTTTGGGTAGGGAGTTAGGACTTGAGGTTCTTCTTTTACTCGTCCTCCCAGCTATCGTTCCATGCTCCTACCGGTTTGAAGCCTTTTGCGTAGGAATCCTCGTCACCTTCACTCAAGCCAACATCGGTGAGCGGCTTTTTATAGGTGCTGTAGTTGTCGGTGCCTATTGAGTTTCTGACACTCTGTTTTGTGTTGCTGCCAGCCATGAGCGGTTGCATGGTCATCTCCATGATCTCAGTTCTTGGTACGATATATTTCTTTTTCATTTCTTTTCGTTGTTAGTTGGGCCTTTCGGCCCGAAGGTAGTTTTTTGTTATTTAGCGTATTACATATTTTTTTCCGTTCATCACATAGATGCCGTTGTGGAGCGTCTTCAGCGTATCCGCGCCGATGCCGACAAGCTGTCCCTGAAGGTTGTAGATGCGGGCATTCTCCATATCGACGGGCTTCTTTGCTACGTGGACAGGAATGATGGCAGTCGTTGTGCTGTTACTCATGTCATCCTCACCCCACAGAGACGGGAAGATGATCTTTGCCTTACCAACTGAAGCATCTTTGGGCATAACTTTACTGTTCTTCAGGCCTGCGATATACTTGTCGGCATTGAAGTCGGCGTCCTTGATTTCCACGTAGGCGGTGTAAGGATTGAGATAACCCTTGTTACGACTCTGATCTTTGGAAGCTTCAATCTTGTAGTATTCGTTGCTTGCGAGGAAGAAGACACCGAAGGGGATCAACTGCTTCTCATAGTTGCCTTGAAACACTGCATTGACGGAAGAGGTCGATTCGTCGGCCTTACGTTCGAAGGATCCTGCTGTCTTATCTGTTACTTCAAAGCTGATCAGATGGTTGGTTTTCACACTTTCTCCGTCCTTCTCTTCATATTCCGTGCGGTCGCCGTCTGTGATCTGATATTTGCCATTGCCCGGCTTTTGGCTGGGGTGGATCATATATGGCTTATCAGCGTAGGTAATGATCTTAGAGCCCGGAGTGATGGGCTTGCGTTCAGCGTCCAGACCATTTTTAATCAAGTCTTCGTTGAAGCGGATGGAGTAGACGGTCATCTCACCAATCTGCTCTTTCTCTACATATTGGAAGTTGCAAACTTCCGTACCGCTGCCGAAGGTGTCCTCGATCTGCTTGCGTGTCAGATTGAATGGGAAACACATCGTGTACCAGCGGGCTTTGTCGTACTGGTCGGGTACGTTGATGGGATCCACTTTATACCCTGAAGCAAAGGCAAACTTCTCCCAACCTTTGTGAGAGGGATCATTGTACCAATCTTTTGCTTCATTTTCCTTTGGATACTTGTCCATATATCCATTGGCCTGCTTGTATCCATCCTTGCCTTCGTAAGAATATTTTGCCGTTCGACAATTATCGCCACTTATATCTCCATATTTCTCGCCGTCGCCTTCTGGATAGTGCAGGAAGATAGGAGTGCTTCCACTCGATGCTTTATAATCATCAAAAGTTACATATCCAGATGTAAGATCGCCCCTATAAGCATTTCCTCCTTGCTGCGTGTCTGAGAAGGTCTCTTCTTCTGGTTTTGTGCCGATTGTTGGCGCGACAGATGTGATGTATATATCTCTAAGATTATCACATCCATTAAATACGTGATACCCGAGTGTTAGTTTTACATTAGGTGCTGGTGTGGGGAAAGTAATCGTTGTCAAGTCTTTGTTGCCCATGAACGCTTCTTGTCCAATGCTTTCCAGTGTGGAAGGAAGTTTGACGGCTTGCAGACGCGTGTTTAGGAACGCGGATCTACCTATTGTAGTGCAGCCTTCCGGGATATTCAAACTTGTGATATGGTCACAATCTTTAAATGCTTCATCGCCGATGGACTTAACTCCATCGGGAATTATTATTTTTGTTAGGGAATTGCAACTCGACAGACAGTCATTAGCAATGCTATCCATGTCACTGGGGAGAGCTATGCTTTTAAGCTTCCCATTGATGTCTTTCAGCTTGAAATTCTTATAATCCTTATTGCCATTAATGTCTACGTATGATGCATTGAGCAGACTCATGTCGATGGCACTGTAATGAAGCACGTCGCCTCTGAGCACTCCGACATCACTGCTATTGATTTTGCCCTTGACAAGGACATAGAAGTGAGCTTTATTGTCATCGAGATTGAGCTTATGAGGGTCATTATCTAAATAGAAGTTATCCTTCAAAGCGTTGAAGATTCCACTTATCTCACCACCTGTGTCGGAGTGACTGTTGCAGTACACGCAATAAGCGTTTGTAGCCTCCTCCTTGCTATAGGAGTATGCGCCCTCAATGGCTGAGCCGAACCATGCCTGCTGTATGTTCTTGATGCCGTCTCTCAGACGTACATACTTGAGACTTTCACCCTTCAACGAGATATCTCTGAACAGATAGTTGACACTCTGGAGATCCATAGTGGTGGCTGCCGTGAATTTGTTGAGGATCTCAAAGTCTGCAGGTACCAGATACGTCAGGTCCGGGTCCGCGTCTGACGTGTTCGTCTTTACAATAACTTTCGTAGCAGTCCCATAATAATCTTTTACCTTATCCTCGGTTAAGTGCTCGTCCTTCTCGAGCGTGATGGTAAGAGTCTTACCATCATCACTTTTTTCTACGTTTATTGCCTGTGATTTGCTTCCCAGTAGGCACAAGACAATAATAAGTAGAGATAATCTCAGTCTTTTCATTTTGTCATTAGTTTATTGAGTTTATTTGCTTTTTCGACTGCAAAGATAATATTTTTTTCTTTATGTAAGGTTTGATTATGTTTCTATTTGGTTAACACATGTTACTTTTTTGTCATAAACTCGTCATTTGTGCGTATATGATACATTTCGCAAACTTTTGTGTACATTTGCTGCTTTCGTCATTGGGACATCCAAGTTCCAAGATTGGTGACTATATCGGCCCACTCAGATGTTTTGCGGGGTTAGGGCGGGGATAATCCGGCGCACTGGATATTTTCCGTGGTTCGGATATGATGCTTCTTCGCTGATCGATTACAGAAGTTAATAGGAAAGTAGTGCTGAGGGCAGCTGTCGGGAGGGCCGCTGTCGGGAGGGCCGCTGCCCTCAGCGGCCTAACTATGATACTTTTTTAAGTTAACGTTCCGCTACGCGGAATCAAGAATATATCCGAATATAACGAATATATATTCTCGATATTCGTTTATATTCTTGATACCATCGAAGATGGTGCGTTAAAAGGAAACAACGATATTGGTTGGTAGATAGCCTTTGGGTGTGCTTCAGTACTTTGCGTCCTTTGCGGCTTTGCGAGAGAAATACGTGTGAGTGGTTCGTTCTGATACTAACGTTCCGCTACGCGGAATCAAGAATATATCCGAATATAGGCGCACAGGACCAACCCCGTGTTTGGAGAAGAGAGCTCATGACAAAAAAGCCCACCACTGACTTGCCAAGCGGCTGTCAGCGGTGGGCTTTAATCTGTCCTCACCTTGCTTGAGGTGATTCAATTATTCATCCCATGAGCTCCAGGGATTGAAGGTCTTCTTGGAGAGGCCGGTAATGTCCTCCGCGTCCTGACCGACATTGATTTCAGATTCCGTCTGTGTACTCTTATCCTCCACTACGGCACCTTTTATACGGTTGGATCCTGCGAGAAGATATCCTTGTACGGTCATGGGGCAGCACACTGCCACGGGTGCCTGATATATCTTTTTCATTTCACTATAATCTTTTTACCGTTCATGATATACACACCTGCGGGTAGGCCCTCGGTGCTGTTCTTCTCACTGACGAGCTGGCCGTTGAGGTTGTAGACACCCTGGACATGGCGGCTGAGGTCGACGTTCATGTCCTCGACAATCTCGTCGATGCCCGTGGCGGTGCCGTCGAACTCAAAGCCCTGGATGAGGGCCATCTTGGCCTGTGCGGGCGTGGTGATGGGCTTGCCCTCTTCATCCTTATACGGCTTGAGGTAACTGCGGAAGCCCGCCATGGAGAGCGTCTTCGTGGCGTTCTTCGGCGCATAGCGCACCAGGCCGCCATCGTCATAGATGTTGCCGTCGGCATCCTTGGCGTTGGCACTCATCACGTAGCTGTAGGCTGGCACCTGCGTCGGGGCGTAGTTGCCGATGAACTGATACTGGAACACCTTCAGTTGGTCCTTTGTCAGGTTGTTTGGGTTGTAGACGCAGTCGAGCGTCATCGGTGAGACACCCTCCATGGACACATGGGTGAAGGTGACCTTGTCCTTAGATGTCGCGTCGGTCCATGCGGGCTTGATGAAGTAAGGTCGACCTGCCTCGATGAGCTGGTTGACATGCTGTGAGAAGTGGGCCCAGCCCTTCTTCTCGCCCTCGGGGATGAGACCGTCGAAGGAGATGACCATGGCGTTGTCGCCGAACACCTGCTTCACCTGCGTCTCGTTGACCGAGAAGGGCAGGCAGATGCCCGTCCACTTGCCTTTCTGGAACGAGCGGTTGACGGTGACGTTGACAAACTCCGCCTTGGCATTGTCGCCTGTCATCTCCGGGTTGGTCTGAGAGGCTGTCGGGTTGTCGTACAGCGTCATGGCGACATATCCCGGCGTGGTCTTTAACTCTGTGTTGTAGACATCCTTATTGCCCGGCTCGGGCAGAAGCTTGCGGTTGGCCTCGTCGGCCTCATTGGTCTCGCCGTTCTCTGTGGTCGGAGTCTTGTCCGTAATCCACTCGGCGTAGTTCTTGGTGAAGCCCTCGGGCACGAAGGCATAGCCGCAGACACCGAGCTTGGAGCCCGTCATGAAGAAGTAGTAAGTCTTGCCCGACTTCACATGCAGCGAGTAGCGCACGTAGCCCTTCGTGGGCAGTGCATAGGAGCCGTCAGAGAGCTTGACGACACGCTGTACGGTTGTCGTGTTGAGCAGTCGGTTGTTCTTGCCGAGGTCAATGTGTGCGTTCTCCCAGGCGCTCTTGATGGCCGCCATGTCTTTTGCCTTGTCTTCAGCCGAGAAGGCTTTCCAGGTGCTGTGGCTGAACATCTTGTCTTCGTGGTTGTCGGCGGCCTTGAGCAGCTTGTCCCACGAGCAGCGGAAGACGCTCTCGGTGTAGAATCCGTACTGGTTGGCGTAGTCATCGGTGGAAGAGCTCGTCGCCTTGCCTGCCAGCTCGGCGAACTCTGACCACTCACTGTCCTTGCTGAGGGCAACGTTCTTGCCCGTCTCGTCGAGGATGTACATGGCGCGGCGGCGCAGCTTCCATGCATCACCAATCTTGGTGTCACTCTCCTGGGCATCGGTCATGCCGTTCTGGAGGAGGTAGACGATGAGTGTGCCGGACTCCTCGGGCTCGAACTTCAGGTAAGCTCCACGCACAGGCAGGGCGAAGGTGTTCTTGTCGTTCTGGTTCCAGGAGAAGACGTTCTCGGCCGTCGGGTTCTGCTCGCCGAAGGAAGCCACCTTGAAGCCGTCGATGGTGCGGTTGTCGCTGCCCACGGAGTCCATCTTGGCGGGCTTCCATCCGTCGTACATCAGGTCGGGATAGGCGTCCTTGTCGTTGTTCTTGAAGTAGGGATAGTCCTCAGACTGGTGCTCCCATCCACCATAGGTCATCCACATGCGCGTGAGGATGTTGGTGGTGCTGACCCGCTGTCCGGGCTGCGGGATGACCTGCGGCTTGTCCTCGTCATCGGTGAGCATATAGATGGGGATGTCGGAGATGCGCAGCAGGTACTGCGGTATCTTCTCCACCTGGTCGCCGCTGCTCTTCTTCTCGCCGAGGACGATGGCGGAGACCTTCACACGGTTGTGCACGCTCTTGCCATCGATCTCTTCGGCGGTGGTGGCCAGCGGGGTGACCTTGCCGTTATCGTCGATGGTGGCCACCTTGTTGGGGTCACGTGAGGACGTGCTGTACTCATTCGCCAAGGGTTGCCACTTGACGGTGGGATAGCTGGTCTTTCGCAAGTAGGGCAACTTGCCGGTGTAGCCGTTGACGAAGGCCTGGGCTGCATCATAGGGGTCGGTGTCCTCGGGCATGAGCACGAAGGCCGGCTCGAAGGAGAGTCCATGCAGGCGCATCTGGTCGCCGTCGGCATAGAGGTAGTAGGTCTGTCCGGCCATGAGGGCATAGTGGAAGGGCTGCTCACCGATGAACTCACTGTCGTAGTAGAACCGCTCGGTGCGCTTGTCACTCTCGCGCACGAGGTACACGGTGTGGCCGGCCTCGAAGCGCGCGTCGATGGTGAGGAAGCCATTGGTGACGGCCTCAATCTTCACGAAGAAGCCATTCGTCGGGATGGGGTCAGCCTCGCCGCCCATGAGCTGTACTCCCTCCTTGTTGGTCGGGTGGCCGTTGCTGACGAGCACGTCCTTGACAAACTTGCCACTGGCATCTTTGTCCTCGTTGTCGTTGTCTTTGCCAATGCCGCCCGTCGACACATCCGCTGTGGATTGAACCACATCCATGTGGAGGTCATTGGGATTGCCGAAGGTGATGTTGATGCCTGGCACTTTCTGATAAGCTACTTGTCCGGCAGCGAACTTGCCGGCCTTGATGAAGTGGAGCTTGCCCATGCGGTTGGTATGAGTAGACGATGTGGCCACATCGTCGTAGATGACCTCATACTGTGCCGGCGAAGCATCGGCAGCCACCACCTTGACGGTGTAAGTACCAGGGGTAGCGTCCACGTAGTAGTCCTTCTGCGCCCAGTCGTTCTTCTCCGTGGCAGTGACGGTGACGGTAGCGGTGCCTTGTGCCACGCCGGTGGCATGATGGTCGGTAGCGTCGACGGTGGCGATGGCCGTGTTGTCGACGGTGTAGGTGAAGGTGTAGTGCTCGGTGAGGTCGGCACCGAACTGGTCGTAGACCTTCACGCTGGGAGCCTGAGCCGTCTCGTCCGTGTGGATGACGAAAGAGTTCGGGTCGATGACGAGTGTCACTGGCTCCTGCTCATCGATGTTGTAGATGATGGCCTGAGCCGAGCTGACGTCCCACTTCATAATGTTCCATGGACGGATAGTATAATAGAGAGGTATCTGGCCCTTACCGTGGAATGTAATCTTCCAGTTCTCGTTACCCCACTGTTTCTGTGTCCAGTAGCGGGTACCCGTCATGGTCTTATAAGTACCATCGTCCTGCTTGATGCTCTCTTTAACGTTGGTCTCTTTTCGCTGGTCATCGGTTAAAGAGCCAATGACTTCCACCTTGACAGGAGTCTCGGCTGTGAGTTGGCTGTCGCCTTTTTTACTATCCCAGGCCAGGTCGTCGGGCACAAAGTAGGTGTACCAGAAGTCGTTCTTCTCGTAGAGGCAGGAGTCGGTGGGGGCTTGCACGTTGGGGAAATAGCCCTTTACGTCGAAGCGGCTGCCGGAGGTCATCTCCATTTTCTCAGCCAGTTTCACCTTACTGGGGTCTGGCGAGAAGGCAATCTGCGGGGCATTCTTCATCACGTTGAGTACATACTGATTGGCTTTGAGCTCATATCTGCGGCTGAGTGATTCTGGCTGGCCTTGGTAAGGAGTCATCGTTACGGGAGTAGTAGTCTCATCCTTGACCACGGGGTCATCATAGATGTTCTCATAGCCAGTAGGGGCCTTAGCGGTAACCGTTATGACATAGTCGTCGGGGCGAACATAATCTGCACCGGAACTCAATTGTGCGCGCCCGTCATTGTAGAAAACTATCTGTCCTGGATTTTCAGAAGAGCTGTAATCGACAGTTTCTTCAGCGAACAGAGTCGCTTGGTCGTAGGGATTCTCACTTTCCTTATAGATATTCTTGAAATCGACGGTGTACGTCAAATCGCCTGAATTCCATTGAGTAGTCACATTCCATGTGCCATTACTCTTATACAGGGAAGTGATGTCGTTCCCGTGTTCATCAGTAATCACTGGGATGTAATAATTGAATGTGCCGGGGGCTTTGTACACTTCCTGCTTGTGCTCCTTGAAGCTGATATAGGTTTTCCTGTTTTCCACGTTAATAGCCGTTAACGGCCGTAAATCATTAAAAATCAATAAAGTGACACTTTGTATTTGGATTTTTGGGTGGCGCAAGCTATCTTTGCATCATGTTCGTACACAAGAAAC
>Ga0310695_10011044_pt1 | contig 13017 bp, 8 predicted proteins | sample RumenRJG_04DNA_FD_203882 | JGI IMG/M metagenome (GOLD analysis project Ga0310695, IMG submission 203882) | Bovine rumen microbial communities from Lethbridge, Alberta, Canada - RJG_04 (v2) (version 2) | ecosystem: Host-associated > Mammals > Digestive system > Stomach > Rumen | place: Canada...
TACTTTCTGGTCCTTTGCATAGATGATGGGGATGTCCAGTTTGTCAGCCAGCCCCACTGCCTTGATGATACGCTTGTCGGCCATCAGCTTCACGTGCTGTCTGACAGCCTTCTCCTTCGTGGCCCAGAAGTCCTCCTCATGTCGGAACACCTTCTTGTTGGCATATCGGGCATAGAGGCTGTCGGGACACAACTCTTCGCACAGCTCAGCCAGTTCGTGCAAGTCTTCCTGCCGAGCATCCACTTGCTCGCTCCTGACAGTGCCATCCACCATCATAAACTGACCGAGCGAAACCACCCGTTTCAGCTCTGCCCCCACTATGCCAAACCATTCCAGTGGTCGAAGAATCAGAATTATCGACATTTTCTTTAGCTTTCTTTATTTTTTTTTCTCATTTGCTTCTATGTTTGTTACAATGTCGGCTATGGCTGGTTTCTCGCTCTCTCTGCCTTCGTCGCTATCGCAGCAAACATAGGGGGATAAAGAAAGCGCAAACAACCCCCATATCGGTCTTATGGTATCTTTCGATACTCGCTGCAAAGATAATGTTTTTTTCTTATTCCACACCGATTATTGAATAAAAATTTGTTCTTTTGCGGCCAAAAGGCCGCGAGTCTGCCAAAACAAGAACGATATGCCCGAACAGATACCCCCATTGTCGGTGATGTGTCTCCAGCTTCACGGTGCAGGAACTGACGTGGCCACCGTACTGTTCTTCTACCTGCTGCTGTGCCTGGGCATGAGTAAAAGCCCGTATTCCTCCTTCAGCTTATGAACCAAAAAAAGGTGTGCCCCCCGTGCCCCCTTTGCTTGTTTCCCCTTTGTATATCGGCATTTACGGGGGGCACACCATGCCTAAAAACGCGCCCCCTACGTGCCCCCTACGTGCCCCCCCCGTCTTCACCTCAAAACATGCTGTTTGACATCATCAAAGATACTGTCTGGCATACTCAAAGATATTGTCTGGCATACTCAAAGATATTGTTTGACAGCCCCTGTTAAGGCTGCTGACAGCCCCTGTTACATAGCCAAACAGCCCCTGTCTGAAGGTCAAACAGGGGCTGTTTGCTACCCAATCAGCCCCTGTTTCCAAACATGTTTAAGGTTATAGGGGAAAGAGGGGGGCACGTAGGGGGCACATAGGGGGCGCGTTTTTAGGCATGGTGTGCCCCCCGTAAATGCCGATATACAAAGGGGAAACAAGCAAAGGGGGCACGGGGGGCACGTTTTTTTTATTATTCTGTGAGATGTACGAGGAAGGCTTGGGCAAGAAGTGGGAGGCTCGTATGGCATACTGGGATGTGAACCTGCCAGGACCTGCCCAATGCCGAAATCCATTTCGTTCCCAGCGGTCACTTCGCCCTCGACTATCCAGATGTGAATTGGAAGGAGGGCAAACTCCTGAACAGAGCAAGCAAACAGGAACTGAACGAGCTGCGAGAGCAAAGTGGATTATAATCCAACTTTGCCGAGGCGCGACTCTTTCCTTGCATCCTTCCAACGGGGGAAGAACTTATCCATTAGTGCATGGAAACGGGCATTGTGACTGGGTTCAAGCAGATGGCACAGTTCATGAACCACCACATGCTCGACGCACCATTCCGGCAACAGCAGCACGTATGCAGAGAAGCAGATAGACCTGTCCTTGACATTACAAACACCCCAACGTGAGATCATTGCCTTGTAATACACAACCGAAGGTTTCACGCCCATCTCCTTGGAGTGCCGTTCCACCATCGGCTCTATCAGGGTTTTCAGTCGTCGTAGGGCATCATCAGCCTGTTCTCTCGTCCTTAGTGGCAGCTGATTATAAAAGTCAGCCCTACGCTTTTGGCTTTCGTAGGTTTTCTTCCGTGCCTCAGTTATCCAGTCGCGGTGTTCCTCAATGAACCGTTCTACCTCTTTCTTAGGCATACCAATAGGTGCCGACACATGCACATCGCCATTTTTCACAATACGCATTGACAGTCTTCTGGTTCTCCTGTATGTTACCTGTATAGCCATATCAGTCAAAAGAGAAAAAAACTTCAGGTGGTCGATAATCGTAGTCTCGACCCTACCCGTCCATTGTTACGACTGCAAAATTAGGCAATATTTTCCAATCAAACAAAACTTTTTCGGGTAAATAATCGTATAAGAATAAGTGGGTATGATTTTAACTAAACACGAAGAAACGAAGAAAGGAAGATTATTTCACGAGAACGAAAAACTTCGTATCTTCGTATCTTCGTGTTCCATTAATCATTTGTACCAAGTTGTTTTTGGCGTCATCACTAAATATGCGAATCTGGAGTCCGCTTTTAACATTCAACACCGTATTTGTATATAAGCCTCTCTAAACTTTATAAGTACAACCTGGAGCCTTTTTTTTCTTTTGACCGGAAAAAATAGCAAAAAAATATGCCTCAATTCGATTAGATTTCCCAAATTTTATCTATCTTTGCCGATAGTTTAAGTGTATTTAGGTATTGCACGTGTAACAGAACTAAAATAGACGATTATGAAAAGAATGATTTTAAGCCTCATGGCAATGGTTTGTGTGCTGACGCTTTCGGCACAAAGGCCACGTGTAGACGAGCTTAGCTCGGGAATGAGTATCTATGATTTCAAGGTGAAGGACGATGTGGGACAGGAGGTGTCGCTCTCTGACTACAAGGGCAAGGTGCTGCTTATCGTGAACACCGCTACCCGCTGCGGATTCACGCCCCAGTACAAGGAACTGGAGGCACTGTATGAGAAGTACCGCAGCGAGGGGCTGGAGATTCTGGATTTCCCCTGTAACCAGTTCGGGCAGCAGGCCCCCGGCACGATTCAGGAGATTCACCAGTTCTGCTCGGCCAACTTCGACATCCAGTTCCCGCAGTTCGACAAGATCGAGGTGAACGGTGTGAATGAGCATCCGCTTTACACTTGGCTGAAGACACAGAAAGGCTTCGACGGCTTTGATGTTAACGACCAACGGGGAAAGTTTATGGATGAGATGCTCCGCAAGCAGGATGCCGATTACGATAAGAAATCTGACATCAAGTGGAACTTTACCAAGTTCCTTGTATCACGTGACGGGCGTGTATTGAAACGCTATGAACCTACAGATCAAATGACTGACATCGAGGCTGACATCTGCATGGAAGTGAATCCTGTGCTGAGCAGCATCATGGCGCGCCGCTCCATCCGCAAGTACCTTGATAAGCCTGTAGAGCATGAGAAGCTGGAGGTCATCGTAAAGTGTGGCATCAATGCGCCCAGCGGCATGAACCGACAGCCGTGGGTGGTCCGCGTGGTGGAAGACCAGAATCTGATTGCCGACGTGACGGAGGTCTATAAGCAGGAGAACGCAGAGATGGTGAAGCGCGACAAGGACTTCAAGAACATGTTCCGCAATGCGCCCAACTTGATTTGTGTCTGCACATGGGGCAATGGCGGTGGCGAGTTGGATGCCGGTCTGCTGGGCGAGAACATCATGCTGGCAGCACAGTCGATGGGTCTCGGCACTTGCTGTCTGGGCGGTCCAGTACGCTTCCTGCTGTCGAACGAGAAGTGCAAGTTCTTCCTCGACCGTCTCGACATCCCTGCTGACTACAAGCTGAACTACATCATCGCTATCGGCTACCCAGACGAACAGCCCGATGCCAAGCCCCGCGATGCCTCGAAGGTGAAGTACATTAAATAATATCACTCTATGGACAGAAGAGATTTTATCAAGAAAGCCACTATGGCAGCTGCAGCAACTGCTGTTGTATCGCCAGTATCGGCCATGTTGAATACGGTGACTGGCAAAAAGTGCAAAGTACTTTTGGTCAACGGTAGCCCAAGAACCGACGGTAACACGTTCTGCTGTCTGCAAGAGATAGAGACAACCTTGCAGAAGCACGGTATAGAGACAGAAATCGTTCAGATAGGCCGAAAGCCTGTCCGTATGTGCATCAACTGTGGTGGATGTCATCAGCCCGGAAGCAAGGGCTGCGTATTCGACGATGATCTCTGCGCTGTCATCACTGAGAAGATGACGACGGCAGATGCGCTCATCGTGGGTACACCTGTCTATTACGGACAACCTAACGGTGGAATCCTCTCTCTGATGCAACGGTTGTTCTTCTCCGCAGGCTATCTGGTACAAAACAAGCCTGCTGCAGCATTAGCTGTCTGCCGTCGAGGTGGTGCTACAGCCACACTCCAGACAATGAACATGATGTTCGAGATGATGAACATGCCCGTCGTCACTTCACAATATTGGAACATCGCCTACGGAGCAGGCAAGGGCGAGGTTAAGCTTGACACAGAGGGTATGCAGACCATGCGTACCTTGGCTAACAACATGGCTTTCCTGCTACAAAAGATTCATGCTGATGGTGATTCTGCTCCCAAGCGTGACGAACGTCCTCAGTTCATGAACTTTATCAGATAATGATGACGGAACAGAGCAAAGAGCACCGCGGCTCAGTTGATTTCAGTCGCGAGATAGACGAGGCACGGGCTATTCTGCTGGATATAATGAAGGCGCATCCGCTGTTTACGGGTGCGCCTTCATTATTAGGGTTATTAGGATTTACTTCTTGTTCAGGGCGAGGTCGATCTCCACGGCGATAGATACCGTAGCACCTACCATCGGGTTGTTACCAATACCGAGGAAGCCCATCATCTCAACGTGGGCAGGCACTGACGAAGAACCTGCGAACTGAGCGTCAGAGTGCATACGGCCCAGCGTGTCGGTCATACCGTAGGAAGCGGGACCTGCTGCCATGTTATCGGGGTGCAGGGTGCGACCGGTACCACCACCTGAAGCTACTGAGAAGTAGGGCTTGCCTGCGAGCACGCGCTCCTTCTTATAGGTACCTGCTACGGGGTGCTGGAAGCGGGTGGGGTTGGTCGAGTTACCGGTGATGCTGACGTCGACGTTCTCCTTCCACAGGATGGCCACGCCCTCACGCACATCGTCGGCACCGTAGCACTTCACCTTGGCGCGGGGACCGTCAGAGTAGGGAACTTCCTTCACTACCTTCACCTCGCCAGTGTAGTAGTCGAACTGAGTCTGTACGTATGTGAAGCCATTGATGCGGCTGATGATCATGGCAGCGTCCTTGCCCAGACCGTTCAGGATGACGCGGAGGGGCTTCTTGCGCACCTTGTTGGCCTTCTCGGCTATCTTGATGGCGCCCTCGGCAGCCGCAAACGACTCGTGTCCGGCGAGGAAGGCGAAGCACTCGGTCTCCTCGCGCAGCAGGCGTGCGGCCAGGTTGCCGTGGCCCAGACCTACCTTGCGGTCGTCGGCCACTGAACCGGGAATGCAGAAGCTCTGCAGGCCGATACCGATAGCCTCTGCAGCCTCGGCAGCGCTCTTCACACCCTTCTTGATGGCGATGGCAGCACCGCAGACGTATGCCCACTTAGCGTTCTCGAAGCAGATGCGCTGAGTCTCCTCACACATCTGGTAGGGGTCTACACCGGCCTTCTCGCATATCTCGTTGGCCTCTTCGATGCTATTGATTCCGTTCTCTTTCAGAGCGGCCAGCACCTGGTTGATGCGACGCTCATAGCTTTCGAATGATACTTTTCTAATCATATTATGTTTCCTCCTTTACTCCTTACGTGGGTCAATAGCCTTAACAATTCCCTGCTCGGCGGTGGTGCGGCCGTAGCTGCCGGTGAACTTCTTCACGGCCTCGTTGGCGTCCATGCCGTCCTTGATGGCTTCCATCATCTTGCCCAGGTGCACATACTCGTAGCCGCAGACCTGGTTGTCCTTGTCGAGGAACTGCTTGGTGATGTAGCCCTCAGTGAGCTCCAGGTAACGGGTACCCTTGGCCACAGTGCCATAGAGCGTACCTGTTTGAGAACGAAGACCCTTACCGAGGTCTTCCAAACCTGCACCAATCACAAGACCGCCCTCAGAGAATGCACTCTGCGTGCGACCATAGACGATCTGCAGGAACAGCTCGCGCATGGCGGTGTTGATAGCGTCGCAAACGAGGTCGGTGTTCAGGGCCTCGAGGATGGTCTTGCCAGGCAGAATCTCGCTGGCCATAGCAGCTGAGTGGGTCATACCTGTGCAACCGATGGTCTCGACGAGAGCTTCCTGGATGATACCGTCCTTCACGTTCAGGCTCAGCTTGCAGGCTCCCTGCTGAGGAGCGCACCAGCCAATGCCGTGCGTATAGCCCGAAATGTCCTTAATCTCTTTAGCCTGAATCCACTTGCCCTCTTCGGGGATAGGAGCCGGGCCGTGGTTGGGGCCTTTGGCCACAACACACATGTTTTCAACTTCCTTGGAATAAATCATAACTATTTGTTAATAAAGAAATGTGAATTTGTTTTTCTTTTGTGGTTGCAAAGTTACAAAAAATATGTGAGACTGCTACTTAAAAATGGGGATTTTTTTGCTTGAAGGCAAAAGAATCCCCATTATTGTGGTTATTGATGCTGTTCGCGGAGCAGGTCGTTGACGGTTTTCACGGGGTTGAACGTGCCGAGCGGCACCTCAACAAACACCGTGCTCCAGTCGCTCATGGCACCGTTCCAGAGGCCTGGCAGCTCAAGGGCTTTCAGTTCCTTGCCACCCTTCGACTTAGAAGAGATGAAGCCAGTGGCCTTGTCGACAAAGTCGGGCAGGTTGAACGGCTTGCCCTGATAGTCCTTCACGGCGCAGACAAGGTCTACGGGATTGAAGTGGGTGCCTTGGGTGAACATTTTCATGTATTCCTCATTCTTAGTGTCGATCTGTGAGCTTTCCAGAATCTGTAACGACACGGTGCCATCCTGGTTATAGGTCAGGAAAGGACCGCCACCGGGCTCACCCACATTCTTCACCACACCGCAGACGCGCATGGGGCGGTTCAGCTTGCGACGAAGGTAGGCAGCGTCGACCTTGTTGTCCTTCGGACGGCAGCAGAGGTTGTTCTCAACGAAGCTGGCAATCTCTTTCAGTTGGTCGTCGGTGGCTCCGCCATCGAGGAGGCGCAGATAGTCGAAGGCCTGCTTCTGCAGCGTGACAAGTACGCCGGCGATGACTTGCTTCCACTCTACGGTCTCGGGCTTCAGTCGGTCGGGCACCACGTTGTCGATGTTCTTGATGAAGATGACATCGGCCTCGATCTCGTTGAGGTTCTCGATGAGGGCACCGTGACCTCCAGGACGGAAGAGCAGCGAACCATCGGCCTCGCGGAAGGGCGTGTTGTCGGGGTTGGCTGCAAGGGTGTCGGTAGAGGGCTTCTGCTCGCTGAAGCTGATATCGTAGCTGATACCGTACTTCTGGGCAAATCCGCCGGCCTTCTCGGCCACCTTCTGCTTGAAGAAGTCGATGTGCTCGTGGGAGACGGTGAAATGTACGTGGGCCTCACCATTGGACGCAGCATAGAGCGCACCTTCCACCAGATGCTCCTCCATAGGCGTGCGCGCACCTTCCTCATATTTGTGGAAGAGCAGCATGCCCTTGGGCAGCTGGCCGTAGTTCAGTCCCTCGGCCTTCAGCATCTGTGCGGCTACGGCCTTGTACTCTCCAGCGGCAATCAGCTCTTTGACACCCTTGCCAAGGTTGTTCTTGCATACGGCATCGAGGGCATCGTAGAAGGCAAAACGCTCAATCTCATCGAAGTACTTCTTCTCGAAGTCGGTCGTAGGCACGTCACTGTCACCGTCGACAAACGAAAAGATGTTCTTGAACATGCGGCTGGCGGCTCCACTGGCAGGGACGAACTTGACGATGCGGCGCCCGTCGGCCTTATACTGTTCCCAGGCGGCAACATACGTTTTGCGCTCACTATCATTTGGGGCGATGATGCCATTGCCAATGGCGGCAGCACCTTCTAAACGTAGGAAGGGAAATCCGGTCTTGAACTCGTTGAGCTGGGTCTCAATCTGTTCTTCTGTAATGCCTCGCAGGGCAATTTGTTTTAGGTCTTGTTGTGATAGCATAATATTATTTAGGTGTTCCTTGGTCTAAATCTCTGTTTGGAAAAAGCCGCCGTATCCATGTTGTGTCGAATATGGATACGGCGGAAACTATTTTAGCTGATTACTCACCCTTGATGGCTGCAACGCCGGGGAGCACTTTACCCTCGATAGCCTCGAGCAATGCACCACCACCGGTAGAGATGTAGCTCACCTTGTCGGCCAGACCGAACTTGTTGACGCAAGCCACAGAGTCGCCACCTCCAATCAGCGAGAAGGCACCCTCGGCAGTAGCCTCGGCAATAGCCTCACCGATGGCACGGCTACCAGCTGTGAAGTTGTCGCACTCGAACACACCGGCAGGACCGTTCCACAGGATGGTCTTGGCACCCTTGATGGCCTTGCGGAAGTCCTCCTGAGAAGCAGGACCTGCATCAACACCCTCGAAGCCAGCAGGCACCTTGTTGGCTGGGCAGGTGATGATCTCGGCACCGGGCTTCACAGTCATCGTACCGAAGTCGAGGCCGTTGGTAGCGATGCAGTCGCTGCCCAGAACCAGTTCTACGCCGTTCTTCTTGGCCAGCTCCTCAACGCCCAGAGCCACATCGAGCTTGTCGAGCTCCACGATAGAGTTACCTATCTCGCCATCGTGAGCCTTCGAGAAGGTGTAGGTCATACCACCACAAAGGATGAGCTTATCGACCTTACCGAGCAGGTTCTCGATGATACCGATCTTGGAAGAGACCTTCGAGCCACCCATGATGGCAACGAACGGACGCTTGATGTTAGAGAGCACGTTGTCGACGGCCTGCACTTCCTTCTCCATCAGGAGACCGAGCATCTTATTGTCGGCATCGAAGTAGTCGGCAATGACAGCGGTAGAGGCATGCTTGCGGTGAGCGGTGCCAAAGGCATCCATCACGTAGCAGTCAGCGTAAGAAGCAAGTGTCTTAGCAAACTCCTTCTGGCTGGCCTTCATGGCCTTCTTGGCCTCGTCGTACTCAGGCGTACCCTTCTCTACACCTACGGGCTTACCTTCCTCTTCGGGATAGTAACGCAGGTTCTCAAGCAGCAGAGCCTCACCCATCTTCAGGGCCTTGGCAGCGTCGGCAGCCTTAGCGCAGTCGGGAGCGAAAGCCACGGGAACACCCAGTGCCTTCTCTACGGCCTCACGAATCTGACCAAGTGAGAGCTTCGGGTTCACCTTGCCCTTGGGCTTGCCCATGTGCGACATGATGATGACAGCACCGCCGTCGGACAGAATCTTCTTCAGCGTGGGCAGGGCACCGCGAATGCGGGTGTCGTCAGTAATCTTACCATTCTCATCGAGGGGCACGTTGAAGTCAACGCGCACGATTGCCTTCTTACCGGCAAAGTTCATTTCATTGATTGTCATAAAGCTTTATTTTAATAATGTGAAACAAATGAATCAATTCTCAAATCTCAATTATGAGTTGTACTCCTGCCAGCTCTTCATTTTGATGTCGTCCTCGCCCATAGCAGTGAAGGCTTCGATGAAAGCCTTGGCCAGTCGTACGTTGGTCATCAGCGGGATATTGTGATCGATGGCACCGCGACGGATGCGGTAGCCGTTGGTCAGCTCGCGCTTCGTGTGGTTCTTAGGAACATTGATAATCAGGTCGAACTGATGGTCGGCAATCATCTCCATTACATTGCGTTCACCGTCCTCGTCGGGCCAGCTGACAGGAGTGGCAGTTACACCGTTGTCGTTGAAAAATTTTGCCGTACCACCAGTGGCATAAAGGTTATATCCTTTCTTCACCAGCTCCTTGGCGGGCTCCAGAAGAGATACCTTGCCTTTAGCGGCACCACTCGAAATAAGCACGCTCTTCTTTGGTATACGGTAGCCAGTAGCGATGAGGGCGTTGAGAAGGGCTTCGTTCAGATCGTCGCCCAAGCAGCCAACCTCACCGGTCGAACTCATGTCTACGCCTAATACGGGGTCGGCATTCTGAAGACGGGCAAACGAGAACTGGCTGGCTTTCACACCGATGCGGTCGATGTCGAACTCGCTCTTGTCGGGACGCTCATAAGGGGCGTCAAGCATGATCTTTGTAGCTGTCTCGATGAAGTTGCGCTTCAAAATCTTCGACACGAAGGGGAACGAGCGTGAAGCACGCAGGTTGCACTCTATGACCTTCACCTCGCGGTTCTTTGCAAGGAACTGAATGTTGAACGGGCCGCTAATGTTGAGCTCGGCGGCAATCTTGCGGGCAATCTTCTTGATCTGTCGGATAGTTGAGAAGTAGATGTGCTGGGCAGGGAAAACCATCGTGGCGTCTCCGGAGTGTACACCGGCATATTCCACATGCTCGGAGATAGCATATTCGACCACTTCGCCCTTGTCGGCCACAGCGTCGAACTCTATTTCCTTCGTCTCCTGCATAAACTGGGAAACCACTACGGGGAACTCCTTGCTGACCTCGGTGGCCATGTTCAGGAAACGGTGAAGCTCCTCATCGTCATAGCAGACGTTCATGGCAGCACCACTAAGCACATACGACGGACGTACCAGAACGGGATAACCTACCTGGTCGACAAACTCTTTTACGTCCTCAAACGAGGTCAGGGCACGCCAAGCTGGCTGGTCAATGCCCAGCTTGTCGAGCATCGCCGAGAACTTGTCGCGGTTCTCTGCTCGATCGATGTCAACAGGACTAGTGCCAAGGACGGGTACACCTTGACGGTGAAGCTTCATGGCGAGGTTGTTAGGAATCTGGCCACCAACGGAGACAATCACACCTCGGGGCTGCTCCAAATCGATGACATCGAGCACACGCTCCAACGACAGCTCATCGAAATACAGACGGTCGCACATGTCGTAGTCGGTAGATACGGTCTCAGGGTTATAGTTGATCATAATCGACTTGTAACCTAACTTACGAGCGGTGTTGATAGCATTCACCGAGCACCAGTCGAACTCCACGCTCGAACCAATGCGATAGGCACCAGAACCAAGGACAACTACCGACTTTTCATTATTGTAATAGTTGATGTCGTGTCTCGGTTTGTATTGTTCCGTTTGTTGCGACTGTGTCGTAATTCCCAAGGTAAAGGCATCCTGGAAAGCCGGAGTATGGGTGTAGGTGAAGTAAAGGTAGTTGGTCAGCTCGGGATGCTCGCTGGCCACAGTCGGGATTCGCTTCACGCTCGGCAGGATGCCGTGTTCCTTACGGTGGCGGCGCACCTGTAGATTTTCTTTTTCCATGTTGCCGTTCTGTGGCTTCAGTACGAAACGGGCAATCTGGAAGTCACTAAAGCCGGCTTGCTTTACCTCTAAAAGGAATGCGTCAGGAATATCCTCCAACTTATTGTAATCCTGTAGCTTATGCTTCAAGTCAACAATGTGTTTCAAACGCTCCAGGAACCACACGTCAATCTTTGTCAATTCCTCGATGCGCTCAACGGTGTAGCCCTCTTCCAATGCTTGCGCAATGGCAAAGATACGCAAGTCAGTGGGATTAGCCAGCGCGTCGTCAAGATTCTCGAAGCGGGTATGGTCATTACCCACAAAACCGTGCATACCTTGACCAATCATGCGGAGACCCTTCTGTATCATCTCCTCGAACGAACGACCTATAGACATGATTTCGCCCACCGACTTCATAGAAGAGCCTATCAGTCGACTTACGCCAGCAAACTTCGTCAAGTCCCAGCGTGGTATCTTGCAAATCATATAGTCGAGGCTTGGAGCCACGTATGCCGAAGCAGTAGTGCCCATCTCGCCAATCTGGTCAAGGGTGTAGCCAAGGGCAATCTTAGCGGCCACGAAAGCAAGGGGATAGCCCGTCGCTTTTGATGCTAAAGCCGATGAGCGACTCAGACGGGCGTTGATTTCTATGATGCGATAGTCGTTAGTCTCGGCGTTGAACGCAAACTGGATGTTACACTCGCCCACAATACCAAGATGGCGCACGCACCGGATAGTGATGTCCTGAAGCATTTTCACCTGTTCTTCGCTTAGCGAACAGGTAGGAGCCACGACGATGGACTCACCTGTATGGATGCCAAGCGGGTCGAAATTCTCCATCGAAGCAACTGTGAAGCAATGGTCGTTGGCATCGCGTATGGTTTCAAATTCTATCTCCTTCCATCCCTTAAGGCTCTCTTCAACAAGAATCTGGGGAGCAAATGTAAAGGCACTCTCTGCCAGCTCGATGAAAGCTTTCTCGTCAGGACAAATACCGCTGCCTAATCCGCCAAGGGCGTAAGCAGAACGGATCATGATGGGGAAACCTATCTCGTGGGCAGCCTTCAGCGCATCGTCCATATTCTCCACGGCATGGCTAACGGGCGTCTTCAGCTCAATTTCGTCAAGCTTCTTCACGAAGAGGTCGCGGTCTTCTGTGTTCATGATGGCTTCCACCGAAGTGCCAAGAACTTCTACACCATATTTATTAAGGATGCCATCCTGATAAAGAGCGGTTCCACAATTAAGCGCCGTTTGTCCTCCAAAAGCCAGCAGAATGCCGTCTGGACGTTCCTTCTTGATAATCTCAGTTACGAAATGGGGGGTTACCGGTTGGAAATAAACCTTGTCCGCAATACCTTCAGAAGTCTGGATTGTTGCAATGTTAGGATTAACGAGAACACTCTTGATCCCTTCTTCCCGTAATGCCTTTAATGCTTGGGAACCAGAGTAGTCAAACTCACCTGCTTGTCCGATTTTCAAGGCACCGCTGCCCAGCACCAATACCTTCTTGAGTTCTTTTTTTGCCATAAGTTGGGTCGTTTTGTCTTAATCTGCCTGCAAAGGTAAGCATTTTTTTGAAAAACAACTATATGTATAGCAAATTATTTATGGAACTTTATCATCATTTTTAAAAGACCTTATTTCGTGTATATTGGTTTGCCTTATATAATATAATAATGTGTTATATGATATTTCTGTAATAAAAGTCGAAAAAGTGTGGTTTTTCTTTTAAAAAAACATCTCAATTGTTTGTGGTTATTGGAAATAGTCGTACCTTTGCATCCGCTTTCGGCTCAAAAACGGGGTCGGGAGCACTAAAGAAAGAGTTCTTTGAAAGACTTACATAGACAGAATGAAGTAGTACAAGAAGCGAGGCCGCCAGGTGCGGCCTTGGGTAATTGAACGAACCGTCGATTTTC
>Ga0310695_10011046_pt1 | contig 13013 bp, 10 predicted proteins | sample RumenRJG_04DNA_FD_203882 | JGI IMG/M metagenome (GOLD analysis project Ga0310695, IMG submission 203882) | Bovine rumen microbial communities from Lethbridge, Alberta, Canada - RJG_04 (v2) (version 2) | ecosystem: Host-associated > Mammals > Digestive system > Stomach > Rumen | place: Canada...
GATTCCTGAAGTAGCTAATAAAGCTGTTAATTAAGTCATTTTACAAATCAACATAGTCATTTTGCTGATAAATGACTATGTTGATTTAGCCTTAAGTTGAACGTTTGAAGTCTATTATTAGTATTTTGGTACAACTCTAGGTACAAGCGTGGACGGCGTGTTTCCTCCTTGAAATTTCAACGCTTGCGCCTTCTTGACCAATTCGAGTCCCATGTCCTCCGCCATAGAAAGCCCGAGATTTCAATGATTTCGGGCTTTTCTAATGCGGAAAAACTGTTACAGAACAGTGTAGAATTGTTACATTTTGGCCTTTTTTTGAAGAAGTCCCATGGGCTTCTCCTTAAAAAGCTATGAGGCTAGTGCTTTCTGGATCTTTTCACTACGCTCTGAATCCGTATCTCTGTCGTAGCAGTAAGAGTTGAGAGTAGTTCTCTCCTCCATATGTCCGACCATTTCTCTGATGGAATTGAGATTGACATTTCCTGCCTGCAGAAAGGCACAAGGCAGAAATTATAATGAGAGTCTTCGGACTCCCTTTTTTTACATTAGAGTTGTTGAAACAATGATGAAAAATTTCAAATATTTTTGAAATAACAGTTGACAAATCAAAATAGTTGTTATTATAATAAGTCAAGTTGTTAAAACAACAACATAACAACAAAAACAGAGCCTTTAAACTATCGACACAACAACTTTTATGTATTATCATTAGGGAGGTATTTTATGAAAGCAAAAGCAGTCAGACTCCACGCCGCTAACGACCTGCGTCTTGATGAGTTCGAGCTTCCTGAAATCAGGGATGATGAGATCCTTGTTAAGGTGGTATCCGATACTGTATGCATGTCCACTTACAAGTGTGCAATTCTGGGCGTGAATCACAAGAGAGTTCACGAAGATGTTGCTGATCATCCTGCTATCATGGGCCATGAGATGGCCGGCGATATTGTAAAAGTCGGCAAAGCTCATCAGGATAAGTTCAAACCGGGAATGAAGTTTACTCTTCAGCCTGCACTCAACTACAAGGGAACTATGTGGAGCCCTGGTTACTCCTATGAGTTCTTCGGCGGAAACACTACTTACTGCGTTATCCCGGCAGAAGTAATGGAACTCGGATGCATGCTCGAGTACAAAGGCCGTGCATATTATGAAGCATCCCTGGCAGAGCCTTATTCCTGCAGTGTTGGCGCTTTCCATGCTGCTTATCACACTCAGATGGGTGTTTATACTCACGAAATGGGTATTAAGGAAGGCGGAAAGCTCGCTATCATGGCTGGTGCAGGCCCTATGGGACTTGGTGCTCTCAGCTATGCCATGAACTGCGACAGACGTCCGGGAATGATTGTTATCACAGACGTTAATAAGGAGAGACTTGAAAGAGCAGAAGAGCTTTTCCCACCTGCAGAGGCTAAGGAAAACGGAATCGAGCTCCACTTTGTAAACACAGGTGAAATGGACGATCCTGTTGCATATATCCGTGGCCTTACAGATGGAACTGGTTTTGATGATGTTCTTTGCTACACACCTGTTGCAGCCGTTGTTGAGCAGTCGAGCGCAGTTCTCGGCAGAGACGGATGCCTCAATTTCTTTGCCGGCCCTACAGACACATCGTTCAGCGCAAAGATCAATCTTTACGATGTTCACTACAACTCAACCCACGTAATGGGTACAACAGGCGGAAACACAGCAGACATGATCGAGTGCCTTGATCTGACCGCTGAGGGAAGAATCAACCCGGCTGTCATGATCACTCACGTCGGAGGACTTAACGCAGCAGCTGAGACTATTCTCAACCTGCCTAAGATTCCGGGCGGAAAGAAGCTGATCTATAACCACATCGACATGCCTCTGATCGCACTGACAGATCTCAGAGAAAAAGGAAAAGAGGACGAGAGATTTACTGCTCTTGCAGATATAGTAGACGCACACAGAGGACTCTGGTGCCCTGAAGCAGAAGAATATCTTCTTGCGAATTTTACTGAATAATGGATCGGTACAGAATCCTTCTGTGGTTTCTGGACTGATCACGGAAGGAGGAAGTATGGATTCTGTTGAAAGCAGACGCAGCGCTATTGTAGCGTATATCAACGAAAAAGGAGAGGTTACCTTCGCGCAGCTTAAGGAAGCATTCCCGAACGTATCGGACATGACTCTTCGTACAGATCTCAAGAATCTGGACGATAACAAGAGAATCGTACGTATACACGGAGGCGCGCGCTCGGTGGATGTGGTTTTTGGCACAGATGACTTTCTGAGCCGTCGCAGCATAAGAAATGTTGATGCCAAGAAAGCAATCATAATGAAAGCGAAGGAACTGATCGGGCCTGGAACATCGATTTTCCTTGACTCGGGTAGTACTACTACAATGCTGGCAGCTGAGCTGGATGATCAGCCGAATCTGATCGTAACAAGCAGCATCAGCGTTGCGATGGAGCTTGGCGGGCTGGAAAAACCGCAGGTTCTGATCCCTGGCGGATCCATGAACCGGTACAGCATGAGCATCTGCGGATCACAGGGTATCAGAGAATTGCAGACGATGACTTTTGACCTGGCCTTTATGGGGGTCACTACATACGATGAGGGATTCGCATGTAATGTATACGAAGAATCGCTGCTCAAACAGACTGTGATCAGCAAATCGCTTAAAACCGTCGTACTGATGGATTCCACAAAAGTAGGAAAGCACAGCACATTCACATTTGCTTCACTCAAAGACGTGGATGTTGTGATCTCTGACGGGGCACTGCCGGAATCGTTCCTGACGGCCTGCAGGGAGAATAATGTGGAAGTCTTATAAAACAGAAACCTTGCTTCCGGTACCGTTTCTCATATAATCGTCAGCCCGGCAGGGTCAGCAGGATCTGCCCGTCTGATGATTCCCAGTCCTAAAAGTATTTATAGATGCTAGATCAAAATTACTGATTAAGGATGAGGAGAATGTGATATGAAAAGCGGAGTACAGCGTTTTGGGAAATTTTTATCCGCCATGGTAATGCCAAACATTGGAGCATTCATAGCATGGGGATTCATAACAGCTTTATTTATACCTGATGGATGGCTGCCAAATGAGCAGCTCGCATCCATTCAGCCTTACATGCTCACTTACCTGCTTCCTGCTCTAATAGCATATACAGGAGGTAAAATGGTAGGCGGAGACCGCGGTGGAGTAATGGGTGCCATCGCAGTAATGGGAACTATTGCCGGTGTCGGCGGAACAGACGGACAGCCTATGCTTATGGGTGCCATGGTCATGGGACCTTTCGCAGGCTGGATCATCAAAAGGTTTGACCGCTTCATGGAAAACAGAATGCCTGCCGGCTTCGAAATGCTTATCAACAACTTCTCGGTAGGTATTATCGGAATGCTCGTTGCCATCCTTGGATACTACGTCATAGGTCCGGTAATGACAGTAATACTGAGTGTACTTACAGCCGGTGTAGACGTGCTCGTCAATCACCACATGTTACCTCTGGCGGCTATCTTCATTGAGCCTGCAAAGGTGCTGTTCCTGAACAACGCTATCAACCACGGTATCTTTACACCTATCGGCGCAGAGCAGGTTAAAGCAGCAGGACAGTCGATCATGTACATGCTCGAAGCCAACCCTGGCCCGGGACTCGGCGTGCTCCTGGCATACTGGGCGTTCGCAAAGGACAAGGCTACCAAGGATTCAGCTCCTGGAGCTATCATCATTCACTTCCTGGGAGGAATCCACGAGATCTACTTCCCGTATGTACTGATGAACCCGGTTGTTATTATTGCACCTATCGTAGGAAACATCTGTGCCATCACATGGTTCAGCCTGACTGGCTGCGGACTTAAGGGACCTGCTTCGCCTGGATCCATCATCGCGTTCATGGCTATGGCACCAAAGAACAAGATGCTCCTGATTGCCATCGGAGTACTGATCGCAGCAGCAGTATCGTTTGCTATCGCATCTGTCATAATCAAGGCCACAAATACAACAGCTTCCATCGATGAGGCAAAGGCTGAGGTGGCTGACAGAAAGGCTCAGGCCAAGGGAACAGTTGCTGTAAGCAAGTCTGAATCTGTCCGCAAGGTAATCTTTGCCTGCGACGCAGGAATGGGCTCATCCGCAATGGGAGCAACAAAGTTCCGCAACAGAATCAAAGCAGCAAGACCTGACATCGAAGTGAAGAATACTTCGGTAGATAATATTCCTTCAGATTGTGATATCGCAGTAGTTCAGACAACACTGCAGGAGCGAGCAAAGAAGTCCGCTCCTCAGGCACAGCTCGTTACAATCGAGAACTTCCTGAACGACCCAGCACTTGATGCGCTCTATCTGCAGCTTACTACGCTCGATGCACCTGCTGCTGAAAAGACAGGTGATGCTGTAGATAAGGCAGTTGAATCAGCAGAAAAAGGCGCAAAGAAAGACGTTATCGTTAAAGAAAGCATTCTTCTGAACCAGGCTCCTGTAACAAAGGAAGAAGCTATTCAGAAGGCAGGTGAGCTCCTGGTTGCACGCGGCGCAGTTGAACCTTCATATGTTGATGCCATGCAGGACAGAGAGCGCATGGTAAGCACATACATGGGTATGGGTATCGCCATTCCGCATGGAACTGCTAAGGCTAAAGGAACAGTAAAGAAGACAGCTATCTCAATGGTACAGTTCCCTGAGGGCGTTGACTTCGGAGCAGAGAAGGCACAGCTGGTATTCGGTATAGCCGGAATCGGTGATGAACACCTGGATCTTCTGGCCAAGATCGCCGGATGTCTGGATGACCCTGAGGTTCTTGAGAAGATGAAAACCACAGGTGATATAGACTGGATACTGAAGACACTTTCGTAATAATTTCAGATAAAGTGATAATACATAAAAGGAGAGACTGCCGTGATAATTGAGCGGCAGTCTCTATTGCTTGGAAGTATCACAACTTGCGGTCATTATGGTACAATAAATTATAGTTTTTTGATTGGAAAAAAGGGGAAACAATATGTGTGGAATAGTTGGTTTTACAGGAAGGCAGCAGGCTGCGCCTGTGCTGCTTGCAGGCCTTTCTAAACTTGAATACAGGGGCTATGACTCAGCCGGCCTTGCGGTGAGAGACGGCGAATCACTTGCGGAAGTCGTGAAGGCTACAGGCAAGCTTCGCAATCTTGCAGAAAAGATCAATAACGGCGATGATCTTCCGGGTACTTGCGGAATCGGACACACAAGATGGGCAACTCACGGAGAGCCGAGCCAGAAGAATGCTCACCCGCATGTAGGGGGAAACGCAACCGGATCCGGCTCCGGGCCGGTGGAGTCTGATGTAGTCGGAGTCCATAACGGTATAATTGAGAACTACGAAGAACTGAAAGCAAAGCTGATCGGAAACGGTTATACATTCTACAGCACCACTGACACTGAGGTGGCCATCAAGCTGGTTGACTATTATTACAAGAAATATAAGATCGGACCTATCGATGCTATCAACAGGATGATGGTGCGTGTAAGAGGATCCTATGCACTGGCGCTTATGTTCAAGGACTATCCGGGCGAGATTTATGCTGCGCGCAAAGACAGCCCTATGGTAATTGGCGTAACTGACGGGGAGACCTTCCTGGCATCAGATGTGCCTGCGATCCTTAAGTACACAAGGGATATCTACTATATCGATAATCTTCAGTCCGTAAGGCTCCTGCCGGGTGAGGCTCATTTCTTCGACCTCAATGGTGACGAGGTAGAGATGGAGAGCACTCACATCACGTGGGATGCTGCCGCTGCTGAGAAGGGCGGATATGAGCACTTCATGATCAAAGAGATACATGAGCAGCCGGCTGTTGTAAGAGACACTATTGCCAGCGTTATCAAAGACGGACGCATCGACCTGTCTGCTGCAGGTCTTACACCGGATGTGCTGGCGAGCGTTTCCGCGGTGCATATCGCTGCATGCGGATCAGCCTGGCACGCAGGCATGGTTGGCAAGTATGTGATCGAAGATCTTGCGGAAGTGCCGGTAACAGTCGATCTTGCATCTGAGTTCAGGTATAAGAAAATACTTCTTGATAAAAACGCACTCTTTATAGTTATATCCCAATCCGGGGAGACTGCCGATACGCTGGCTGCATTAAGAGCGGCCAAGGCACACGGAATAAGAACACTGGGAGTGGTGAACGTGGTAGGATCAACTATCGCCAGAGAGGCCGACAGTGTTCTGTATACCCTCGCAGGGCCGGAGATCGCTGTCGCCACAACAAAGGCATACAGTACACAGCTCGCCGCCATGTACGCATTTGCACTGGCGCTTGCCGCTTCAAAAGAAAAGCTTGAAGATTCAGATTATAACTACTACATTGAAGAGCTTCAGGCTCTGCCTGACAAAATAAGCCGTGTGCTCGAGAACAAGGAGCGCATACAGTGGTTCGCGGCCAAGTATGCCAATGCACATGATGTGTTCTTCTTAGGAAGAGGCCTGGATTACGCTATCAGCCTCGAGGGAAGCCTCAAAATGAAGGAGATCAGCTATATCCACAGCGAGGCCTATGCAGCAGGCGAGCTGAAGCACGGAACTATCAGCCTTGTAGAGAAGGGGATACTTGTAATAGGTGTTCTTACTCAGGAGGAGCTGCTTGAGAAGACCATCAGCAACATGGAGGAGTGCAGGGCACGCGGCGCATATCTGATGGGCGTCACGAGCGACGGCAACTACAGTGTTGAGGACTCTGTAAACTTCACCATCTATGTGCCTAAGGCGGATGAGCACTTCGCCGGAAGCCTGGCTGTGGTGCCGCTTCAGCTTCTTGGTTACTACACAAGCGTCGCAAAGGGACTTGATGTGGACAAGCCAAGAAATCTGGCAAAATCTGTAACAGTTGAATAGCAAGATAAATCGCTAATGAAGGGGGACTATAATAATGTCCTCCGCAAGAAACGACTGTTGAAATGTGAACTGACCCCCAAAAGTTAGATTTTTCTGGTCTAGCTTTTGGGGGTCACCTCAATGCACAGTCGTTTTTATTGTGTGAACTTGTTCCAAATAGGAACAAGTTCATAACTGGAAACACTTCCTTTTCCAAATCAACATAGTCATTTTGCTGATAAATGACTATGTTGATTTGTTTAATAGCCAGATTATTGAGTGTAGCTTATGATGCGTGAATTATATGCTACAATTAAAAAAACATTCAGGAAGTATCTGTTGCTGTAAAATGAGAAACAATCATTTTTTCTGATGATAATGTTTATGGGGGAGCTATGGATCTTACGCAGATACATCATATTGCTATCATTTGTTCTGATAAGGATGCTGCGATGGAATTCTACCGGGACAAGCTTGGTTTTCAAGTCATTCGGGAAAACTACAGGCCGGAACGCGATGACTGGAAAATTGACCTTCAGCTCGGAGATTGTGAGCTGGAGATATTCATCATGAAAGATCATCCGCAGCGGCTGTCGCCAGAAGCCTATGGCTTGCGGCATTTAGCTTTTCGGGTAGACAGTGTAGAGGAAACATCTGCTGTGCTCGAAGCAAATGGGATTCCGTGCGAACCGATACGAATGGACACTTTTACAGGTGAGAAAATGACTTTCTTCCGCGATCCGGACGGTTTGCCTTTGGAAATACACGAATGAGCAGAGAATAACAAACCTGGTTTATGGGGGACAGCTATGGAGATCGAAATCGAAAAATGGAAAGATAAATTCGCAAAGGACTTTATCCGTTTATCTGTGGAGTGGCTTGAAAAATACGTCCGTGTTGAACCTGCCGATGAAGCGCTTTTATATCATCCACACAAAACCATTTTGGATAGCGGAGGCATGGTTTTCTTTGCGAGAAGAAATGGTGAAAATATAGGAACTGTAGCAATGATCAATATGGGAGATGGCGTATACGAACTGGCTATACCATAAATACGGCTTTGCTGAGGTTCCACTCATTGATAATGAATATGAAGAATCAGATATGAAAATGGAACTGATACTATGAAAAAATATATGCTTATGGTAAAAGGAGTATGATCGCAAAGAGTATGCGAAGCATAATACTGACAGGCAATAAGTGAATTGGCCAAAGGGGAGTGCGCAATGGGTAAGAAGCTGAATAAGCAGGATAAGGGTGTTTGGCGAGAGCAGCAAGCGTATTGCAATTCCTGTCAGTGATCAGGCGGGGACGATGGAATGCTACTGCGTTTGCAGGAGCAAAGACCTAAAGCTGTTCAGAAAATGGTTTGCGTGAATAAACCGATTCTGAAGGAGCATACTTTAGCTGATAGTATTCTCATGTACAAGCTCGAACAGGGGCTTGTACTTTTTTTGCTCAGATCTGAGGCATACCAGATAATAGTCTGTTCTGCATTCAGGATCTGCTATACGCACATTGATCCTCCCGGACATGGTTTGTCCTGCCCGTATGAAGTAGCTTGATGAGAAAATCGGATACTCAGAGTTTTCAGCAAGCTCCATAAATGCCGATTCATCGATCTGCAGCAGGTATTTGCTGTCAGGTGTCTTGTCTCTGTGAACATTTGACCAGAATCCTATCCTGCTGAGCAGAAGTATGCTGAGTCCGTTAATATCTTTAAGGTGGACTTCCGGATAAAATGCAAGGGGATTGCCTGAAGGGAGAGAGATATACAGCTGCTCACTGCCGATCTTCTTACAGAAAAGGTCCGGACTTTCCGGCTTATAGTGCAGTACAGCAAGCTGATAGATGCCCTGACGCAGCTTGTCCTCGAACAAAGCGTCATCAGACATGTCGGCAGATATCGTCATACCGTCAAAAACATTGTTGATCATAGGTGTAAGGACAGTCTGCGGCACAGGCGCACAGAATCCAATCGAGATCGTATGGAGGCTGCGGTCATAGGCCCGGACCTTCGCTTCGAAATCCCTGTCAGCAACAAGGACATGCTTTGCGTATTCGGCTGCGCGCATGCCTGTCTCATTAAGAGCAAGGTGGTTCTTGCCGCGTATGAACAGAGGAACACCGAGCTCATCCTCAAGCTGCTTCATCGACCTTGTAAGTGTAGGCTGAGAAGTATGCAGCCTTTCTGCCGTCTCTGAAAGTGTTCCGTATTCTGCAAAAGCTGCCAGCTGCTCAAGTAATCTTATTTCTATCATGATTCCTCCCGCGTTATTATTCAAATATGAATAACAGGTTTCGTTATTGGTATTGTACAACAGCCTGAAAACTCTGTAAACTATCGTTGTAAACAAAACAGACAAACACTACCAAGTTATAACAGATAAGAATAGCAGACTGGGACTGCAAAGGAGGATACCATGGAATACATCACACTCAGCAACGGAGTCAAGGCACCGGTAATCGGAATAGGAACATTCATGATCAGCCCTGAAGATACAGAGAATTCGGTCTATTCAGCGCTTAAGACAGGATACAGAATGATCGATACAGCAAACGCGTACATGAATGAGGAGGCGGTTGGAAAGGCACTTGCAAAGGCATTCGAAGAAGGCATCGTAACACGCGAAGAGGTCTTTGTTTCCACTAAGCTCTGGCCGACTCTCTACGAGAATGAAACAGCGGTAGATAAGACTCTCGAGAGACTTGGACTTGATTATGTAGATCTTCTCTTCATCCATCAGCCATCAGGCAACTACATGGCAGGATACCGCCAGCTCGAGAAAGCATATAAGGATGGAAAAGCCCGTTCTCTCGGTATATCGAATTTCGTAGGAGAGGATCTGGAGACACTTCTCGCAGAAGCTGAGATAGCACCGCACGTAATGCAGGCTGAAGCTCATCCTTATTGCACAGAGAAGGAGATCAGAGACAGACTCGCTGAGTACGGCACAGCGCTTATGGGATGGTATCCGCTCGGTCACGGCGATCCGGGACTGGTAAAGGAGCCTGTATTCACAAAGCTTGCAGACAAGTATTGCAAGAGCAACGCGCAGATCGTGCTTCGCTGGCATACACAGATGGGCTTCATGACCATTCCGGGATCGAGAAATCCTGAACACATCAGAGCAAATTTCGACATCTTCGATTTCACACTGACAGATGATGAGATGGCAGAGATCGCAAAGCTCGACGGAACAAAAAAATACTACATAGCGGACGAAGAGACAGTAGCAAAATACGCGGAACTGCATCTGCCTTTTGAGAATTAGGGACGACTCGAAAAGGGGAGAAACCACTTATGAACACTTTTACATACAGCTATCCGGTAAAGGTATATTTCGGCGAAAAGGCTGCTGCAGACAATCTGCCTGCAGAGCTCGCTAAGGCAGGAAAAAATGTGCTGCTTGCATATGGCGGCGGCTCTATAAAGAGAAACGGTATATATGACGAGTTGATGGGGATCCTGAGTGAAGCAGGCAAGAATGTCACTGAATTCACCGGCATCATGTCCAATCCGACATATGACAAGGTGCAGGAAGGTGCAAAGCTTGCCAAGGATAATGACATCGACTTCATATTGGCAGTAGGCGGCGGATCCGTTATCGATTGCTGCAAGATCGTTTCTGCGCAGGCGAAACTGGATGAGGACATCTGGGACTTTGAATATTCAAAGGGCGGTAAGCCGACGGAATTCATTCCGATGGGGGCGATCGTCACGGCATTCGGAACAGGTGCTGAGATGAACAACGGAGCAGTCATCACCAATACTGAGAAGATGATGAAATCACCGGTCTGGGGTGCATTTTATGACTTCGCGATACTCGATCCGGTATATACGATGACGATGCCGATGAAGCAGGTCGTTTCAGGCGCTTTCGATTCACTCTCACACAGCATGGAGACCTACATGGGCTCTCCAAGAGCGGTCAATCTGACAGATGAGATCAACGAGGCTACTCAGAGGAACATTATTCGTAACATAAGAGCGACTCTGTCGGATCCACAGGACGTGCAGGCAAGGAGCGAGCTCGTATGGGCAGCTGCCATGGCTGAGAACGGCATCCTCAAGATCGGCAAGGCGACCGACTTCCAGTGCCACATGCTCGAGCACCAGCTCGGAGCCTATACGGACTGCAATCACGGACAGGGATTGGCTGTGCTGCATCCGGCGCTTTACAGACACTATCTGCCTGAAGCTGCTCCGCAGTTCGCAAGAATGGCGACAGAAGTGTGGGGTGTCGATCCTGCCGGAAAGAGCGAAACAGAACTTGCGGAGGAGTTCATCGATGCGCTGGCTGACTTCATAAAGGAGATCGGCCTTCCGACAACACTGGCGGAAATGAATATAGGCGATGAGACGGACTTCCCGGCGATCGCTGAGACGACTATCAGGACAGGTGGATGCCCAAAGAAGTTTACAACTGAAGAATTACTGCAGGTGCTCAACGAGTGCAGGTAAGAGCATGAAAGACTCTCCTGCCGCCCGGTCAGAGCACCGGCTCAAACAGGAGGACAGAATGAAAAGAATACTGCTTGTCATGATTCTCCTGGTAGCTGCGGCTGTTTTCGTAAGCTGCGGCGCAAAAGCAGGGGAAGAGATAATGAACACAGAAGATAAAAAAGATCAAAAGAATAATATCGAAAAGGAGAACATGGAGCAGACAGGATATACTGCTCCTGTTCCTTCTTCATATCTTAAATCATCAGACCGGCAAGGCACGGTAGAACATCTCAGGTATGACTCGAAAGATTACTCCGGCAGCGGTACTGCTGTCACAAAAGATGCCTATATATATCTGCCGTATGGATATGACGAGTCGGATAAAAGCACCAGATATGACATCATATATCTTATGCATGGCTGGGGCGGCCATGCAGGCGAATACTTCGAACTGTCATCGATCAAGAATGTATTTGACAACATGATAGAAAACGGGGACATGCCGCCTGCGATAATCGTATCCGCCACTTTCTATAACGACTATACCGGTACGGATTTCGGGAGTTCAGTAAGTGCGTTCAGGGCATTTCACCAGGATTTTGAGAATGATCTGATGCCTGCGGTCGAAGGTAAGTATCACACTTACGCGAAGTCGGTCTCGGATGAGGACTTAAGAGCATCACGTGATCACCGTATATTCGGCGGGTTCTCGCTTGGCTCTGTAACGACCTGGCTTGAGTTCTGCCATGACTATGACTACATAAGATACTTTCTGCCGATGAGCGGCTCCAGCTGGTACTACGGCGGATATGGTGATTTCCAGATTGAGAGAAATGTGGACTATATCGAACAGCTCGTAATGGACAACGATCTGGATGAAAGGGACTACTTCATATACCATGCAGTCGGAACGAATGACGCGGTAAAGAGCCAGAGCATCGATATGGCGGATGAGATGCTGTCGCGCAATGAGATGTTCACGCCGGATCATTACGTTTTCTATCAGAAAGACGGCGGATATCATGATTTTGACGCGGTCAGGGAATACCTTTATAACGCACTGCCGGTGTTCTTTGAAGATATACAGTATAACGAATCACCCGCAGATAACGAGGCTGTGTCATCAGATGTGGAGATCAAGGACTATTACTCGAAGGAGACCAGAATAACGGATGTCGCAAATGACCCCGCGTTCGGAGACTACGGCAGACTTATATTCCCCGTAAACAGCGGGTATATGAGCGGCAGTACTCTGGGTGATCTCAGACTGACATGGTACAACTACATAGATCCAGACAAAACCGTAGAGATCTGCAATTACATGAAGACATATGCTGAGAATGGGGACGTCATTTTTTACGATATCTATTCCGAAGCAGAGAAGAAGGCGGATCCTGCCAAGAAAGACACGGGGCTGTTCTTCTTCAAAGGCGATCCCGGAGCAAAGTTTGCCGTTGTTAATGCCGGCGGCGGTTTTGCGTATGTCGGGGCGATGCATGACAGTTTTCCGCATGCTCTCGAACTGTCGAAGAAAGGCTACAATGCTTTCGCCCTGATATACAGACCGGGATGGCAGACGGCATGCGAAGATCTTTCGAGAGCCATTGCCTTTATCTTTGAACATTCGGATGAACTGGAAGTTGATACCGATGGTTACTCTCTGTGGGGTGGATCAGCTGGCGGAAGAATGGCAGACTGGGTTGGAACATACGGTACGGAATACTTTGGTGAGAAAGTATATCCGCATCCTGCTGCTGTCA
>Ga0310695_10011049_pt1 | contig 13012 bp, 8 predicted proteins | sample RumenRJG_04DNA_FD_203882 | JGI IMG/M metagenome (GOLD analysis project Ga0310695, IMG submission 203882) | Bovine rumen microbial communities from Lethbridge, Alberta, Canada - RJG_04 (v2) (version 2) | ecosystem: Host-associated > Mammals > Digestive system > Stomach > Rumen | place: Canada...
TTCCTGCCTCTATCGCTCAGTATTGTTTCCTCGGTCGTTCTATGAGATCGACGCACAGGGCAATCCCATCCACTACAGCCCGTACAACGGGGAAGTGCGACGGGGCTATATGTTCACCGATTCAGGTTTTTGGGACACTTTCCGCTGTCTATTCCCCTTGCTCAACCTGGTCTATCCCTCAATGAATGCCAAGATGCAGGAAGGACTGGCCAATACCTATTTAGAGAGTGGCTTCCTGCCAGAATGGGCCAGTCCTGGACACCGTAACTGCATGGTTGGCAACAACTCCGCCAGTATCGTGGCCGATGCGTATCTGAAGGGTGTGACGTTCCATACCGCCCCCGATGGAGCCAACCCTCTTTGGCAAGCCGTTGTGCATGGAGCCAATGCTGTCCACCCAGATATCACTTCGACGGGTCGGGCAGGCTATGAGTATTACAACAAGTTGGGCTATGTGCCGTGCGACGTGAAGATCAACGAGAGTGCTGCCCGTACGCTGGAATATGCCTACGATGATTGGTGCATCTATCAGTTTGGAAAGGCTTTGGGCAAGAAACCGAAGGAGCTGGCCGTCTACAAGAAGCGCGCCATGAACTATCGCAACCTCTTCGACCCGGAGACCAAGCTGATGCGGGGCAAGAAGGAGAACGGCGAGTGGCTCACGCCCTACAACCCGCTGAAGTGGGGCGATGTCTTCACAGAGGGCAACGGCTGGCACTACACGTGGTCGGTGTTCCACGATCCGCAGGGACTCATCGACCTGATGGGTGGCCGCGAGGTGTTCAACCAGCTGCTCGACTCGGTGTTCAGCCTGCCGCCTATCTTCGACGACAGCTACTACGGATTCCCCATCCACGAGATTCGCGAGATGCAGATCATGAACTTCGGCAACTATGCCCACGGCAACCAGCCCATCCAGCACATGATCTACCTGTATGGCTACAGCGGCCAGCCTTGGAAGACGCAATACTGGATTCGTCAGGTGATGGACCGTCTGTATACGCCCAACCCCGACGGCTACTGTGGCGACGAGGACAACGGCCAGACATCGGCATGGTACGTCTTCTCTGCCCTGGGCTTCTATCCCGTCTGCCCGGGCAGCAACGAGTATGTGCTTGGCACGCCCTATTTCCAGGAGATGAAGCTCCATCTGGAGAATGGTCGCGACGTGACGATCGAGATGGACGGCGACGGCTGCTATATCAACCGCATGACGGTCGATGGAACGGACTATCAGCACAACTTCCTCCGCCACGCCGACCTGATGAAGGGTGCCGACATACGCTTCACGATGAGCCGACAGCCCAACCGCCAGCGCGGCACGGCAGCCGAAGATGCTCCCTACTCGTTCTCTAACGAAAGATAAAAAGCAGCAGCGGATGGACACGGAACAAGAAAAAACGCTGCGTTCGGGCGAATTTGAAATTCGCCCGCTGCAAAAGAAAAAGTGGAAGACCATCCGGTCGGAGTATCTCTTCCGTCGGCCGTGGCTCACAGCGCGGCTCGACCAGATCGAGCTGCCCGACGGCAGGGTTATCCCGGAGTATTATGTGCTGGAATATCCCGACTGGGTGAACGTCATCGCCATCACCCGCGACGGGCAGTTTGTCATGGAGCGGCAGTTTCGCTACGCGGCGCAGTTGGACAGCATCGAGCTGCCCTGCGGTGTGGCCGAACCAGGCGAAGACCCCCTGAGGGCAGCCCAGCGCGAGCTGTTGGAGGAGACGGGCTATGGCGGCGGCCGGTGGGAAAAGCTGATGACCATCTATGCCAACCCCGGTTCGCTGAACAACCCTACCCATTGCTTCCTCGCTACCGACGTTGAGCCCATCGGCAGCCCGAAGCTCGACGACACCGAGGAGCTTACCGTCGAGCTGATGTCGCGCCAGCAGGTGTACGACCTCCTTACCCACGACCGCCTCATACAGGCCCTGATGATTGCCCCGTTGTGGAAGTACTTTTCTCGGTTCTGAACAAAAAAAGAATCCCCAACCCACCATCCGTGGGTCGGGGATTTCCCTTTTTTTATCCTTCTTCGGTTCAGATCTTACAGACCGAACTTGTAGCCCAGCGTGATCTGGAACACGGTGTTCTGCGCCTTGCTTCCCTCGATAACGTCTACATCATCTTTCAGAATCTTCGTGGCACCGACATTCCAGCGTCCGTCGAGCACAAAATTCTTATACTCGTACGACAGACCGACGGGGATAGAGAGGTCGAAACCATTCACAAAACTATCGTTTACTTCTGCGTTATTAGCTTTGACTGAAAGTTTAAAACCTGGCTGTATACCTGCCTTCACGGCTAAACCCTTCAGCACATAGAAGTTAGCCACGAGGGGGAAGTTCAGATAGTCAATCTTAGCTGTGATGTCGTCCATCTTGCATCCCTGGGCCGAGTACATCATGCTCAATGCCAGCGACATCCAGTTGGTGGCCTGATACTCCAGCTCGGGACCTACTGCAAAGGCGATACGTGGGTCAGAACCGTCAAGGTCGGTAACGTTAGCGATGTTCACACCAAAACGCGACTGAATTGTAAACGAGCCTACTGCATGCTGTGCAAAAGCACCAGCTGTTGCCATCATCATGATGGCGGAAAGAATAATTTTCTTCATAGTTTGTTCTTTTTTTAAAAAGTGAATATTTGAGATGTAAAATAATTTTGTGACTGACGGACTGTCGCCCTTTTTTTTGTGGGCAATCTTTTGATGTTGCAAAGTTAGTGAATTATTTGCAGAAAACGTCACAGAAGTGCAAAAAAATGAACAAAATGCTGCAAATATTTTTTTTTTGACTAACTTTGCACCCATATCAAAAACGAAAAAGGAATGAAAAAGAAGTTTTCTGTGATGGCTGCCATGCTGTGCAGCCTTTGCTCCTTCGGACAGGCTCCACAACCCGTGGGACCGCTGCCGACGCAGAACCAGATAGACTGGCAGCGGATGGAGACCTACGCGTTTATTCACTTCGGACCGAACACCTTCGGCGACCGCGAATGGGGCTATGGCGATGCGCCCGTGGAATCGTTCGCCCCTACGAGGCTCGACTGCGAGCAGTGGGCCAAGACGGTGAAGGAAGCTGGCATGAAGGGCATCATCCTCACGGCGAAGCACCACGACGGCTTCTGTCTTTGGCCGACGAAGTACACCGACTATTCGGTGCGTAATTCTGGTCTTTCTCGAGGGTACGAGGGTACGGAGGTACGGGGGTACGAGAATACCTCTGTGTCAAGCGACAAAGGTAATCTCGCACCTTCGCACCCCCGCACCCCCGCACCCTCGGTTGTGGCACCCTTCGATGTCGTCGGTCAGCTTTCTGCTGCCTGCAAGAAATATGGGCTGAAGCTGGGCTTGTATCTCTCGCCCTGGGACCGCCATCAAGCCTTCTACGGCACACCGCTCTACGTGGAGTATTTCTATGCCCAGCTGGAGGAACTGCTGACGCAGTATGGCGAGCTGTTCGAGGTGTGGTTCGACGGAGCCAATGGTGGCGACGGATGGTATGGCGGTGCTCGGGAGACGCGAAAGATCGACCGCCGCACCTATTATAATTTCCCGCGTGCGTACGAGATGGTGGCCCGGTTGCAACCGCATGCCGTCATCTTCTCCGACGGTGGTCCTGGCTGCCGGTGGGTGGGCAACGAAGAAGGTCATGCCGACGCCACCAACTGGGCTTTCCTCCGCATCAAAGAGGTTTATCCCGGCTATGCCAACTACAAGGAGCTGCAGAGCGGTCATGCCGACGGCGACACATGGGTGGCCTCGGAGTGCAACACGAGCATCCGCCCCGGGTGGTTCTACCATGAGCGCGAGGACAGTAAGGTGAAAAGTGTTGCCAAACTGACCGACCTCTACTATCGCAGCGTGGGCCACAACGGTACGTTCCTGCTCAACTTCCCTGTCGACAAAGAGGGTTTGATTCACCCCATCGACTCGGCTCATGCCGTCTACTATCATCGCCAGGTGGCCTCAGAGCTGAAGACCAACCTGATGGAGAAGGCGAAGATTCGAGGGTACGAGATTCGAGGGTACGAGGGTACGGGGGTACGGGGGTACGAGAATTCCTCTGTGTCAAGCGACAAAGCTAATCTCGCACCTTCGCACCCCCGCACCCCCGCACCTTCGAAAAGTATCCGTAACCTCACCGACAACAACTTCGACACTTATTGGGCAACGCCCGACGGGGTGACGACAGCGACGCTGGAGGTGACGTTCAGAGGCCGCCAGCGCATCAACCGCCTGAAGCTGCAAGAATATATCCCGTTGGGACAGCGTGTGGAGCAGTTCGCCATAGACTATCTTGACGGCAAAAACTGGGTGCCGCTGAAGGTGAACGAGGCCACGACGACCATCGGCTACAAGCGTCTGCTGCGCTTCCGCACCATCGAGACGAAGAAGCTGCGCATCCGTTTCGAGAAGGCGCGCGGTGCGCTCTGCATCAACGAGATGGGTGCCTACTATGCTCCGAACGCGTTGGAACGTTACGACGATGACGGCAAGATGATAGCCATCGGCCCCGACGAGGCGGAGGGGAATGCGGTGGAAAGCCTTCCTTTCACGCTGACAGAAAAGGGGACGGAGGGTTTCCTGTTGGACATGGGACAGACGACGTTCCTCCACTCGCTGCACTATCAGCCGGCCCAGGAGGGAATGATCAGCCACTACGAGCTGTGGGCTGGCAACAATCCTGACCAGCTGAAGAAGATTGCCGAAGGCGAGTTCTCCAACATCCGCAACAATCCCATCACGCAGGATGTCTATTTCGCCACCACGGAAGCCCGCTATCTGTTGCTGCGGCCTACGCAGATGGTCAGCGAAGGCGAACAGCCGAAGTACGGACTATTGATGGTGCGCTGAACAATTGTTTCGAGGTACGAGGTGCGAGGTACGAGGTACGAGAATACCTTTGTTTCGAGGAGAGAGGAGAGAGGAGAGAGAATACCTTTGTTTCGAGGTACGAGGTACGAGATTACGCGCGTAGGGCTCGCATGGCATTGAGGACGGCCAATACGGTGACGCCGACATCAGCGAAGACGGCCATCCACATCGTGGCCAGACCGAAGAGGGCGAGCAGGAGCACCGCCACCTTCACACCGATGGCGAACACAACGTTCTGTCGGGCGATGCTGAGTGTGCGACGGGCGATGCTGATGGCCGTAGCTATCTTCGACGGATTGTCGTCCATCAGCACCACATCGGCGGCTTCGATGGCAGCATCGCTCCCCAAACCGCCCATAGCGATGCCTACATCGGCACGTGCCAAGACGGGAGCGTCGTTGATGCCGTCGCCCACGAAGGCAATCTTGCTTGTTTCTTCTCTCTCCTCACTCCTCATATAGTTTTCCAGAAATTCCAGTTTGTCGGCGGGGAGCAGTTCTGCATGATATTCGTTGATGTTCAGTTCGCGGGCAACAGACGCTGCCACCTCCTTGCGGTCGCCCGTCAGCATGACGATGCGTTCAACGCCTTGTCGCTTCAGTTGTGCTATCGCCTGACCGCTCTCTTCCTTTACCTTATCGTTGATGACGACGTGTCCGGCATACGACAGTCGGGGGTGCGAAGGTGCGGAGGTGCGTGGGTGCGAGGTTGTGTCTTCTATCGCCACATGGATGATCGTACCGACATGGTGGCAGTCGTGCCATTCCACACCGATAGCCTCCATCATCTTCGTATTGCCCACGCACACTATCTTGTCGCCTACACGGGCACGGATACCCTGTCCGGCTATCTCTTCGACATCGCTCACCTGACAACCGTCTGTGGCTTCCTCGGGGAATGCATTGCGCAGGGCTTCGGCAATGGGGTGGGTGGAGTAATGCTCTACGTGAGCCGCTAAGTGCAGCAATTCGCGCTCCTCGCTTCCCGAAAAGCCATTCTCGTACATCGTATCCCGTACCTCGTACCTCGAAGAATCCTCGCTCCCCGGATAATCAGGATGCACCGCCGTCACTTCAAACTGCCCGTAGGTGAGTGTTCCCGTCTTGTCGAACACCATCGTCTTGATCTTCGAGAGACTGTCCATGAAGTTGGAGCCCTTGATGAGGATGCCCTTCCGCGAAGCTCCGCCGATGCCGGCGAAGAAGGTGAGCGGAATGCTAAGCACCAAGGCGCAGGGACATGATACGACGAGGAACAGCAGGGCGCGGTAGATGCCTCCCCTGATTCCTCCAAAGGCGGGTGACAGAGTGCCGCCGAAAGCTGTTATAAGAATAGGAATAACAGCCAGCAGCACCGCAAGCGCCACGACGATGGGCGTGTAGACACGGGCAAAGCGGGTGATGAAAGCCTCGCTCTTCGACTTGTGGTCGGCAGCATGCTCCACCAGATTGATAATCTTCGCTACGGTGCTCTCGCCGTAGCTTTTTGTCGTGCGCACCTTGACGACGCCCGACAGGTTGACACAACCCGACACCACCTCGTCGCCTTCAGCAACATTGCGCGGCAGGGTCTCGCCAGTCAGGGCAACGGTGTTGAGCGATGTCTTTCCTTCCACCACGATGCCGTCCAACGGTACACGCTCGCCCGGTTTAATCAATATCGTGCTACCCACGGCAACCTCTTCGGGGCTGACATCTTCCACAAAAGTATCTTGTTCCCCTCCCTTGGAGGGGTTAGGGGAGGTGACATGTACCACCTCAGGCCGGATATTCATCAGGTGGGCGATGCTCTTTCTGCTCTTCCCCTCGGCATAGCCTTCGAACAGCTCGCCCACTTGGAAGAAGAGCATCACGAAGACCGCCTCCAGAAACTGCGTCTCGGCTCCTGGCATGAAACCGATGGCAAGCGCACCGATGGTGGCCACCGTCATGAGAAAGTTCTCGTTCAGCGGTTCGCCGTGCAGCAGTCCTTCTGCGGCTTCCTTCAGCGTCTCGAAGCCTACCAGCAGGTAGGGCACGAGATATACGAGGAGCAGCTGCCAGGTGGGCAGCGAGCAGCGTTTCTCGATAATCACGGCTACAGCGAGGAGCAGGGCGGCAACGATGATGGTTGCGAGCTTCGCCCGTTGGCTGCCCTCATGGTGATGATGATGGTGACATCCGCAGCCTTCGTGCTCGTGGCACCCGCAGCCTTCATGCTCGTGATGATGCTCGTGATGATGATGCTCGTGGCATTTGCAGCCTTCGTGCTCGTCGTGATGATGATGTTCGTGTGACATATTCGTATCTTTTTTTATTCATGTTAGGACGCTGCAAAGGTAGCGCAATTAGCGCAGCGCGGAAAGAAAAAGAGCGAGAAATGTCGATTCTCTGCAACTCAGTCGCAAAAAAAACAGGTAGCCAATGCGCTCCTTTTAGCGCTCGAAGATGCTACAATTGCTTCTTCGTCTTGTAGAACTCATGCACGAGACTTCGGTAGCCGAGCTCTTTCAGCTGGGCATAGCCGATGCGGTAGTTCGCCTTGTTGTGCCGCCCGGTGGCCACAAAGCGCAGATACTGTTGCAGGTAGCGGTCTATCTCCCTGAGGCCTTCCGTCTGGTTGATGATGGGAAAGAACCACCTCGACCACGTGAGCATGGCATCGTCGTCGGCCTCGAAGAATTTGGCATTGAAGTAGCGCGCGAGAGCTTTCATGGCCTTCTCCGGTGCGATGTCGTTCTTGCCGTGCCAGCGTTGCAGCGAGCGTGCCTTGCGTCGGATGCGGTCTTTCATCTTCTGCCGGGTGGCATCAGCGATGTCGATGCAGCGTCCCTTACACTTGAATCCTAAAAAGTCGAAAGGCTCGCCCGGTGAATAGATACGTAGCTTGTCGGGGTTTGCCTTTAGGCGGTATTTCGCAAGGAAGGATGAGAGAGCGTCGATATGACTGTCGAGCGTCTGACGGTCAGGGGCGAAGAGGATGATGTCGTCGGAGTAGCGAGCGTAGAGCACCCCCCTGTCGGCGAAGTGGCGGTCTATCTCGCTCAGGTAGACATTGGCCAGGAAGGGCGAGGTGGGCGTGCCGGCCATCACGCCGTGCTGTTCGCTGACGATATGTCCGTCGGAGAGAGCCCGTCCGTCGGTGAGCATCCGTTCGAAGAAGCGGTACAGCTGCTCGTCGTCGGCCATCACATCGCTGAGGATAGGCAATAGCAGCGGTATGGAAATGGAGTTGAAGTAGTCGTGGATGTCGAGTTTGTAAGCCCATGTCGGGGTGTCGCCGACGACTTTCACCAAGTGGCGTATGGCGTCGTGGGCTGTCAGTCCTCGCCGGAAGGAGTAGCAGTTGGGCGCGAGCTGGGAGTCGTAGCGGTAGAGCAGGAACGCCATCGCCTTGAGCACCGTCATCTCGTCGGTAGGGAAGCTGTAGACCACCCGTTTCCGGCTGCTTCCCATCTTGTTGACCATGTGGCGGGTGGGAATGGAGAGTGGCTCGCCATGCTGCAGGCGTTGCACGACATCAAGGTAGCGTTCTTCGGCGACGTAGGTGTCAGCCTCGTCGAACTCATGCCAGTTGAAGCGGCCTTTCAGCAGTCGGTAAGCCAGAAACTCTTCCCACACTTGCCGGTCGGAGAGTAGGTTGATGACGGATTCCATGGTTTTAATGCGAGGGTGCGAAGGTACGGAGGTACGGGGGTGCGAGATTACCTTTAATTCGAGGGTGTGCGGAAAGGAAGAGGGGAGAAGTTTTGAATTGCCAAAGTTGGCGATCACCAGACGGTACGTCACCCCGTCGCCTGCAAGACTATGTGTGTCGGGTGGCGCTTCGTCCTTTGCAGGCGCTTGCTGAGCATCCCCTCTTCCTTTGGTTTTCTTAGGCGTTCAAGAACTCTCTGATGCGCTTGACGACGTAAGCCCGCTCGTTGGGCATCTGCGTGTAGAAGTTGATGTATGGCAGGCCCATCTTCTTGGCAAACATCCTCGCAACGAGATATTTGACGTTCTTGTGGTGGCTGCTACCGGAGCCCAGCATCACGATGCCTGCAGGCTTGTCGCCCTGGTAGAGCACGAAGGTGTAGGGAGCACCCCACTCAGCCTTGTAGGTCTGTACGGGGCGCGTCTTGTAGAGCTGACTTTCGTCGGAGATAAAACCGGCAAGGTCGGTCACCGGCACATCGCGCTTCATGGAGTATTGCGGAAACTCCGAGCTGATGATCTCAGCGAAATAGGCAATGGGATCGGCAACGGCTGCGGGTTGGGGTGCAACCGTTTCGCTGTGCGGTCGGAAAGACTGCTCAGCCCTTGCGGCAGGCCGTTCGTCTTTCTGGTTGAGGCTGTCAACGGCTGTTTTGAACAGCATGTTGAGGATGGATTTCAGTATACTCATGGTTGTTTGGTTTTTGTTGTTGCAAATATACAACATTTCTGTGAAACAACCAAGAAAAACAGGAAAAAAATTGTATTATTTAATCATTAGTGCATACGGGGGGGATTTATTTGTTTCCCGATTCTTTTCCCGATTCTTTTTCCCGATTCTTTTCTTACTGCTCAGTCGAGCAGTCGGGGTCTGTTTTTGCTATGCGAAAATTTTTTCCCAACGGCGGAAACGCTCCACGCCGGCGGGGCCGAACTTCATCAGGCTGCGCTCAACCTGCTCGATGGTTTTCTCGGTGGTGAGCCGCGTCTTGCTGAAGAACTTGTCGGCATAGCATACGATCTGTTCTTCAAGCGTTTCAGGAAGGAAGTCCTGAGGGGGCAGCGGCAGGTGTTGCTGCTCTATCTCGCCCTTCGTGATGCCTGCTCCGGTATGACGCTCACAGACACGGGCATGTTGGGGATAACCTTCGCGTCGCAGTATCTCTGCTCCGATGCGCCCGTGAAGGATGTATGGCTCGGAGCCGTGACAATGGATGCCTGGCGCGTCGCATTGGAAGATACCGATGTCGTGGAGCATGGCAGCCTCCTCGACAAACCGGCGGTCTACCTGCAGTTCAGGGTGTGCGTCGACAATCTGCAGGGCCTTGAGGGCTACGCTGCTGCTGTGCACCATGAGGATGTGCTTCAGCGCATTCTCTTCGGGGTAGTATTTATCGATGATTTTCTTGTAGTCCAAAGAAGTTTTGAAGGTTGATGGTTGAAGGTTGAAGTACGATGTATTCCTTCGGAAGGATGAAGTTTTGAAGGTTGATGGTTGATGGTTGAAGTACGATGTGTTCCTTCTTCACTTCTTACTCGCGAAGCGACACGTCGTAATTTTTACTTCGTAATTCTTACATCGTACTTCAACCATCAACCATCAATCGTTACTCAGCGTGGTCGCGCTCGATCCAAGCCAGCGTCTGGCCCTTCTGCACCTTGGCACCCTGCTTGGCAGCCACCTCGACGAGCTTGCCTCCGAGGGCAGCAGGAATCTCGGTGATCTCGCCCCACGGCGTCTGGATGTAGCAGAAGGTCTGACCCTCCTTGTATGTCTGACCGATGAACGGCTCTACACACGGAGCGCACTCACCGTCGCCGGAGAACTCGTAGTAGATCTGACCCTTCACGGGAGCCACCAGAGCGTCGGCCTTGGCGTGCTTGAACTCGGCAATCTTCTCGGGCGAGAGGTTGGCACCGAGCTTCTGGTCCTTCAGCTTCTGCAGGTCGGCCAGGAAGTTCTTCTTGGCCATACCGCTCTTATAGGCGCGATACTGCTCGGGGTGCATAGCCAGCTCGTAGAGCTCTTCGTCGTCCTGTCCGTACTCCCATCCGTTCTCGTCCATCTCCTTGCGGAAGTCGTCGAGGGCATTGGGGATAAGCGTGCGCGGGTCGGCATCGGTGAACTCGCGTCCCTGCTGCTTGGCCAGCTCGATGATCTCGGGAGCGATTGTTCCAGGAATCTTTCCGCTCTTGCCGAGGATCATACCCCACATCGAGTCGTCCATCATCACGAAGCGACCCTTGCCCTGTGCCATGGTGAGGAGGTTCATCAGGGCGATGTTCTTGACATACTGCGAGAACGGTGTCACCAGTGGGGGATAACCGACGCGCGGCCATACGTAAGCCACCTCTTCGAACAGCTTCACCAGCATATCGTCGGTAGAGAGCTCGGGCTCGCCCTTGGCTGCCAGTGTCTTGTTGATGATGTGGTGGATGCCAGCCAGGTCGGCCATCATCGAACCCATCATACCGCCGGGCAGACCGCAACCGAGGAGGAGCGACGACATGAGCTTGTTGCCGGGGTTGATGAAGTAGCCGAGCCAATCGTCGATGAACTCCTGTGTCAGAGCACGGGCGCGCATGTAGGCGTTCATATTGATTTCTTTCACCTCGAAGCCTTCGTTCTTCAGCATCGACTGCACGGAGATGATGTCCGGATGAACCTTACCCCAAGAGAGCGGCTCGATGGCGGTATCGATGACGTCGGCACCGTTGTTACATACCTCGAGGATGCTGGCCATCGACAGTCCGGGGCCAGAGTGGCCGTGATACTGGATGATGATGTCGGGGTGCTTTGTCTTGATGCTCTTCGTCAGGGCACCGAGCAGAGCGGGCTGACCGATACCGGCCATGTCCTTCAAGCAGATTTCCTCGGCACCAGCCTCGATCACCTGGTCGGCGATGTTGCTGTAGTATTCCACTGTGTGGACGGGCGATGTGGTGATGCAGAGCGTAGCCTGCGGTGTCATGCCGGCGGCCTTGGCCCACTTCACGCTGGGGATGATGTTGCGCACATCGTTCAATCCGCAGAAGATACGGGGGATGTCGACACCCTGGGCGTGCTTCACCTTGTACTGCAGCTCGCGGACATCGTCGGGCACGGGGTACATACGCAGTGCGTTGAGGCCACGGTCGAGCATGTGGGTCTTGATGCCCACCTCGTTGAACGGCTTACAGAAGGCGCGGACGGCGGCATTGGGGTTCTCGCCTGCCAGCAGGTTCACCTGCTCGAAGGCACCACCATTGGTTTCCACACGGTCGAACACACCCATGTCGATGATTGCGGGAGCGACACGCTCCAACTGATCCTTGCGCGGCTGGAACTTACCGGAGCTCTGCCACATGTCTCTGTAGACGAGACTGAACTGGATTCTTTTTTTGGTCATGATATTTTTTATAAGTTAATAGTATGATTTCTAATCTATTCCATGGCAATTGAAGTGCCGATAGCACTTTCAAACGTGCAAATGTACTGATTTTCTGTGAATCGTCCAACTTTTTTCTAAAAAAAATAACTTTCTTTAGCGGAGAGAGACGACATCGAAACTATTGCACAACGATTTCATCGAGGAAGAACCAGGCGGGATAGCCCACGCCATAGTGCCACGAGGGACAGTTGCCGAGGGTTTCCACATGTACCTTAATATACCTCGCGCGCACGGGAGAAGCCACTTCTGTCCCACCCCAACAGAACTTCACGGCCAGGTCTCGGTCTTCTTCGAAGCGGAACGACCCGAAGGGCTGCCACGTCTTCCCGTCGACAGACACCTCGTAGCTTCCGCTGGGCGGCAACAGGATCCAGGCGCCAAGCTGGTGGAGGAAGTCGGCCTTGATGCTGCTGATGCTCTTCTCTTCGCCCATATCGAGGATGAAGTCGGCATCCTCGCCACACCATCCCACCCAGCTCTCCACGTAGGTGGTGCCGCCATAGAGTCCGTCGGTCAGGGCCTTGTCGGCAATGGGGCGGTAGCGTTGCTGCGGCGGATTGATCCATTGGACGGAAGCATGAGCCGCTTTATTAGCCTCCCTTCCGTCCCCCCCAAGGGGGGAAACCGGGAGGAACCGCTCGCGATAGAGCTTGCAATAGTCGGCGGGGCGGTTGTGGCGCTCGTTCAGCGTGGGGATGCCATACTGTGCCGTACGCTCCTCGAAGAGGCTGAGCAGCTCCTTCGTCTGCTCCACATCGCTGTTAGGGTCGGTGCGGGCAATCTCCAGTTCGGAGTATTGCAGGGGAAGCCGAGCGATACGCACGCGGTCGAGGTAAGAAGCCCCCCCTACGGCCCCCGAGGGGGCTTCATTACTCTTCAGGGCAGAGACATTTGTAGCCCCCTCGGGGGCTGAAGGGGGGGCCGACTGGGGGGCTGAAAGGGGGGCCTTCTCTGCCTTGTCAAACAGCTCGTTGTACGTCTTCCGCAGATTGGCATTGAGCATACCATCCTTGTGCGAGATGGGCGAG
>Ga0310695_10011050_pt1 | contig 13010 bp, 5 predicted proteins | sample RumenRJG_04DNA_FD_203882 | JGI IMG/M metagenome (GOLD analysis project Ga0310695, IMG submission 203882) | Bovine rumen microbial communities from Lethbridge, Alberta, Canada - RJG_04 (v2) (version 2) | ecosystem: Host-associated > Mammals > Digestive system > Stomach > Rumen | place: Canada...
TGCCTTTTTGATTGTGTTTCCAAAAGAAAGTCTGTCTGGCGAAACATTAAATTTAGAAATCATATCCAGTTCGTAGCGTGAAGCAATATCAAAATTTGAACCCATTTCTGCAAGCATTTCAAGAACCGGCTCGCCAGGATTAGATTTCATTGCATAATAAATTCTTGCATAAGGAAAAGAATCTCTAAGTCGTATATAATTCTGCTTGATTGTATTGAGATTGATTACTACATTCGGAGTTTCCAAATCTTTAGAAAAGTCCAAAAACCGCTGCCAGTCCTTATCGCTGACATAATCGCTACGATTAAACATTAAAGGCTACCTCAAAAATAAATATTCCGTGAATAATAACAAAAATGTATAATCTAGTTAATTAGTTTTTAAAAAAAAGTTAGAAATTATGCTGGATAGTACGTTTTTTCTTCTGGCGGTTCCGGCTTGCAAGCAAGCCGTCGGGCTTTTCGGGGTTCCATTCCTCCGCTACGCTCCGGAACGGCTTCGCCGCCCCTACAATCCCTAACCGATTTTAAATGGCTCAGAGCGAGATTTATCGAGCGACTTTCATAAATAAGTGATATAAATAAAGCCAATTTTGCATTAGCAAAAATAATAAGAGGAACTCCAAACGAAGTTCCTCTATACTATTGAACCATACGCCGCTTTCGCGTCGTTTGGCCTATAGGAAGTGATTTAATTATAGTTTCTCACTTCGTTACGAAACTATTGGGCCATCTAAGACTTGAACTTAGGACCAAGGGATTATGAGTCCCCTGCTCTAACCACTGAGCTAATGGCCCGAAAGGTTTTTATAATATAACAAAAAAGCGCAGTTTATTCAACCGTAACGCTTTTTGCAAGGTTACGAGGCTTGTCCGGGTTGTAGCCGCGCATAATTGCACAGTAGTAAGCAAAAAGCTGAGCCGGAATAACCGTAAGCAGCGAAGCCAAAGTTGACGAGCAGTCTGGAATTCTGCAGATTAAATCAGCTTTTCCTTCAAATGACTTACCATCATCCTGAGTAATTACCATAACAGTTGCACCGCGGGTTTTTACTTCCTGCATGTTCGAACCAATCTTGTCGTAAAGCTTTGGCTCGCTGGCAATTGCAACAACCAGAGTTGCCGGGTCAATCAGAGCGATTGGACCGTGCTTAAGCTCGCCCGCAGCAAACGCCTCGGAATGCATATAAGAAACTTCCTTGAGCTTCAGCGCGCTTTCAAGCGAAGTTGCACTGTCGAACTGGCGGCCAATATAAAAAATCTTATCCTTATTAAACTGCTGCGAAGCAAATTTCTGAATTACATCCTTTCCATCAAGAATTTCCTGAATCTTTGCAGGAATGCTTTCAAGCTCGCTCAAAAGTTTTGTAGCCTCTTCATCAGATAAAGTGCCGCGGAGCTTTCCAGCTTTAATTGCAAGCAGCAATAAACATACAAGCTGAGTTGTGTACGCCTTAGTAGAAGCAACCGCAATTTCAGGGCCGGCAAGTGTGTAAATTACATCATCGGCTTCGCGGCTTACAGTTGAACCAACACAGTTTGTAATAGCAACAACCTTAAGCCCCTGTTCCTTGGCAAGACGCAGAGCGCTCAAAGTATCAGCAGTTTCTCCAGACTGAGAAATTACCATAAAAATATCAGATTTATCGAGTATTGGGTCACGGTAACGGAACTCAGAAGCAACATCAACGTCAACCTTCATGCGGGCAATTTTTTCAAATGCATATTTCGCAACGACGCCTGCATGGTAGGCCGTTCCGCAGGCAGTAATTACAACACGGCTTGCCTTGCGCCATGCATCGTCCATTTTGTTTTCTTCAAAATAAACGTCTGTAGGCTTACCAGAACCGTCCTTTACAATTCGCGGACGCATTGTATCAGTAAGTCCTTTTGGCTGCTCGTGAATTTCCTTAATCATAAAGTGTTCGTAGCCGCCTTTAGTTGCCGCATCCATATCCCATTCAACATGGCTAGGATGCTTAATGATTTTTTCACCATCAAAATTAAAAAGATCAACGTGGTCTGTATACAAAACAGCAAGCTCGCGCTCACCAAGATAGTAAACATCGCGGGTGTGCTCCAAAAGTGCAGGAACATCAGAAGCAATAAAGTTTTCGCCCTTTCCCAGACCTACTACAAGCGGACTTTCCTTGCGCGCCGCAATAATTCTGTCCGGATAATCCTTGCAAATAACTCCAAGCGCATAAGAACCTTCGAGCACATGAATTGTTTCGATTACAGCCTTAAAAATATCGCCGGTTGCCTTATATTTCTGGTCCAGCAGGTGAACAACAACTTCGGTATCAGTCTGAGACTTAAATACAACACCCTGAGCCTGAAGCTTTGCTTTAAGATCTGCATAGTTTTCGATAATTCCGTTGTGAACAATCGAAATTGTGCCGTCCATATTTGTGTGTGGATGGCTGTTTGTGTCACTTGGTTCCCCGTGAGTAGCCCAGCGCGTATGACCAATTCCAATACATCCGTTTACAAATTTTCCTGTCTTTTCATAAAGAGCCATTTCGGCATCAGAAAAATCTTCTTTTTTTACATTTTCAGGAATAATTTCACCGGTAATTTTTTCTGCAAGATTTATAAGCTTGCCTTTAGCCTTCTGAACAACAATTTCGTTACCGGTATAAATTGCAACTCCGGCTGAATCATAACCGCGATATTCAAGTTTCTTAAGCGCCTTAATTAAAACCGGCGTTGCGTTTTTATTTCCAACGTAGCCAACAATGCCACACATATTTACCTCTGTTTATTTATTGATTTTTTATTTTACTAAAATATTAAACATTCAGCAACGAAGCTATTTTCCTACACAGAAATTTGCAAAAATACTTCCAAGCACATCGTCCGGTGTAACGTCTCCTGTTACTTCACCTAAATAATCCAGCGCGTCTTCAAGATCCTGAACTACTGCATCCAAGGTGTAATTGTCGTCTGCAGAAACAAGTGCGTGACGAACACATTCAAGAGCTTCGCTTACTGCCTCTTTTTGACGAGCCGAACCTAATCCCGCCTGCGTACGCTCTGTTGAAAGCCCCGCGGTAAGAATTTTTGTAATTTCGGCAAAAAGTTCCGAAAGCCCCGAACCGGTTTTTGAGGAGATTTTAATTACAGGAGGGGGAAGTCGACCCCTTAGGGAGCGGCCCTGTGAAACAGGGCAAAAACAGTCCAGTGGACTGTTTTTAGCGAGTCTCGGCGAAGGCTGTGCCTGAGCCGCTCCAGCCTCCTCGGCTCCGCCTGTAGTGGCTTCCGCTACCCCTTCTAACGGGGGCTCCGCCCTCGTAACACCCCCAGCTGTCATTCCCAGGGAATCTATCTTGGTCTCAACAACAATCAACGGCTCTTCGCATTTTTCTATAAATTCGCGGTCTTCGTCGTTCATGCCAGCAGTGCCGTCAACAAGATACAAAACAACGTCAGCATCGTGAACAAGGTTCCGGCTGATTTCTACGCCCTGCGCTTCAATCACATCGCTTGTTTCGCGTAAACCTGCAGTATCAAACAGGCGCACAGGAATGCCGTTAATGCTTGCCCAGCTTTCCAGCCAGTCGCGGGTAGTTCCTTCAATGTCGCTTACAATAGCGCGCTCTTCCTTTAAAATTGCATTGAACAAAGATGATTTTCCCGCGTTCGTACGCCCAGCCAAAACAACGCGCGCACCATCCTGGTACAGTTTTTCACCACGCCAGGAATCCGCAAGCGAAGCTAGCCTTGTTGCCGCAGTTTCTATATCCTTGCGGTCAAACGAATCGGCAATTGTTTCTTCGTCTTCCGGATACTCAATTTCAACTTCTATTGCGGCAAGTGTATCAATAATCAGTTTTTTAATTGAATCAATTTCTTTAAAAAGACTGCCGGCAAGTCTTCCCGCCGCATGTGAGCGCGAAACATCGGTATGCGAATCTATAATTTCTTTTACGGCTTCGGCTCGTGTAAGATCGGTTTTGCCATTTATAAACGCCCGGAAGGTATATTCGCCGCGATTCGCCTGCCGAAAGCCAATTTTCAGCATTAAATTTTGAATTGCTGTTACAACAGCCGGTCCACCGTGGCAGAAAATTTCTACCATGTCTTCGCCGGTAAAACTTTTAGGGGAACGGTAAACAGCAAGCATTACCTCGTCGATTCGAATTAGAGGTTTTCCTGACGTTGTAATCATTGCCGAACCCTCGTTATCAGTTTCGTTACACGAATCTGACTCCAAATTTTCTTTCCCGCATTCCTGAATCCAGCCGTACACAAGTGTATTTCCCGGAGCCTCAAGTAAAGCCTTAGGGCGCGAAAAAACTTTGCTTATAAGTTCTATACAGCCTTTTCCCGAAACTCGTACAATTCCCAATGCGGCCGGCGCAAGTGCCGTTGCAATAGAGGAAATTGGTTCTTCGGGCGTATACTGCGAAGGTGTCAAATTAGTTTTTCTCCTGTTTTTTTGCCGGGAGTGCCTGTGTCTGAAGGAACGGCATAAATATCATTTTTGGTTCCTTGTTCTGGTCTACAATGCTGTCTAAAACCGAAACATCTGAATCGGTGTATTGCAGCTTTTTTGCAGTTCCAATTGCAGGCTTTTTAAATTCTTTGTTTGCTTCTGCAGCCGTTCCAATAAAAGAATCTGTGAGAAGAATGTCCGGCGGCGTTGTAGAATAATCACCAGAATTATTCCAGCACATATAACCGCGGTTCAAAGAATCTCGTACTCCAAAAAACTGTTTTTTAATATAGTTTGAATCGTAGTAGAGTCTATCATAACTTACATTTAAATAAAATGACTGAACCCAAGGTCTTATAATTGCCCTGTTACGACACAAAACCGTATTTCTGAACGAACCGTAATAGTAAATTCGGTAAGTTCTGTCTGCAACCGGCGCATAATTTAAGAAAGTCTGTTCAAAATGACTTGGATAGAACATCGGGCCAATTACATCAACATATTCGGCGAGCATTTCCGCATCCTGCCCCGTTCGTGCCCCGCTTCTATACCACCCGTTTGCGCCGTAAATATCTATACCAATTGGCGCATCTATATTTGCACGCGCATATGACAGGAACGAAATTAGTGCTGACTCTTTGTCCATTCCCTTGTCCTGCCAACGGTAACGTGCGTTGTAAAGGTTTACGCCGTCTGTTGGAAAGCGTATATAATCAAACTGAATTTCATCAAAGCCGCGTTCTATTAATTCGCGGGCAATTGCAACATTATATTCCCAGACTTCTTCTGAATAAGGATCTACCCAGTTTTCGTCGTAATATGCAGTCTGCTTTCCAAGAGAATTTCCCTGATCATCAAAAGCTTCTTCGCTACCTTTAATTCCCAACCATGGTTTGTTATTTTTTGAATCCCAAACAGCGTATTTTCCGCCGTCGTATTTTGCAAGTGATTTGTCCTTAAATGTAACAATTCGGGCAATAAGATAAATTCCTTCTGATTTAAATTCATTAATAAATGCATCCAGGTCTCTTATTGCATAGCTGGAAGTTGAACATTTTTGCATTACAAGAGGATTTTTTGTATTGTAGCGCAGAAATCCGTAATCATCTTTCATGTCTATTACAATACTGTTCATTTTACGGGCTTTTATTGCGTTTTTAAATTTTGCAACACCTTCCGCAAAGCTGCACTGATATGCCGATGCATAAATTGATTTTTTTCCGTCTGCCACTGCCGCATACGGCGAATTTACTGTTCCAGGATACAACATCCATAATTCGTTTAACAAAAGTCCGCTGGAAAATCCGCTGCGAGATTCCGGAATCCAGGCTGTATTAATCATTCCCGGTACACAAGAAAAGGCTTTTAGCCAGTCATTAAATTGTGCCGGTGTTCCCGGACTTTGTAGTGATTCAAGATCAATTGCGCCAAAACCTTCAAGCCGTGTGTATAAGAGAACGTTATCGATTGTTGTAAGGCCGTCGATTGTGTCGGCAGGTTCTTTCCCGGCAAAAATCAGTTCGCCTTTTTTTTCGGTCCAGTTGAATTTATAAACACGCGGAATATACATCTGTGAAATATAAATTTCTGTAAAACATGAACCGTCTGCGCGTGTACGAAGAACCGGAATAATATCAGAAATTTCATCCGGCGAAGTTAAAGAAGGCATTTTTTCAAAGCCTTCTGTTACATCGTTCCATTCATCCTTATTTTTGTTCGGTAAATTATACGAAAGTCCAAAAATAGGGTGCGACATAAATACAACAGTTTGCCCTTCAATTGTCGCAACCGCAACTGCTTTTATTCCGGCAGTTGTTTTACTCATTGAACCAAGGCTTATCCAGCTTTTTCCGGAATCTTTGGTGTAAAAAACCTTGTCTTTTGTTGCCGTAACCATTTCTGCATTATTTACAGGGTTTACGCACAAATCTTTTAATTCCTGAATCTGCTTTTCCAGAGATTTTATATTATTTTCATATTTTTTGATTGTCAGGAACGGAAGTCCGTCATCGCGCTCTTCAAAATGCTCCAGGTCTGAAGTGTAAAAAATACCTTTTGAAGTACGCATAATCCAGCCTTTTTCAGTATTTGAAGATTCGCCTACTTCTATAAGCTGATCTACGCGTCCTTCCTTCCAAAGCGGAATTGCCGTATTATTATAAGTTACGCGGTATAATCCTGAATCTGAGCCCACCAGAAATTTATCGTTTCCGTTTTCTAAATTTGAAGCAGCAACCGTTTTTTTACTTGGAAGCTGGTACAAGGGTTTTGAATCCTGTGCAAATAATGCAGAATTCCAAACAGATGATAATAAACAAAAAGCCGATACTATGAATAATTTTTTCATACTCACAGTATCGGCATTATTTATGCATAATTTAAGGAATTTAAAATTGCACTTATACTATTTCGTTCAAAACATCTACAACCATCGTGTCGTACAAGTCCGGCTGTTCCTTAAGCTTTTGAATTGCGGTTTCCTTATCCATTGTCTGACGATAATTTCTTCGGCTCGAAAGCGAAACATAACTTTCTGCAACATGAATAAGACGTGCAATCTGCGGAATTTCATCGCCTTTAAGACCTTTTGGATAACCAGAACCGTCAATATTTTCGTGATGTTTTGTAGCTGCATCTTCGAAAATCGACCAGTACTTTTTAGGAACAAAATCAAGGTACTTTTCTGCAAGGGCAACGTGTCCCTGAAGTGCCTTTTTCTGTTCGTCCGTAAGGTCTGTTGCGCTAAGAAGTTCCGGGTCTATTCCAAGGAATCCGGCATCGTAAACCATTGCCGCACAGAAATTCAACATTGCAAGACCAGAAGGAAGCCCAAGCTGCATTGAAAGCTTATAAACAAGTTCACTTACATTCTTTGAATTGTTTTTACGTCCTGTAGCCTGATCAATTTTTGTACCAATTTCTTCGCACTTCACCGCGAGTTGCTTTAATTCCTCTTCATCAGTTTCAGAAAGATCTACATCCGGCAATGCGGCGGCAGGCGCCCAGGTTGATGTTCCTGCAAGGCGCAGTGTTGGGTTTGAACCGTACAAATCTGTAATGCCACCAAGCATAATTCTGTTTGTCTGACTCTGATTTGCCGCAAGCAATTTAAATGCCTGAACATACTGTTCGTGCTGCATTTCCTGCTGTTTAAAGCCTTTTTTAGCAATAAAGCCAACAAGCAAAATTACAATCAAAATAATTACAGCAATTCCAATTACTGCAAAAATTATGACCATAAGCTTTCTGTTCTGTTCTCTTTGCTGAGCTTCAGTTGTTTTTCGCTGTTCTTCGAATCCTTCTTTAATTAATTCCTGAGACTCTTTTTGAATTTCATTGTTTTCTTTTGCAACTTCAGCAAATTCCTTCATTGTGTTTGTACTTTGCTGCATCTGCTTAATCTGCGCATCCTGTCTCTGCTGCTGCTCTGCCTTTTCTTTATTTGACTGAGCTGACTGAATCTGCTTTACAAGTCTCTTTATTGTAGTATTTTCAACACGCGGGTATTTATCCAGATTTGTCTGAATATCAATTAAAGCCATTTCGTCATAGCTAGCCTGCAATTCCTTTAAGCGCTGTGTATAAACTGTCTGAGCAAAATACAAAATATTTGCTGCTTCTGCTTCGTCTTTTGTAACTGCAAGTGCCTGATTTACATATTTGTAAGCATCAACAGTTTTTCCATCTTCCATAGCCTGTTCGGCTTTATCCAGGAATTTGGCTCCTAAATTATTAGTAGCCGCAAATGCAGTTGCCGCAAAAAGCACAACAATCATTGTAAAAACAATTTTTCTAGCCTTACCTAATAACATTTTCAACTCCTATTGCTATAATAGCATTAGCACGGTTTTCAATTCCGCTTTCCTTAAGTAATATTTTATCCCTCAATCCAACATTAAATGTTAACTTAACCTTCTCCATTTCAGCAAAAATGAACGCAAAATTGATTTTTCCGCCCATTGCAAAATTAACATCGTCATACAAGAGATGTCCGGCAAGCCAGTCTACTCCAACATCAATCTGGAGCGGACCTAACATAAGCCGTTCATACTCAATTCCAATTAACGGTGTTACAAATGTACCTGTTATAGTTTCTGTTAAAGGAGCTGTATCAGATTTTCCGGCTTTAAGAAGCCCTATACCAGCCCTCAAAAACAGATTTTTACTGACTGCTGGCAATGCGAATTTTGGTGCAAATTCTATATCTGCAACCAGCGGAAGCATTGAATCTGAATCTGACAAAGAAAGGAATCGGAATGCTCCGTATAAATCAAGGCCGGCAGTTATTGTTGACAAACTATATTCATAGTTTATATCTAATGATATACCATAATTCAAAATACTCAAAGAATTTTTTGCTTCAGTAATAAATCCTAAATCGGCAAGTCCTAAAGCAGCTTTCCAGCGGTAGCTTGTAAGTTTTGTTTCTTTTCCGGAAACATAAACTGTTTTATCGCTGTCTGCTTTTTTGGAAGAAACGTATTCCTTGTTTACCTTCTCACGTTTGTCTTCCTTTTCTTTTTCAAGTTTTGCAATTTCGTACTGACGCTTTTGTTCCTGCTCCTTTTCAAAACTCTTTTGAGTCTCGTAAGATTCAGAAATTGCCGCATACATTTCTACAGCCTGTTCGTTATCAAGATTGTTTTCTATAACAATAACAGTTGCTTCAAGCGCAAATTCGTATTCTTCTTTGATAAGAAGCCTTCTGATTTTTTTCTGAGTATAATTTTCCATCAGATAATAATATTTATCTTTCTGGTTTTTACTTAAAATTGCGTTTAATTCACTTTCAGACTTATTTGAAAACGCATGATCTATCTGTTTATAAACATCGCTTACATATTCTTCCAGTGCAAAAACTGTTGAAGCAGCAAAAAGGAAGAAAAGTGATGTAATTATAATTCTAAATCTTTTTTTCATCAGATAATTCTCCTTGTGCTCCATTAGAAGACATTCGTTCGAATACCAATTGAAATCTGCGGAATTATGTTTTTAATTTCGGCAGAACTTGAAACGTCCGTTGGAATAAACCATATAGAAGCTTCGGTATAGAACGAGAATGAACTGAACATCTTAACGTTACTTAATTTTACCTTAGGAAGTTCAATCTGTGCAAGCAAAGCAGAAAGAATCTGTGGCTTGCCGCTGTTTGTTTCGGTGAACCAGGAGAAGTTAGCTCCAACGGCTACAGCACCGTACAACCAGTCAAAGTCGTGTCCAAAGAAGTAACTGAATGGAATTTCTGCAACATTTGCAAGAATCTTTACTCCCAATACATGACCACCGTAACGCAGCATTGTTGGCTCGTCACCAAACATATCAGAAACTGCATCACGCTGGCTCTGTGTAAACTGTCCATACTGGAACTGAACTTTTACTACATCATTAAAGAATGTAAGTCCGGCACCAATATCAAACAAGGTTGCGCCCCAGAAGTGGAAGTCAAGGTATAAGCCCTGAATAAACGACGGAATCTCATAAGAAGACTTGTCGCCTTTTCGTAAACTAACCGTTACGTCTTCAAGAGAAACATCATCTTTTGCAAGACCAGACATAGTAAGCATCTGATTGTATCGTCCACCGACAGAAGGAGCAATAAGCCTTATAGTTGGACTTGTATTATCAATCTGAACAATTGTTCTTGTAATTGCAACTTCGCCGTTTGCCATTGTAGCGCGTACCAGGAAGAAGTGATAACCTTCCTGCATATCTGCATTTTCTACGCGGTACATCCATTGTTCATTCTTAGAAAGCTGTTTAAATGTCTTTCCGTTATCAAAACTTACATCAATTCTTGCAACCTTTTTTGCTTGTACAGCAGCCTTAAGTTCCGGACTTGCAGATTTTGTCTTCGAAAGCAAAAGTTCGTCTTCGGAAAGTGAATAGCCAGCCTGACCTTTTATGTACGGTCGACCTGTTGCAAAATCTCCGTAGGTAAAGTTGTCTATTGTTACCCACGGTCCAATAGGATTGTAAACTACAGTCTGCTCGCGCGACGAAATTACCGCACCAGTTTTAAGCACAGTATCGACGCGGTAAACATGAGTTCCTTCGCTGATTTTTTCCGGACTCATATCAAACTTAAAGAAACCGCTTGGTGTAATTTGTGTATCTTCTACAAATTTATTGTCCACATAAAGCTTAAGCATATCAATTTCAAGTTCGCCTTCAGCTTCTGACTGACCATAAATTGTAAATACACCGTTTTTGTGTTCACCGTTCAAAGGATACAAAAGGTCTACCGTTGCAGGCGGTCTTGCCTTGTCCAGGCGTATATTGCGGCTTACATTTGTTACGTTTCCGGCTTTATCTTTTGCAGTAAGTTCTACGTTATAGAAACCATCTGACAAATCTTTAATGTTCATTGCTTCGCCAATTACGCGGTCAATTTTAATTTTGCGCACATCAGCCTTGCTTGAACGGTCAAGATTTCTGATTGTTACGTAAAGCTCTGTAACTTCAACGTTATCGTATACGTTTCCGGAGAAGAAAAGATTTCCTGTTGTTGTTGAATCGTCCAGCGGAAGTTCAAGCAAAAGAGTTGGAGCGTCGTTATCAATATTTATCAAACTTGAATACAAACCTTCAATTCCGTATTTATCCCAAACTTTTATAAATACAACCTGTGTTCCGCCAGGAATTGCTCTTGTATCAAATTTGTACGACCATTTTTCTGCACCAACTGCATCGTTATAGCTGTTACCGTTATCAAGAGAAACCTGAACTCTGTCTATTCCGTTTTTATCGCTTGCCCAACCCGAAATTGTAACAAAACCGCGAACTGTCGTATCAATTGTAGGAAGTTCTATTCCGCCTTTTGGCTCTTCAAGAGAAACGCGGAAGGTTCTTGTAACTTCTTCTCCCTTTACGCCATTTACATCAACTGCATAAAGTGTGATTGTGTGCTCGTTATCAGTCATTGTTTCAAGCGGAATTTTGATTGCAAAACTTGTATTAGGCTTATATTCAGGATCGCTTGCAGGACTCATATAAATTTCATCTACAGAAACCTGTTTATAGCTTCCATTATCAATTTTATAGAAAACTGTTGAATCGCCATCATCATCATAAATTACACCCGAAACTTCAAAGTCGCGCGTAACAACCTGCATATCTTCCGGCACGTGAATTTCCGCGCGCGGCAAATCCGATTCATTATCAATATCGAATTCCCAGGCTTCCATCATTGTCTTGTTTCCAGCCGCATCATAGAATTCGAAAGACATTGCATCATCAATAGGTTTTTCCGGCGTTCCAACAAATGTAGAAATAAGAGGATTCATTTCCAGCGCAATTTTCTGCTTTTCTTTGCCGCGAACCGGCGGAGCAATATAATTTGCGCCCTCAAGGAATCCGTTGTCTTTTGCATCAAAAACAATAAGATTTTGACCGTTTACAACGTCAAGTTCGCCCGGAACAACTACTTTTACTGTTGGCGGAGTAACATCTTTATAAATACTTGTAATTACGTTTCCTTCGTGACCCGCATTATCATAAGCGCGAACATTAAGGCGGATAAGTCCGTCTTCAAAACCAGAAACGTCTATAGACTGACTGAATGTTACGCCGCGTCCCGGTGTAATGCTTAACTTGGTCCAGGTTTCGCCGTTGTCCAGAGAATATTCAACTTTTCTTACGCCAAGCGCATCAGCCGCTGTTCCTGAAAGTGTAAATTTGTCTTTTACCCAGGCATGCAGTTCCGGCGCCGAAAGATTAAGATCCGGATTATTTGAATCTGCAATAAAGTTCAAAGCTGGCGAATTATGCGCGTCGCCAAAACGGTCTGTTACACGAACTTTTACATCTTTGTAAATGCCGTCTTTTTCGGCACTTAAAGTAATAAAATTGCCGTCAACTTCAACGGTAAGTCCTGGCGTAGACGAAACGACTTCGACCTTTAACGGGGCTTTGAAGTTTGCGTAATAATAATATTTTGAACCGTCAGCAAGAATGTAATTATTGTCTACTTCGTCGTAAGCTGTATCTGCTGCCGCGTATCCAAAAATCTTTTCATCATCATAAATCAGTTCTTCAGGATTTTCGCGTATTACAATTACAGAACCCGAAATTTGCTGTTCCAGACTTCCAGCCTTTATGATTGCATTAATTTTGTTTACTCGTGCAGGAAGATTTTCAAGAGGAATTTCTGCCGTCCATCTTACAGGATTTTCTTCTGTAGGCTTAAACAGTTTTGCACTTCCGCTCTGTGTGTTTGCGCCGCCAGGTACGTTGTCACCAGAAATCTGGTAAGAAACCGAATTTACAGAAGCGCCTGTATCAATATAAATTACAACTTTGCCTGCCGCTTTTGCCCCAAACGGCATTACAACAGGAGTTCCGCTCAAATATTCGCTGTCGTTTATTAAAGCAAAATTTGCAGACAATGTAGGATTTTTGACTGCATTGTATTTTCCCACAACAGCTTTTCCGTTTGCAGAGGTTTCCATCACAACAGGATTTGAACCTTCACGCATTTCTTCGCGATAAAATTCCTGGAATGTTCTGCTTAACTCGCCCTGATAAACGCCAACTGCGTAAACGTTGTATCCGCCGTCGAGCCAGTAAACTGCAGC
>Ga0310695_10011051_pt1 | contig 13009 bp, 8 predicted proteins | sample RumenRJG_04DNA_FD_203882 | JGI IMG/M metagenome (GOLD analysis project Ga0310695, IMG submission 203882) | Bovine rumen microbial communities from Lethbridge, Alberta, Canada - RJG_04 (v2) (version 2) | ecosystem: Host-associated > Mammals > Digestive system > Stomach > Rumen | place: Canada...
ATGATTAAAAAAGAATAATTATTTGTGCATAAAATATATTCCATTAATATTTATCAAGAATTTTATTTTATAAATATAATAAATCAAATCATTGATTATCTTAATAATATAAAATACCAAAAAAAAAATAATTTTTAAAAAATTCATTTAAAAACCAAAGAAAAAAATTAAAAATTTCAACATAAAAAAAAAAAAATAAAAAAATGTCATCAAGACAACAATTAAAAACAACATCATCAGACCGAAATAAACAAACAACAAAAGATTCAAAAAATTCTAAAAACCAAGTAACAATAACCTCATTAACAAAAGACAAAGATTACCAAACAATAGATGATTTAATAAACATGTACATGTCATTTGATTCAAAAATGTTATCAGAACCAATAATAAATCCAAGTAATTTTCACGCTGCATTAGAAAAAGAATTACCAAAAGAAAGTAAAGAAAAAATGATATTAAAATTAATACAATATCCAATTTTAAAAGACTCACTTTCACAATGTTCAGCCTTTCCAACAAAACATAGAAAATTAATATATGAATATCTTTTTTCTTTACCTCATAATGATAAAGTTTTTAAATTATATGAAGAAAGAGACACACATCCTTTTTATAGATTTTTAGATGAAATGTATCCTCTTGATGATAGTAAAGTTGAAAAAAATTTAAAATTTATTTGTTCTTCTTTATCTCATTATTCTCCTGAAATTGGTAATGCTTTTTTTCTACCTGAATTAGTATATCCTTTTGTTAAATGTTTTCCTAATGATAATGTTTTTGTTTTAGAATTATTAATCAATTTCTTTAATTCAATTGGTTATTTTTGGTTTCAATATTATCCTGGTTGTCCTTTATATCATTGTAAATTACCTGAGAAAATTATTAAATATGAAAATATTGAAGTTTATCATAAAATAAATGAAATTTTTAAAGAATCTGGTTTTACTACTTTAAAAATAACTGAAATTATTTGGAGATATATGAGAACTTTATTTAGTGAAATATTAATAAAAGATCATTGGTTACAAACAATGGATTTTTTATTTTGTTATAATCACAAACCAGAAATGATACTTTATTTAGCAACTTCATTTATTTTAAGATTAAAAACTGATATATTAAAATGTACAAATGGTGATGATTTAAAGCAATTATTATTTGAAGTAAATAGTAATACAACATTAACAAAAATATTTAAACAATCATTAGAATTTTATGATAAATATAATAGATATCAATTATTTAAATATAAACCACAAATACCAATTTTATCAACATATGATAAAGATTATCCAAGATTAAATATTCATAAAATGTTTCCAAAAGATTATATTGAACATGTTAGAGTTTTATCAGAAGATATGGCAAAAACAGATAAAGAATATAGAACTAAAGATGAAGAATTAAATAAAACTGAAAAGAAATTCCATGATTTATTACTTAAAGAAGAAGCTGCTCAAAGACATTTCTTAAGTGAAATAAATAAACAAGAAGAAAAAGAAAGATTAATTAAACATGAATTAGATATTGCTTTATATCATAAAATGAAATATAATGATAAGATTATTGATAGGAAAATTGATAAAATTACTAATTTAAATGATGTTATACAAAAATCAATTTATATTTTTGATAATTTAAATCATGCTGAAATTGAACAAGCAAGAGATGAAATGGAATTAAAAAAACAATTTGAAAATATTGTATTAGGTCAAAGAGTTTTACATGAAAAAATTTTGGCTTATGATAAACATGCAAATAAATCTCTTGAAAAATTAGCTCGTTTAAGACATAAAAAAGAAGAAGAATTAGCTAATAAATATGATAATGATGAAATGATTTATGAAGCTAATGAAATTAGAAGACAAATGAAATATATTAAAGATTATGATAAAGAATTTAAAGAGAGAGATAGACAAAATATTGCAGAAAATGAAATGTTTTTAAATAAAAGAAATTTAGATGATTTTGGTGAAGAAGAATTAAAACAAATCAAATTTGAAAATGAAGAAATCTCAAATTATTTAAACAAATAAAATCTCAAAAAAAAAAAAAATAACAAAAATATCAAAAGAATAAGTAAAATAATTTAATATAAAAATAATAAATTTTTTTTTACCTCAAACCAAAAAAAAAAAAAAAAAAAAATAATTAAATTCCAATAAAAAATTAAAAAATAAATAAAAAAACAAATAATAAAAAAAAAACCCAAAAAAAAAAAAAAAAATAAAAATAAAAAATCATATAAAAAAAATCATGTCATCCTCAGCAATAAACTTCAACTATCTTTTCAAATACATAATAATAGGTGATGCAGCAGTAGGAAAAAGTAATCTTCTCCTTCGTTACGCCCATGGTCAATTTAAACAAGAATACCAATTAACAATAGGAGTAGAATTTGGTGCAAAAAACATTCAATTAAACGATAAAGTATATCGTATTCAAATATGGGATACAGCAGGTCAAGAAAATTTTCGTAGTATAACAAGAGCATATTATAAAAATTCAGTTTGTGCATTAGTAGTTTATGATATTTCAAGTAAAGAATCTTTTAGTAATGTTTCTTCTTGGGTTGAAGATTGTAAAAATCAATCACCAAAAACTATTTTTATGGTTCTTGTTGGAAATAAATGTGATTTAGATGATAAGAGAGAAGTTACTAAAGAAGAAGGACAAGAATTAGCTGAAAAATATGGAATGTTATTTTTTGAAACTAGTGCTAAAACTGGAGAAAATGTTGATGATATTTTCTTTAATTCTGCTAAGGAAATTGCTAAGAAAATTGATGAAGGATATTATGATTTAGAAAGTGATACTTGTGGAATTAAACAAGGGTTTAATAAAAAAAATGAAGTTAGGATAAATGACAATAATAATAAGAAAAAGGATTCTGGATGTTGTTAATTTTTTTTTTATTTATTTATTTTTTGATTTAGTTTTTTGCATTTTAAATTAGGAAATTTTTCTTTTATTTTCTATTTTTTTTAATTTTTATTTATTTTGTTTTTTTTTTTTATGAAAAAAAGAAAAAAATAAATATTAAAAACGTTTTTAATAAGGATTATAATTTTTTTAATATAATACAAATTTATAATATCTAATTTAAATATGTTTTCAGTTAAATGTGAAAATATATATAAAACTAATCATAATATTTCCTATTAATTGATTTAAACTAATAAAAAATTAAACTATAAAATCTAAACCTTCAATTTTTTTATTATTTACATAAATAAAAATATGTGAAATAGTTTACAAAAAAATAGTTGAAATATTTAATTATTAAATTTAGAATTTTTTCTTTCTTCTTCATTTACATTAATTTGATTTAAAACATCTTGAAAATATTTCTCATGTCCTTTATCAGAAATTTCTTTAGTAATATGACATCTATTACATTCATTTCTAAATTTAAAATTTAAATTTTTACAATAATAACAAGTCCAATCACCATCTCTTTCTTTAAATCCTTTCAGAGATTTACCATTTTTTTCAATTTTAATTAAACTTTTTATCTTCTTTTTATTTTTTGGTTTATATTGCATTACGTCATGTTTTTTTTGAATAAAATTTTTATTTTCTTTATCAGAATTATATGAAAAACTATCACTATTTGTAGAAATATTTTCAAAATCGATTTTTTTTTCTTCTTCATTTTCATTTTTATTAAAAAATCTAGATTTCATTTTTCTGTTAAAAAAATAGATTTCACTATTTATATTTAATATATCTAATTGATTTGATATTTGATTTAATCCTTGAGAATTTGGATTTTGATTGTTTAATAATGAAGGAAGAAAAAAATTTGGGGGTTGGTGAAAATTATTTTGCTTATTGAAAAAAGATTGCATTTAATTTTATATATAATTAAAAAATTTCAAAGTCTAATTTAAATAGAAATTTTATTTAATATTTTATTATACTAAAAATATAATATAAATTAAAGAAAAATAATATAATTATTTTTATTTTAAATCAAAAAATTGCTCTAATATTAAAGATAATTTTCTAGTATAAAATTTAGTATCTTTTGGGAAGAATTTTTTATATTTAATTAATAATTTTTGTTTGATTTGATTATAAATATCAGGGTCATAAATTTTTTTACAATTCTGAAGTAAATTATAAAATTTATTTAAATCTTCTTCTTCAAAATAATCTTCATGTTTTCTTTCAGTTATATAAAATAAAAATTTATATTTTAAAAAAGTTTGATCATATTTTAAATTTAATAATTTACGAAAACATTCTAAAAACTCTGAAAATTCAAACATATTTTTATTATAAATAATTTCACGTATGCATTGTTCATAAAATTTTTTATCACTAATTCCAATTTCTAAAACAAAAGATTTAAATTGATTAATAAATTTCAATCCCTTATATTCATTTAATTCTTTATTATCACAAGATTCTTTCATTTTTTTATATATTGCATACATATATCTTAAATAATCAATATTCATTTCTTTTATAGTCTCAGTAATTAATTTTCCTTTTAATTCATTTTTAAATTCATCAAAAGCAATTTTTATTTCTTCTTCTTTTTTTTTATTAAATTGAATTTTATCAATATTTGGATTATTATTAGAAAGATTATTATTAATATTATTATTATTATTATTAATTAAAGGATTAATATTATTATTATCATTTTTATTTAAATTATTTTTTCCACTTTTTCCAATTGAAAAAGGGTCATAATTTTCATTATCAATTGGTTGATTAAATAAAGACATGTTCATCAAACTCATACTTTCATCTAAAAAATTAATATTATTATTATTATTTATATTATTAGAAATAATATTATCATCTTCATCATCTTCAATAAATTTAGTTATTTTTTTTTTATCACCATTTTCTTCATTATCAGAATCATTCATTAAAAAATCATTTTCTTCTAAATTAAAATCTTTTTCAAATTCTTGATTTTCATTAATTATAGGAATATTTATTGATTCTAATTTTAATTGCAAACTTCTTGTTAAACGAGAATAAGGAACAAAAACATCTAAAATTGTATCATTTACTTCATTTTGAATATCATCATTTTCAAATTCTTCTTCGCTATTATTATTATTATCAATTAATTCTTTTAATTGTTTTTTTTCTTCTTCATTTTTTTGAATAAATTTTATTAATGATACTATATTTAAAGTTAATTGATCATTTAATTTATCTTTTGTTAATTTTCCTTCTTTAAAATTACTAATTTTATTTTGAATATTTTCTGTTAATCTTCTATAAATTGTTTTTTTATTTTTCATTTTTTAGGTTTTTAAAAAATATAAATTAATAAAAAAAAAACATAAAATAAATAATAATTAATTTTTTTTAATAAATTTAATACTAATTCTTTATGTAAAAATTAATAATAATAAAATCTATTAATATCTAATCTTTTTTAAAAATGGAAATTACCATAGTTTCTTTTTCTTTTCCTTCTCCTATTTCAAACTTTTCACTTTTAATTAATTTATATTCATCCCCAGGTTTATTTTCAATTGGATTTAAAGGAGCTTTAATAACTTTTTCAATATTATCCTTATAATTTTCACAAACTTTTTTCAAATTTTTCACATCACCTTCAAATTGATAACAAATAGAAATTGTATCTGAAAGTTTAATTCCAATTTCTTTTCTAAATTTTTGAATTCTATTAACAATTTCTCTTGATAAGTAACTTTCTATAATTTTTTCATTTGTAGTTGTATCAATTCTAATTCCAATTTCAGAATTTGATAAAGAAACAACTACTTTATCTTTTAAATATTCAGGTAAGAATTTTTTTTCTATTATAACTTGTTCAAATAAAATTGTATTATCTTCCACTGTAATTTTATTATTTTTCATTATTTCTCTTATTTGTTCATCTGTTAGTTTATTTATTAATTCTGCTAATTTCTTTGATGCATTTTTAGCTTCTTCTTCTTCTTTTTTTAATTCTGGATCATCTAATTTTCCTGTTGTTAACATAGTATCTTTTATTTCTTTTGTTTTTTGATATAAAATTTGATAATTAGGTTTTACTCCTAATTTAATGTATTTTGATTCATCTTCAATATATTCTATTTCATTTGTATTTAATTCTTCAATTATATAATTTTCTACTTTTTTTATATTATCAAGAAAGTTTTTATCATAGTTAATTACTGTTAATTTTGCTATTGGTTTCTTTAATGATATTTTCTTTGATTCTCTTAATTTTCTTCCTAATTCAATTACATTTATCATATTTTTCATTATTTCCTCAATTTTATCATCTAATAATTTTTCATCATATTCTGGAATTTGAAGAAAATGAATTGAACCTTCCAATAAAGGTGAACCTTCTGGTAAACCATGTTTTAAATTTTGATAAATTGATTCTGTTATAAAAGGTATAAATGGAGATAATAATAAACAAAGATTTAACATAGTATTAAAAAGAATATTAAGTGAATTAACACAATCATCATCACCAAAATCACCTTTTATTCTTCCTCTATTTAATCTAATATACCAATTTGTTAATTTATCTAAGAAAAATAATAACTCTCCAGTTACTGTATATAATCTATAAGCTTCCATTTCTTGATTAAAGAATTTTATTAATCTTTGTTCATATGCTATAATCCATTTATCTGTTATATTTAAATTTGGTTCAAATAAAATATTTGGATTATATACAAAATTTTTATTTGAAGCATTTTCATATCTATGAATATTTTGAATTAAGAATTTATAAGAGTTATATAATGGTAAAAATACATCTTTTAATTTTTGTTTTAAACCTTTAATTGAGAATTTCAAACTTTGTCCTTTAACTAATGGAGAATCCATTAAATATAATCTAACATCATCAGCACCATAATTATCAAATAAAATTTTTGGATCTTCATAATTTTGTTTAGATTTACTTAATTTTTCTCCAAATTCATCAAGAACTAAACCATTAACAATTAAATTTTTATATGGACTTTTGTGATATAAAATAGTAGAAATAACAGTTAAAGTATAAAACCATCCTCTAGTTTGATCAATACCTTCAGCAATAAAATCTTTAGGGAAACTTTTCATAAATTCCTCTTCAGTAATATCAAAAGGAAAATGATCTTGAGCAAAAGGACTACTACCAGATTCAAACCAGCAATCAAAGACTTCTTCAATTCTATGTAAATCTCCTTTACCTTTTTTAGAAGGTATAGTAATTTTATCAATATAATCTCTATGAAGATCAGTAATACCTTTAACACCACTTAACTCTTCTAATTCTTTAATAGAACCAACACATATTTTTTCTTCAAAATCATCAGAAACCCAAATTGGAATTGGATTACCCCAAACACGACTACGACTAACACACCAATCTTTAGCATTAGCAAGCCATGCTCCAAATCTTTTTTCTTGTGCATATTTAGGAACCCAATAAGTACTATTATTAACTTGAACTAATTCTTCTCTTAAATCTTCAACTTTAATAAACCAACATGGAATTGCTCTATACATTAAAGGTGTATTTGTTCTCCAACAAAATGGGTAACTATGCTTTATTGTTTGATGATATATCATTCTACCTTCTTTTACTAAATGTTCTATTATTTTTTTATCAGCATCTTTAAATAAAACTCCAGCAGCGAATGGGAATTGTTTTGTAAAACAACCATCATCATCTACTGGACATAATGGATTATCAGGATCACATAAATTGTATTTACAACCAATTTGGTAATCGTCTTCACCAAAACCTGGAGCGTTATGTACTATACCAGTACCATCACTTGCTGTTACATAGTCAGCACAATAAACTTTGAAACAACCTCTTTTTTTATTTTCTTCATAAAAATCTTTAAAAAGTGGTTCATAGTCATAATTTAAATCAACAAATTCTTTTCCAGACATTTTTTTAACTATTTCATATTGATCATCTTTTACATCTAACATTTTCATAACTTCCTTTAATCTAGGTTCAGCAAGTATAAATTGTGTATTTTCTTCTCCTTTATAATTTAATTTAATTTGAACATAAATCATAGTAGGATTAACAGTAAGAAAAACATTAGAAGCTAAAGTCCAAGGCGTAGTTGTCCAAGCTAAAATTTTTAATTTATCTTGACCAACAATAGGGAAAGTAACAATAACAGAAGGATCATTAACATCTTGATAATTTTGTCCAGCTTCAAAATTAGAAAGAGCAGTATTACAAGCCCATGAAAAAGGCATAATTTTACATTTTCTATAAACTCTCCCTTTATCAAAAATTTGTTTAAAAATCCACCATCCAGTTTCCATATAAGAAGTATAACAAGTTCTATAATCTTTTTCAAAATCAATCCATCTACCATATCTTTCAGTATAATATTTCCAATCATCAGCATATTTCATAATAATTTTCCTACATTCATTATTGTATTTTTCAATACCAATTTTTAATAAATCTTTCTTTGTTTTTATTCCTAAATCTTCATTTATTTGTACTTCAATTGGTAAACCATGTGTATCCCAACCAAATACTCTCTTACAATAATGTCCTCTTTGTGTCCAATATCTTGTTACAACATCTTTTAATGTTCCTGCTGTTAAATGACCGTAATGAGGTGTTCCAGTTGCAAAGGGTGGTCCATCTAAGAATGTGTATGGAGGGTAGTTTTTAGTCTTTTCTAATTGAGTTTCGAATGCTTTTATTTCACGCCAGAATTGTACAATTTTTTCCTCCATTTTTGGGAAGTTTGGCTCTTCGACTATTTCAAATTTACTTTTTACTTTTGATTCCATTTTTAAATGATATTAAATTATTTTTTTGATTTAAATATTATTTTTTATGGATTAATTATTTTATTTTTCTTTTTAGTTGTTTTAAACTATTTTTACTATTATTGTTTTTGAAAATGAAATAAAATTAAACTTATTTATTAAAATAATATTAAAAATGAAATTAAAAGTATAGTTTTTTAACTTAGAAATTACAACAATTTTTAAAAAAAAATTGAATTTTTTTCTTATTTAAATATAATAAAATGGAAATGAAAAATAATTATTTTATATTGAAATAAACTTGAAATATAATAATTAATAAATCAATAAAAAAAATCTAATTAAATCTATTATGTAATACATATTTATTTGAAAAATAGGTATTTAATAAGTTTATTTTACAAGTTATAAACTATTTTTGATTTATAGGTATGATTATTAATTATTTTTTGGATAATTAGAAAAATTGTAAAAAAATATTAAAATAAATTATTTCTATTAAAATTTTAATTATTTTTATTTGCCTGATATTTATAAAAAAAATATTTATTATAAGAATAATATAAAATATTAATTTTAAGAAAAAAAACTATTATAAAAAGATTAAATAAAATGGATTCTTATCTTAAAATTGTTTAGTTGATGAAAATTATTTCACAGCAATAGCAAAAGCAGTTTTTAATAGAGCAGAAGAAGATAAAAGTAAATTTATAGAACCAGAAGAATTTAGAAAAATGATGCTTAAAATTATAGAAGAATATAATTTACCATCTGATAATACAATAAAAGAAACAATGAAAAAAGTTGATAGATAAAAATGGAATAATTGAATTTGATGAATTTAAAAAATTTTTAAGAAAAATTTTTGTAGAAACAATCGTTGAAACTCAACAAGAAAATTAATTCTATATTTAATATTTAATTTTTATATTTATTTATAATTATATATGTGAATTTTTATTATTAAATTAATTATTAATTTTTGTTGTTAAAATTTAAACGATTAATTAAATTAATATAAATTATTATTATGGGAATTCCACAATGTTATTCAGTTGAAAATATTAAAATTTCATTTAATGAAATTTATAATATTTTACATAATGATAATTCTCCTTTTGTTAAAGAATTTTTATTAGATTGTCAAAGTATGAAAAATAATTTATTAAATTATAATATTGATGATTTATGTCTTGTTTCAAAGAAATATAAAAATATCAGTAATTTTCAAACTAATGAAAATAAAAAAGAAATATTTTTAAAATGGTTTGAAATTATTCATTCTACAATAATGAAAAATAAAAATTCAATTTCAATTAAACAAAAAATAGAAAAAAAATTAAGAAAATTATATAAAAATGATAAAACTAAATTATTAAAATTATCCAAACATAATATTCCAAAAAGTTTAAGAAGTTTAATATGGATAATTTTAAGTAATAAAATACCATATGAAAGAGGGAATAAATATTATAATATTTTATTAAATAAAGAAATAGATATAAAATTAGAAGACCAAATTAATAAAGATTTAAATAGAACATTTAAGCAATCGAAATCAAATGAAATATTAATAAAATTAAAAAATATTTTACATGCCTTCACTGTAATATCAAATAATATTGGTTATTGTCAAGGAATGAATTTTATTGCTGGATTATTATTAGAAATTACAAATTATGATGAAGTTGATACTTTTTATTTATTTTGTTATATTTTAGGAAATATAAGAGGATATTTTATGAATCAATTTCCACTTTTTAATTATCATTTATATATATTTGATTATTATTTTAAACTTTTTTTTCCTAAATTAGAAAAACATTTTCAAGAATTAGAATTACCTTTAGTTTTATGGGTCGGAAAATGGATTCAAACTCTTTTTATTGTTAATTTACCTTTTGAGGAATCTTGTAGAATTTGGGATTCTTTATTTATTTATGGATTTGATTTTATTATTCCTATTTGTTTTAGTATTATTCATTATATGGAAAATAGTTTATTAAAATTAAAAGATTCTTCTGATGTTATGAATTTTTTAAAAGAGTCACTTTCACCAAAAGATATTGAATATATAAATGATAATTTTGAAAAAAGAATTATTCCAATTGATAAAATTATTAAAAAGGGGAAACAATATAAAAATATGATGAATAAAAATGAAATAATAAAATTGAAAATAGAATTTGAAAATCAAAATCATTTAAATATAAATAATTTATATTATAATTCTTATTTAACTCAAATTAATAATGAACAAAGTAAATCATTTTATACATTTAGAAAAAAATATGGACTTATAATTAATAATCAAATAAATAATTTATGTATTTCAGCAAATTTAAAAACAGAACCTTGTTCTAAAAATGGATTAGAAATTGATGAATTATCTGATAGTTGTGACGAATGTTTTGAAGATAAAAATAGAGAAGAACTTTCAAATAGAATTATAGAAACAAAATTTAATATTGATAATTAGTTTTTATATATGATTTAAAATAAATGGAGAATATAAAGATATGTAAATAATATTTATATGTCTATATTAATATTATTTTTATCTATTTATATATGATTTAATTTTTTCTAATGTAATATATAGTATCTTTTGCTCTTTATAATAATTTTATTAATTAAATATAAATAATTTATATTAAATTATTTATTCTTTTTTTTAATTTACTTTTAATACATAAATGAAAAATGTTTCAAATGAAATAAGGAAAGATTCAATAAATTATTATACTACTAAACTCCAAACAACATATAATTATTTAAAAAAAGCAATTTATGCATCATTTATAGCAATTTTATTAGATACATTAACTATATTTTTTCTTCCAAGTATTTTTGCTTGTATATTTAATATTTGTTCAATAATTATTATAATAATATCTTCATTATTATGTTTATATTCTTTTAGACATAATTTTATGCATGTTTCCTTTAATATTTATGTCCAATCTAAAAAGGTTTTAATCTTAGAAAGTATAATATTAGGTTTTTTTTATGTTGATATGTTTTATGTTCTATTATTCCGTATTTTACTAGATTTTGATAAATTACTTTATTTGTTTGATAAATCAATAATTGAAATAATTATATTTATTTGTTTATTTGTTTTCTATCTTTCTATTAATTTATCTTTTCCTATTTTTATAATATTTAAATTAACAGAAATAAGAAAAAGAATAAAAGATTTAGGTGCAGCACAAGGAGAACATTATGATCAATTACCAAGTAATGAATTACCAGTCAAAATAGAAAACAGTAAGTCAATAGAAACAAAATAAAAAAATAATAAAAACAATAAAATATTATATATTATCATATATATTAATATAATAATAAATTAAAAAATCAATTTATTTTAATATATTAAGAAAAATAATTTATTTCACTTATTTAAATCTCAATAAAAAAACAAAATTAACCAAAAAAAAAAAAACAAAAAAAAAAAAAAATTAAAAAAAATTTAAATAAAACAAAAAATAATAAAACAATCAAAAATTTAATTCCCACAACATTTCTTTTTATTAGTTACTTGATTAGGTTTCCCCAAATTAATATCTTCCCCTGAACTAAACTCTCCCATTCCATCATCTTCAATTTCTGAATGACATTTATCATAAACTTCCTTAATCATCATTTCAAAAGCAGTATCTAAATTTTGTCCATTCATAGCTGAAGTTTCAAGAAAAGCAAGATTAAAGCTTTTAGCTTTTTCTTCTCCTTGTTCTTTACTAATAACTCTTTGATTTTCTAAATCAGCTTTATTCCCAATTAATAAAATAGTAATTTTTTTATCACCACTTTGTTTTAAATCAGCAATCCATTTATCAACTGAATCAAAAGTTTCTTTTCTTGTTATGTCATATACTACAAAAGCTCCTTTTGATCCTTTATAATATGCATTTGTTATTGATTTATATCTTTCTTGACCTGCTGTATCCCATATTTGAGCTTTTATATTTACTTTGTCTATTACAAATTTTTTTGAACCAAATTCTACTCCTACTGTTGCTTTGGAATCTTCATGGAATTCGTTTTTTAAATATTTTGACATTATGTTTGTTTTTCCTACGAAGGAATCACCAATTAATACTAGTTTAAATATCATGTCGTAATTATCGTCGCTTGCCATTTTTTTTTTTTTTGAATTTTTTGTTTGGAATATATGTTTTTTTTAATTCTTTTTTATAAAATTATTATTTTTTTTTTTAATTAAATTACTATTTTTATTATTTTTTTATTTTAATTTAATTATTTT
>Ga0310695_10011052_pt1 | contig 13008 bp, 10 predicted proteins | sample RumenRJG_04DNA_FD_203882 | JGI IMG/M metagenome (GOLD analysis project Ga0310695, IMG submission 203882) | Bovine rumen microbial communities from Lethbridge, Alberta, Canada - RJG_04 (v2) (version 2) | ecosystem: Host-associated > Mammals > Digestive system > Stomach > Rumen | place: Canada...
TACCTTCCAAATCTTCTTTCGTATAAACAGGACGAACCTCGATATGCTCTGGAGTCTTCCAGTTGTATTCGATGTTATTGTCCTCAATCCACTTGGCACCGTCTTGGGCCTTGATGCCAGCGTATATATCTACATTATTAAATTGTTTACGCATAATTCAAGTCCTCCAATTTTAAATACCAAGTTTCTGATTATATTCCTTCATGGTCTCAAGCACGTTGCAACGCACATGAATGAAGTTCTCAATACCAGCAGCTTTCAGGTCTTCCATGCAGGCAGGAGCACCAGCTACCACGAACATGGCACGGCCGTCAAGATACTTGAAAGCAGGAATAGCATACTCAGCATACTCATCATCAGAAGAGCAGAGCACTACTACGTCAGCACCAGCCTTCAGAGCAGCGTCAACACCTTCTTCCACGGTCTTGAAGCCAAGGTTGTCCATCACCTTCCAACCAGCTGTTGCCAGGAAGTTGCAAGAGAACTGAGCGCGAGCCTGACGCATAGCCAAGTTACCGATGGTCAGCATGAATGCGGTAGGAACGCGGGTTTCCTCGGTGTGGATACGAAGATTCTCATAATCTGCGGCCAGACGGGAACTCTCAATAGCCTTGAAAGCAGCCTCATGATGAGCATCCCCACAATGACAAGTCTTTGCCACTGGGCGCTTGCCTTCACTCTTTTCCGTGAAGTTCGGGAACTGGTTGGTACCCAGCAGGAACTCCTTGCGCTTGGCAGCATCGCCATGACGCTTCACATTCGTAGCGTTGATGTCGTCCTGAATGGTGCCTTTCTTCACGGCCTCCAGGAAGCCGCCTTCCTCTTCAACCTTCAGGAAAATCTTCCAGCCTTCAGTTGCGAGTGAATTGGTAAGTGTCTCAATAAAGTAAGAACCAGCACCTGGGTCAACCACTTTGTCGAAATGACTCTCCTCTTTGCAAAGCAACTGCTGGTTGCGGGCGATACGCTCTGAGAACTCGTTGGGAGCCTCATACGTCACATTAAACGGAGTAACCACGATAGAGTGAACACCACCTAAGGCTGCACTCATCGTCTCTGTCTGGGAACGAAGCAGGTTCACATAAGAGTCGAATAAAGTCTGGTTATAGGTTGATGTAATGGCATTTACGCACATCTTGCAAGACTCGTCGCTCTTCGGTTCGTACTGCTTCACGATTTCTGCCCAAAGCAAACGGGCTGTACGGAACTTAGCCAGTTCCATGAAGTAATTCTCGGAAATGCCCATGTTGAACTTAATGCTGCTGGCAGCCAGGTCAACATCCACACCAGCGTCCACAAGCTGCTGGAGATATTCATTACCCCAAGCCAGCGCGTAACCCAGTTCCTGCACGATGTAGGCACCTGCGTTATTAAGCGCAACGGTGTTTACCGAAATGCAACGGAAATGAGGATACTCCTTCATGGCTTCGACAAGCTGGGGAGCCAGAGCCAAAACAGGCTGCACGTCGCGACCCTTCATGACCATCTTCTTCATTGGGTCCCAGTTGATGGAGCCTACGATCTTCTCCTTGTCGTAGCCCTGCTTCTCGAAATAAGCGGCGAGAATCTGAGCCAGTTCAAGCGAACAGCGCTGACAAGTCTTGAAGTTCACCTCCACAATGTCGCAGCGAATGTCCTTCAGCAAAGTCTCGATAAACTCAGCGCTGACGAGATCTCTAGGAATCTTGAATCCCAGGGAGTCAACGCCCTTGTTCAGAATGTCAAGAGCTTTTGCGTTGGCAGCGGAAGCGTCATCGGCAAGAATGTTCTGACGAACATACCAGGCGTTGTCGTTCTTTTTGTTACCGCGGACAAACGGGAACTCGCCCGGCAGAGCGTCGGGTGTTTTCATTGTCAATAAGTCTTCGCGGCGATAGAAGGGCTGTAGGTTGAAGCCCTCATTGGTTCTCCACACGAGTCGTTTCTGGAAATCCGCACCCTTCAGGTCGACTTCAATCTTGTCGAGCCATTCTTGTCGGGTTGGCGCCTGAAACTCGGTGAAGAGTTTCTCTTTTTGTTGTGCCATAGTTGATTGTACTAAATAAGTTTTAAAAAAGATATACCTTGCTTGTTATTATTGTGCAAATATAGCATATTTTTTGAATACAAAAAAACAAATCGGGAAAAATAAATTTTTAAACGCAAAAAATCCAAAAACTTCTCATGTAAACACAAAATAATTGCACAAAAATTATTTTATGCGCAATAAATTGAGTAACTTTGCAACGATTTTCGGCGTTAGTATATTGACGATTTATGGATTGGTTTTTAGAATTATTTCAGGCAACAGATTCAGTAGCGCATATCGTGCTTCTTTATTCCATTGTAATAGCTGTCGGCGTGCTCCTCGGAAAGATTAGAATCGGAGGCATTTCACTTGGCGTTACCTTTGTACTTTTTGCAGGTATCGTAGCCGGTCACATCGGATTCACGGCTCCCGGCAACATATTGACTTTCATCCAGGATTTCGGTCTTGTTCTCTTTGTCTTCATGATCGGTTTGCAGGTAGGTCCCGGCTTCTTCGAAAGCTTTGGAGCCTCGGGCATTAAGCTCAACGGCCTTGCAGCCGCCGCTATTCTGCTCAACATTTTGGTAATGTTCGGGTGCTACTATATCTTCTTCGACACCAGCAATCCGAATAACCTTCCGATGATGGTGGGTACGCTCTATGGAGCCGTGACTAACACCCCGGGTCTTGGTGCTGCCAACGAAGCCCTTAGCACAGTTTTCGGCAGTAATGCTCCTCAGATTGCATCGGGTTATGCCTGTGCCTATCCGTTAGGTGTGGTGGGCATTATTGTGGCTACGATAGCCGTTCGCTATATCTGCCGGGTGACTCTGGAAAAAGAGGAAGAAGGCCTCATTCGTCAGGAAGGCGATAATGCAGCCGTGAAACCGCACAAGATGCACATTGAGGTGACTAATGCTTACCTCGAAGGAAAGACCCTGATGCAAGTTCATGCATTCCTGAACCGCGACTTTGTATGCTCCCGCTATCTGCACGACGGGCACGTGACTATTCCGAACCGCGACACTATTTTCCACATTGGCGACAAGGTTCGCGTGGTTTGTGCGGAAGCCGATGCAGAAGCCATCGTGGCCTTCTTGGGTCCGGAAATCGATATGGACTGGAAAGAGCAAGACCAGCCAATGGTGAGCAAGCGCGTGATTGTGACCCAGCCCTCTATCAACGGAAAGACGCTCGGACAGCTTCACCTTTCACGTATGCATGGTGTGAATGTAACCCGTGTGACCCGTCAGGGCATGGACATCTTCGCTTCCCCCACTCTGCCTTTGCAGGTAGGTGACCGTGTGATGGTTGTCGGACCTGAAGATGCTGTTAATAATGTGGCCAGTATGATGGGTAATTCCATCCGTCGGCTTGATACTCCAAACATCGCTACCATCTTCGTTGGTATTATTATAGGTATCATCTTTGGTTCCCTGCCCATCGCTATTCCGGGAATGCCCGTTCCCATGAAGCTTGGTATTGCAGGCGGCCCACTTATCATTGCCATTCTCATTGGCCGTTACGGCTATAAAATCCACTTGGTTACCTATACCACGACCTCGGCCAATATGATGCTTCGCGAGATAGGACTCGTGCTTTTCCTGGCAAGTGTGGGAATCAAGGCGGGTGCCGGATTCTGGGAAACGGTTGTTCAGGGCGACGGACTGCTGTTTGTCCTGACAGGTTTCATCATTACCGTTGTTCCCATTTTAATCGTAGGCCCCATTGCCCGCTTGAAATACAAGTTCAACTATTTCACCATCATGGGTATGCTGGCCGGTACTTATACCGATCCTCCAGCATTAGCGTATGCGAACTCCATCTGCTCGAAAGAGGCACCTGCCGTAGGCTATTCCACGGTTTATCCGCTATCGATGTTCCTGCGAATTCTGACGGCACAAATCATCGTGCTCTTCTTTTGCGGGGTATAGATAGTGCACAGAGGCACGGAGAATTATAAACAACAATCAATATAATACAATCAAAGTCTAATGAAAAAAATCTTTTTGGCGGCCTTTTTAATGGGAATCTCAACCATGATGTTTGCGCAGGGTGCGAAAAACATCAAGATCAATGAGGTTCTCACAGATAATAAGGCCAGCGTGCAAGATGAATTCGGACAGCATCTGCCTTGGGTGGAACTGGTAAATACATCTTTCTCCACTTACGACATCAGGGGAATGTATATTGCCACCGACCGCAAGGTGCTCGACCCATCATTGAATGCTCCCCAGCGTATTGCGCTCATGAGCATTATTCCCAATGGTGACGACCGCTCAGCTATGTCAGCCCGGGAGCATCTCGTTCTATTCATTAACTCAAACCCCGCAAAGGGATTCCTTCATCTCAATGCGAAATCTGTTCCCGGCAAGCCGCTTTGGATTGCCCTCTACGATGGTAACGGTATCGACCTCATCGACTCCGTAAGCGTTCCTGCCTTAGCTGCCGACAAGTCGTATGCCCGCATCAAGGACGGATTCCAGCAATGGGACGTGAAGCCTGCAGAAGCCGTTACACCAGGTATCGGAAACTACATCGAAATCAATGAGAGTAAGATTGCCCGTCTGAAGCGCGACGACCCTTATGGCTTCGGTATTACGGTTCTCTCCATGGGCATTGTGTTCTTCTGTCTGGCTCTACTCTATGTCTTCTTCCGCATCTTCGGAATGATAATTGTTCACCAGCGCGAACTGAAGAAGGCTGCCGAGGCCGCCGCCGCCGTGCAACCCGTGAAGGCTGTTGCCAAGACCACCGAGATAGCTGCTGAAGTGGCTCATAAGACAAACGTGGTACTGAAAGACGGAATTCAGTCAAAGGGTATTGACCGCGAGATTTACATGGCCGTGATTGCTATGGCCCTGAAGCAATATCAGGACGATGTGCACGATGTGGAAAGTGGTATTATCACCATCAAACCGCGTCAGACCATGTGGAACAAAGGGATTTGATAAAGGCAGAATAGTTTAGAATAATAATAGTACACAGAGACATTAAATAAAAAGGAAGATAACGCTAACGAGGAGAAAAAAAGCTCTGAATCTCTGTGTATCTGTGTACAAAACAAAAATATAAATCATGAACAAATACGAATATAAAGTACAGGGAGTTGACTACGAGGTAGAGATTGAAGACGTAGAAGGCAACATTGCCAAGGTAAGTGTGAATGGCATTCCATTCGAGGTTGAAATGAAACAGCCCATCAAGGCTGCTCCGAAGGTGAAGAAGGTGGAGGCTGCCAAGCCCGTGAAACCAGCAGCACCCGTTGCAGCTGCGCCTGCTCCTGCTGCAGCACCTGCCGCCGCACCAGGCGTCGGAGCCAAAGTCACCGCACCTCTGCCAGGTACCATCACCGACATCAAGGTGACTGTCGGACAGGCTGTTCACACGGGTGAAACCGTAGTGGTACTGGAAGCCATGAAGATGCAGAACAACATCGAGGCAGAGAACGACGGAACGGTCACCTCTGTTATGGTTAAGCAGGGCGACACCGTCATGGAAGGTACCGTGCTTGTCACCATCGGTTAATGCTCAAACCTGATAATAAAATGTACACAGAGAAACAAAGACACAAAGTCTAAAAGACGAAAAACTAAAAACGAAAGAAGTCATCGTCATGGTCATCGTCATAGTCAAAAATACCTCTGTATCTCTATGCCTCTGTGTACAAAAAAAATAAAACCGTAAATCGTAATTAAAGAAAATGTCGTTTACTGAATTCATCATATCCAATTTTAATGAGTTTTTGACGTATACGGGCTTCTCCAATGCCACGATACCCAATCTCATCATGATTGCCGTTGGAGCCTTCTTCATCTGGCTCGCCATCAAGAAAGACTTCGAGCCCCTGCTGCTCGTGCCCATCGGATTGGGCATCATCCTCGGCAATATTCCCTTCCGTGCTGATGCCGGACTTGAAATAGGTCTTTATGAGGACAACTCCGTGCTCAACATCTTCTATCAGGGTGTGCGGCAAGGATGGTATCCCCCACTCGTCTTCCTGGGCATTGGCGCCATGACCGACTTCTCGGCGCTGATTGCAAATCCCAAACTGATACTCATCGGAGCAGCCGCACAGTTTGGTATCTTTGGCGCCTACATGTTTGCCCTAGCCATCGGCTTTGAACCCAATCAGGCAGCAGGTATCGCCATCATTGGTGGTGCTGACGGTCCTACGGCCATCTTCCTTTCCTCGAAGACGGCACCCAACCTGATGGGAGCCATTGCCGTCTGTGCCTACAGCTACATGGCCCTCGTGCCCGTTATCCAGCCGTTCCTCATGCGTCTGCTGACCACCAAGAAAGAACGTGTCATCAAGATGAAGGCTCCCCGCCACGTCAGCCAGACGGAGCGCATTCTCTTCCCGATTATCGGTTTGCTGCTTACCACCTTCATCGTGCCTTCGGGTCTGCCGCTGCTAGGAATGCTGTTCTTCGGAAATCTTTTGAAAGAATCAGGTAAGACCACGCGTTTGGCAAAGACGGCCGGCAGCGCCCTGAATGATATTGTGGTGATGCTGCTGGGTCTGACCGTGGGCTGCTCCACACAGGCATCAGAGTTCCTGACCATGAACACCATTTTCATTTTCGCCATCGGCGCCTGTGCCTTCATCGTGGCTACCATGAGTGGTGTATGTTTCGTGAAACTGATGAACGTCTTCCTGCCACGCGACAAGAAAATTAATCCGCTGATTGGTAATGCGGGTGTGAGTGCCGTTCCTATGGCCGCCCGTATCTCCAACAACCTCGGCCTTGAGTACGACCGCCACAACTTCCTGCTCATGCACGCCATGGGTCCGAATGTGGCTGGTGTGATCGGCTCAGCCGTAGCCGCCGGTGCCCTCCTTGGCTTCCTGTCATAGGATTTATATTTTAGTACACAGAGACACAGAGACACAGAGATGTATTTTTAGTCTCAAGCGAAATAAAAGACAAAAAAACTCCGTGTCTCTGTGTCTCTGTGTACTAAATAAAATAAACACTTAAATGATAACGATAGAAGAATTAAACCAATACAACGAACTGAGCCATGAGATAATTGGAGCAGCGATTGAAGTTCACAAAGAATTGGGTCCAGGACTGTTGGAATCAGCTTACGAATTTTGCCTGTTGAAAGAATTGAGCAACAGAGGAATAAGGGCCAAGAGTCAGATAGATTTACCACTTTATTATAAAGGAGAACCTACAGGTAAGACTTATCGTGTAGATATGCTTGTGGAAGAAAAAATCCTTCTTGAACTGAAATCTGTTGAAACGCTTCATCCCGTTAATGAAATACAGTTAGTTACTTATTTAAAACTCACAGGAATCAAATTAGGATTACTTATCAACTTCAACGTTCCCGTTCTGAAGGAGGGTATTAAGCGTAAAATTATTGACAAGATAGAATACGTAGGGCCAAAGCCGATCAGAGAATGATTTTTTATTTTTTGTTTTAGTACACGGAGACACAGAGACACATTTGTCTTAAGCGAAATAAAACAAAAAACTCCGTGTCTCTGTGTCTTTGTGTACAAAATAAATAAAACCCCTCAAGAGCAATCCTGAGGGGTTTATTGTTTGCGTCAACGTCAACTTAACGTCTTCGTTATTGTTAAGGTTAGGGTTAACGTTAACGTAGATGATTACTGATGCTGATCGCGGAGCAGGTCGTTAACGGTCTTCACCGGATTGAAAGTGCTCAGGGGAACCTCCACGAATACCGTGTTCCAGTTGCTCATGGCACCATTCCACAAACCAGGCAATTCAAGCGCCTTCAGCTCCTTGCCATTCTTCGACTTCGAAGAAATGAAGCCCGTGGTCTTGTCAACATATTTCGGAAGGTCGAAAGGCTTGCCCTCATAGTCCTTCACGGCGCACACGAGGTCAACGGGATTGAAGTGAGTGCCCTCGGTAAACATCTTCATGTATTCCTCGTTCGACTTGTCAATCTGACTGCTCTCCAGAATCTGCAGCGAAACCGTACCATCCTGATTGTAGGTAAGGAACGGGCCACCACCAGGCTCACCCACGTTCTTCACCACACCACAGACGCGCATCGGGCGGTTCAGCTTCTCCTTCAGGTAAATCACGAGGTCAGCATCCTCCAGGTCCTTGATGTCAGGCTTGCGGCAGCAGAGGTCGCGCTGCACGAAGCGGATGATTTCCTCCAGCTTTTCGTGGTTGTACTGACCTTCGTTGAGCACCTTCAGATACTCGAAGGCCTGCTTCTGGAGTGTCACGAGCACACCGGCAATAATCTGCTTGTAGTCAACCGTATCCTGCTTCAGGCGATCGGGAACCACATTGTCAATATTCTTGATAAAGATAACGTCGGCATCAATGTCGTTCAGATTCTGAATCAAAGCGCCATGACCACCGGGACGGAACAGCAGCGAACCATCCTCATTGCGGAACGGCGTGTTGTCGGGATTAGCAGCTATGGTGTCCGTGCTGGGTTTCTGCTCAGAGAATGAGATGTTGTACTTGATGCCATACTTCTCGGCAAACATGTCCTTCTTCTCAGCCACCTTGTTCTCAAAGAACTCGATGTGCTCATGGCTTACCGTGAAGTGCACGTTGGCCTCACCGTTTGAGGCTGCATAGAGCGCACCTTCCACCAGATGTTCCTCCATGGGCGTGCGGGCTCCTTCGGGATACTTGTGGAAGAGCAGCATACCCTTCGGCAGCTGGCCGTAGTTCAGGCCTTCCTTGTTGAGCATCGCAGCCACCACAGCCTTGTAGTTGCCCTCGGCCATCAGTTCCTTTACGCCCTTGCCGTTCAGTTCTTTGCACTTCTCATCCAGAGCACCAAAGAAAGCGAAATCTTCGATGCGGTCGAAGTATTTCTTCTCGAAATCAGTTGTAGGCACGTCATAGTCGGCATTCAGGAAAGCAAACATATCCTTAAACATACGGCTGGCAGCACCCGAAGCAGGCACGAACTTCACAATCTTGCGTCCCTCTGCCTTGTAGGCGTTCCACGCGTCAATATACTGTTTCCGCTCTTCTTCATTGGGCGCCACAATACCGTGACCGATACTGGCAGCAGCCTCCAGACGAAGGAATGGGAAACCTGTTTCAAACTCTTTGAGTTGTACGTCGATTTGCTCAGGAGTGATTCCCTTCTGAGCGATTTGTTGTAGATCTTGATTTGTTAACATAAAGTATAGTAATTATAATAGATAGACAGTTTAACTATTTTGCAAAGATAATCATTTTTTTCCATCCGTCGCACATAATCCCACACTTTTAATAAAAATAAAGAAATTCCCCCCGAAACACCTTATTGTGGCGTGTGGCGTTGTGGCGCAATGTGGCACATAAAAAGACAACAAAATATTGCCTTTCCTCAGCAGCGGTTTTTATTAATAAATCCAAATTGCAACGCATTATCAACTTTATTGCTTAATTTTGCATCCCGAAATAAAGAAACGAACAGAATGACAAGAAACTTACTCCTGACGGCTTTCATGCTGCTCAACCTACAGGGGACACTTGCCCAGAAAAACTACGAGATTGGCAACCCTAACGACCCGAACTCAACTTACCTGAACAACTATGGGCCGCTGAAAAGCTATATCGACTACGAGAAGTACCCTAACTTCAAACTCGGCACTGGCACGACGGTCAGCGAATATCTGAACAATTCGACGGTGAGAGGAATGACCAACGACAACTTCACCGAGACCGTGGCAGGCAACGCCATGAAGATGTCCAGTTGCGTGGACGGTAATGGAAACATGAATTTCTCTACCGTCAAGAACTATGTGAACACCGCAACGGCAGCAGGGCTCAGCGTCTATGGCCACACCCTCGCCTGGCACTCGCAGCAGCCCAAGGGATGGTTGCTGAAACTGATGGCCGACAAGCCCGTACCGGGCACCGAGGTTTACGACCTGATCACCACCAAGGATTTCCGCTCCGACCAGACCGTAGGCTGGAAACCCGAAACTTATGAAACCGAATACGGATTCACGTTCGCGTTCGACAATACAAACGGACTGAAGGTGACAACCACCAAATCCTATCCGTGGCAAGTGCAGTTCGTGCCCATGAGCAACATCATCCTTGAAAAAGGCAAGAACTATAAGATGACATTTACCGTAAAGGGCACAAAGTCAGGCAAGCTCGACGGACGCATTGGCGACTGGAACGGCGGAGCCAACTTCAGCCTCTCGTTCACCACCGAGTGGCAGGATGTGCAAGTGTCCATCACTCCCACTATGGACGGCAACTTCATGCTGCTGCACATTCCTAACTACATTGGCGACGTCTATATCCGGAGCATCAAGTTCGAGGGCTATAAGGCCACTACCGTTCCTCAGACCGCACAGGAGCGTCACGACACGCTCGTCTATGCCATGGACAAGTGGATCAAGGGCATGATGGAAGCTTGCGACGGCAAGGTAAAAGCTTGGGACCTCGTCAACGAGGCCATCAGTGGTGATGGCAATGACGGTCAGGGAAACTATCTCCTGCAGCACTCCGATGGATACAACAGCGGTACATGGGATGTAGGCGGAAATGCCTTCTATTGGCAGGACTACATGGGCGATCTGGAGTATGTGCGCCAGGCCTGCCGTCTGGCCCGCAAATATGGCCCCGAGGATATTGTGCTCTTTATTAATGACTACAACCTGGAGTCAGACTGGGATGACAACAAGAAGGTGAAGAGCCTTGTCAACTGGATTAAGAAATGGGAGGCTGACGGCGTAACCCATATCGACGGAATCGGCACGCAGATGCACATCTCCTGCTTTGAGAACGCAACGCATCAGAACAATATCAAAAAGCACATCACCCAGATGTTCCAGATTATTGCAAACAGCGGAAAACTCTGCCGCGTCAGCGAGATGGACATGGGCTATGTGCGTGGTACAAACAGATGGGGAAGCTCAGTAAAAACCGATCAGCTGACCGAAGCCGAACACAAGAAGATGGCCGATTTCTACGAGTGGATTATCAAGGAATACCTGCGCATCATACCGCCCGCACAGCAATGGGGAATCTGCCAATGGTGTCCTACCGACTCTCCCGCAAACAGCGGTTGGCGTGCCGGGGAGCCTGTAGGTATCTGGACGAACGGCACTTACTACCGCAAGCATGCCTATGCAGGCTTCGTTCGCGGACTGAATGGAGGTGAGCCCAGTGCCATCGGCAATGTGAAGGCAGACGCGTCTCCCGACACTTCAAAGGGCATCACCACCCTGACCGGTCTCCGTTATGCTGAAGGCACAGACTTCAACCGTCTGCCCGCCGGCATCTACATCGTAAACGGCAAGAAAATACTAAAGACGCAGTAAACCAAATCTAATCTTTTAATACTAAAGAACCGTACCCCCACAAGGGCGCGGTTTCTTTTTTCGAGAGAGCGTATTATAAGGGTTTAAGCGTTGCTTCGCAACTGTTTAAGCGTCCTTCGGACGTTTAAGCGCTTCGCTGTTTAAAGGACGGCGACGTTTTAGCCCTGAGAAGATTTCTTTTAACCGCTGCCTAGCAGCACTTAACCAGTAGCGAAGCTACGATTAACCCTTTAACCTTTATATGTACACAGAGGCACAGAGACACAGAGTTTTTTCATAGTTGCTGGCCTAACCACCCCTTACCCCTCCTTCGAAAGGAGGGGAGCTTGGAGGGGAGTTTGGGGAGTTCAAGAGGAGTTTGGGAATCGTGGAGGAGAGTTCGGGGAGTGATCTGAAAGTCCCCCTCTTAAGGGGAATTTAGAGGGTCACTAGCTCCCCTCCTTTTGAAGGAGGGGCCAGGGGTGGTTAAGCAGCAGCATTGGGCCAGGGGTGGTTAAGCAGCAGCATTGGGCCAGGGGTGGTTGATAACCCGCGGAGAGTTTATCTTGGTCGCTTCGCTCGAAATTATCTTAAATATTATCTTTAAAATTATTATTGACTGAAACGCCAACGATTATTTATTTAAATTTTAAATTCAATTTCGAGGGCGAAGCCCGACCAAAAGATAGAATTCAAAGGGTGGTTAAGCAGCAGCATTGAGGGCCAGGGGTGATTTCGTTTCTTGAAAAAGGGCAATTTAATAAGGTAATTGGGAATCTATAACTCAATCACATGGGGTTGTACATCGGTATCGTGAGTTGCCAACGATGCAATGCAATCTGGGGACATGCTCTGCTCACGAATCCACTGGAGCGACTGACGCTGCATCTTCTTATCAAGGGTGATACCAGAGGTAATCATGTCGCGCCATGATTTTGTGGCATAACCGCCATCAGCAAACAGGAGAACGTATTTACCCTCGGCGTTTTTGATCTTCAAGGCACAAAGTCCTTCACTATGACCGGGAATATTCACCATCAACAGACTGCCGTCGCCAAGTACGTCATACGACTTTCCGACGGGTCCTTCCGTGCCGTTCCAGTCAAACGTCTTCAGGTCAACACCTTCCCACCAACGCTTTTGGAAGCGGATACGAATCTGGAAGTTCTTGCGAGTCGTACCAATCAACTCTGCCTTCGAGACAAGGATTCTCTTAGCTTCCTTCACCTGTCGCAGTCCGTTGGCGTGGTCGCAATCAAGATGGGAAATCAATACATAGTCAATATCCGATGACTTCATGCCCAGCTCCGCTAGTTGTTCATCAATAGCCTCGCCCTTGGCTATACGCCCCTGATTGATCTGATAGAGGAACCACGACCCCAACGACTTTATCTGAGCCTTTTTGTCATAGACTCCATCGGGTGACATTTCACGATGCCAGCCTGTGTCAAACAGTACAAGTCCTTTCGGATGCTCAATCAGGAAACTGAACACGGGCAACCAAACCCACTTCGACTTGGGAGTTGTGATGCCAGAAGCTTTGATGATGCTGCAATCATCACCGCCAAACGGCAAGTAGGGCGAAACACGCACTTCGCCCGTCCTCAATACATGAATTTTTATCTTTTCCATAAATACCTGATTTATCTGATAGTCCTTGCAAGAAACTTGCGCATCAGTTGAGCAATCTCCGTGTGGTGACTCTCAAGGGCAAAGTGACCGCTGGGCACAAAATGTA
>Ga0310695_10011055_pt1 | contig 13005 bp, 14 predicted proteins | sample RumenRJG_04DNA_FD_203882 | JGI IMG/M metagenome (GOLD analysis project Ga0310695, IMG submission 203882) | Bovine rumen microbial communities from Lethbridge, Alberta, Canada - RJG_04 (v2) (version 2) | ecosystem: Host-associated > Mammals > Digestive system > Stomach > Rumen | place: Canada...
TGCGATTATAAGAAAAGCCGTAAGGCTGGATAAAGCAAAATAGAAGATAACGCATGCCAAAAGGCAATTACATGAGCAGAAGCAATGCAGCTTCTGCTTATTTATTTGGAAGGAGGAAATTCATATGGATAAAGCTAATAGATGCAATAGAAAACCAGAATGTCAGAGATACTGACACTGCGTTTCCTTGAGTGTAAGCGTGCCTCGCTTTATAATGATTTCAGCGTTCGTTATAGTGTGGCCAAGGAGGCGGGAACAATGAATATTGGAGAACAAATCAAGGCGCGCAGGATAGAAATCGGGATGACACAGCAGGATATGGCGGATAGACTGGCTGTATCCAGATCTGCTATATCGAACTGGGAGACCGGCAAAAACTATCCAGATCTCCAGATCATCGTTCAGATCTCCGAAGAGTTGAATATTTCTTTGGATGCACTATTGAAAGGAGACACGAACGTGGTGGAGAAGATAGCAAATGATACGAATGAAAGCAAAAAACTCAGAGAAAAGGCAAAACAGTTAAAGGGAGTGATCGCGGTACTGGCAGTATTGCTGATTGGTGTTGTATATCTCTTTTTCGGCTGGTCAGCAGAGATCAGCAAGCCTGAGCAGGTGAAGGAGATGAAGATCGAGAACGATCAGCTTGTGATCGAAGTAGATACCCCAAATTACTACGGACAGCGCGATTGGTGGATCGATATTGATGATACGGGCACTCTTGCACAGGTCACGATCTGCTATGGCTTCGGAAAAAACCGTAAGGACAACAATATCATGAGAACACCTGTAAACACCGATGATTATTCAGATCCACTGTCAAGAGAGCACATGGCAAAGCTTGAGAAGATACAGATTGTCACAACAAAAGGAAAAGTAGTGAAGGAACTGGATGTCACAAACTGACAGAAAGATCTGTTCAGACTATACTCAGAGATACATAGCCCCAGATAACGCTGGGGCATATCCTTCGATATATCGCCGCTGGCAGTTTGCCGGCGGTTTTTATTGGAACGAATGATAAATAGGCTATCAAAACCGGAAATATATCCAGCAAATCTGATATCTGCGATACTAAATGTGGATCCAGAAAATGTAGATCTTAAGGATTATCCTGAAGACATAGAGAAAAGGCTTATTTCAGCTCTTGAGTATTGTCTCAAAGAGCGGGAAATATTCGTTATGAAAGAGCGTTATGTTGAGGGGAAGACTCTTCAGGAAATAGGCGATAGTCTTGGTTTAACGAGAGAAAGAATACGTCAGTTGATAACCAAATCCCTCAGGAAACTCCGCTATCATAATAAATGGGATAATGCCAGATGCTGAAATTAAAGAAGAAAGCTCGGATAATAAGGCTGGACAGAAGTGGACTCCGGATGAGGAAAAACTTCTGCTAGAGCGTTATAATCAGGGCTTGTCTGTTGATGAAATTGCGGTACTGCATGGCAGAGGAAATGGGGGTATTAGAGCCAGATTAAAAAAACTGTGGATAGACCCTGACGAAAGAGAAGCTCTTGATAATGAGAATGGTTTTGAGAATGAGCCGAGTGGATTCCATACATCGGGAAAAGGTCTTGATTTAAATGAGATTATAGTTGCTGCTGCACAAGTACCAGGGGAAGCATCATTTGATAACTATGATGCACTTAAATCGTATTTGAAGACTGGCCTTGAAACATACAATAATACTGAGTATTCACTTGACAATATAGAACAAGCAAGACGTGATCATTTTGTTCTTAAGAGCGTAAGAAAAAAACTCACTGATACGAAAAAATCAATACTAACGGAGTATTCTGTACCGATTGAGCAGGTCGTACAACAGCTTGATGAGCTTATCGACATGGTTAATGGGCCATACCGCTCTCTCGATAGAATGCTGAAAAGTAACGCCAAGGAAATAAAACGACGTGATATCATGAATTACGCACAAGCTAAAGCAAATGTGTTGGGTTCATATGCGGATAGCGTTCTTAATAGTCCTTCTTTCTTGAATTCAAAATGGTGTAATGCATCATTTGCTGACTCAAAATGGAAAAGAGAAGTTGATGAACTGGTTCAAAGTGCAAAAGACAACATTGAGCATATTCTCAATTCGGGCTACGATGATGTAGGTCTAATACTAGGGTACTATTTTGATAAGTTGACACTATCAGGAATAGATTCATTTCTATATAACGTTAAAAGGGAAGAAGCCAAAAGGCAGCCTGAAACTGTTTATATTGATGTGGATACGGGAGAGATTATTGAACAAAGTGACGATCAGGAAACAATTGAGCCAGAACTACAGCAACCAGGATTTCCTACCTATGAACAAGAACCAGACGGCGTAACAATAATGAAAGTGACAATGTCTGGAACAAAAGAACAGCTTGACAGATATATTTCGGTAGCACCTCAATATGATGTAAGGATTATAAAAGAAATACTTCTTAAATAATAAGAAGTAAAAAGATGAAATACACTAACGATAGCGATATTTTGCGTGCAATTTTTTGAGGATTCGGTATAATCTGCTATTTGAAGATATGACATGAAAAAATTGTATACAATTATATTTTACAATTAAGAATATGTGTAAATAACGAAAGAGGAATTAATTAACAGAATTCTGCAATGCTTGAGATTACAGAATTTCAGACTTTACGATTCCTATCATCAGCTCCAAGTAAAATGCACCTCCGCACGGGGGTGCATTTTGTTTGGAATATGATTGAAGGGATCGAACCCCCAACCTTTTCGCATACAGTTTTGAGGATCGACTTCCGTCCTAAATGCATAAAACAGATCGCAGGGACGGAAGTCCGCAAGCACACAGGGAACGAAACTTCCGCCCTAAACGCTTAAAACGGGCATCCAGGACGGAAATTCAGGGATTGAAAAATTAATAGCAGCGCTGCGAAGCGGTCGAAGACCCTTGACCGCAGCAGATTCCCCCCCATCAGTTCCAAACTTTTGAACTTTCGGGTAAAACCGGAAGTTCTTTTTATACTTGTAAACATGGTTATTCGGAGAATGGCTTGCGAGCTCTTGCTTATGCAGTCCGTTCAATCTATTCGACATAACGCAAAGCAAGCCTTATAATTAAATGCAGTAAAAAAGTATAGTTATTGCAGCATCAAGATAAAACAGAAGGGAAACGGAGCGGATTATGAAACTTGTAATGGAAAATGATTTTGCCTGGGACGGGCTGTACTGGATCTGTGATGAAGCCGGGGTAGAGAAATATTATGTTGATGCCAGAGTCGGTGACGGTGGCCGGTACATCTATGTGTCCGATGCATCAAAGAAGGAAATTGGAGCTATAAGACAAAAGTCTCTGTCTCTGAAGAAAGAGTATGTCATTTCCCGTGGGATTGAGAGGGAAGGAGACATCACCAGGAATCCCGTGCTGTATGATTATGAATACCTTGTCAGCTACAAGGACTGGATGGTGAGTGGTGATGTATATGGCTGGAACTTCAGGATCGTGTATCCGAAAGGAGATATAGCAATTTCAATTTGCGTTGACGGATGCCTCGGTCTGGAGATCATTGAGGAGAAGTTTGAGAAGCACTGCGCGCTCCTTATGATGGCGCTTGCAGGACTGCAGGATGATCTGAAGAAGGAGACTGAGGCCAGGGAAAGAGGTGAGTCGACATCGATAGCAGCTAACCTGCTCAAGGCAGGAAAGGAAGCTGTCGTCAAAGCAGCCAATGCGATGGATGAGCATTTTGAGAAGAACAGAGAAAAGGTCGCGGAAAAAGAAGCTGCTGCCAGAGCCGCAGAGATCCCTGTAGAAGAAGCCGCCGAAACGCCTGCAGAAAGCAACCCTGAACCAGCTCCGGATGCGCTTCCGGAAATGGTCCCGGAAGCAGAACCTGAAAAAGTTACGGAAGAACTTCCGGAGATGATCCCCGATTCAGCGAACTAAACTGAATACAACGCATTATTAAGCGAATAAGGAAGTATTAAAGGAGAATATGAAATTCAGATTGATTCCAAAATTGACCGCTGTCATATTGACCTTGATTCTGTGCATTAAGTTTTACTCAAAGTGGAGTAAAATAAAGACAATAAAAACAAAAAAATAGCAGACGACAGACTGCACTAAGATACCAAAGAAGGAGATATTTACTATGGAAAAGAAAGAAGTATTTGTTGACATTTCTGCAAGGCATATCCATTTGACAAGAGAGGATCAGGATGTGCTGTTCGGAAAGGGGTATGAACTGGAAGTACATAAAGAGCTGGCAGGCGGCGGAGGTTTCGCAAGCGTTGAGCAGATCGCCATCGTGGGACCGAGAAGCACATTCCCTAAAGTCAGAATACTCGGACCATGCAGGAAGCAGTCACAGGTAGAACTGTCTAAGACAGATGCAAGAGCGCTTGGCGTTGACGCTCCTGTCAGACTCTCAGGCGACCTTGAAGGCACCCCGGGGATCAAGCTGGTCGGCCCTGCCGGAGAGCTTGAACTTAAATCAGGCGTGATCGTTGCTAAGAGACATATACACATAGGAAAAAAACAGGTGGAAGAATGGGGCCTCAAGACCGGAGACGTTGTTGGTGTAAGAGTAGATTCTCCGGACAGAGCGCTTATCTTCGGCGATACAGAGATCAGAGTACAGGATGAAGATGACCTTGCATTGATGCACATCGATACTGATGAGGCTAATGCTGCGGGAATGGGTCCGATGAAAGCGTACATCGTGGAGTTCTGATCAGCCTGACGCACAAGGGCATCTGTAACTGATATAAACTAATATGGCGGCCGCCTGGGAAAATTGACAAATTGACGGCCGCTCCTTTTTATTTTTTGTATTCCTCAGAAATTTTGATGTAGTTGATGAAAGTCCACAGGCTTGCCGGGACATGCTTTATAGAGTAATAGAGCTGCAGGGTCTCGTTGAATTGTCCTTTGAGCGAGTATGCATACATGCCCTCAGTGTCGATCGCTTCTTTCTCGAGCATGACAGAAAAACCCTGTGAAAGCTTTGTAAGCAGGGTCTGCTTGGCCTGAGACTCTACAATTATGACGTTTTCAAATGATGCATCAAAGGAGCGCCGCAGTATCCTGCGGCAGTATTCATGATAGGAGAGTTCTTGCGATTTTGTAACAAGAGGCAGATTGTTTATTACTCCCTGGATGCTGCCGTACTTCTTTGCAGCTTCTTCAGAACAGTATAGAAAAGCATCACCCGAAAGCACATTGACCATTCTCAGTGAGTGATCCTTGAGGGCTTCTGCGACCAGGATATTTGGTATCAGCACAGCATGGATCTTACGCCTCTTGAGCTGGTCGTACAGATTAGAACGGCTGTCAAAGGAGACTTTGAGCTCTATATCAGGATGGGTTTTTCTGAAACTCCCGAGTATGGACAGGTCAAAGAATTCTCCGTAGATCCCGATCCTCAGTTCGTTCTCATTTACCTGCTGAAGCTGTTTGCGGAGATCGTCATAATCCCTGACCAATTCCTTGGCGCCATTGTAGAATGCGTGTCCGGCTTCAGTAAGAGAACATTCTCTTGTTGTGCGGTAAAAGAGCTTCATCCCGAGTTCATCTTCCAGCTGTGCGATGTATTTGCTGACCGTTGTCTGAGCCACATTGCACTTTTCAGCTGCCTGCGTAAAACTGTTGCTGTTGGCAGCTGCAAAGAAAAGATCAAGCTTGTTAAGATCCATACATAATCACCTCCAGAATGAGTTTACCTTGAAAGAAAAACAAAGTAAAGCGCAGTCAGCACGATTTGGAATAGATAAAAACAATTAATCAAGAAGTTTCCTTGCAGATACAGTGCAGCCGATTGAAACTCTTGGATAAATATGAAAAAATTACAATGATAAAAAAATAACAAGGAGGACTGCGGAAATGATTACTCTCGGGATCGATATCGGATCAACAACTTCAAAGTGCGTGCTTATGAAAGACGGGCAGGAGATCATTGCCGCAAGTCTCAGAGTCGGCGGTCTCGGAACCGAAGGACCGGCTGAAGCTCTTGCTGAGCTGTGGGAAAAATCAGGGATCACTGCTGACGATGTTGATCGCACCATCGTTACCGGATACGGACGCAATAAGTATGAAGGTGCAGACGGCGAAGTTAGTGAGCTGACGTGCCATGCGCTCGGCGGCAGATGGGTTTTCCCTGAACTCAGAACACTGATAGATATCGGCGGCCAGGATGCCAAGATCATATCTCTCAGTGAGAGCGGCAGGATGTCAAACTTCGTTATGAACGACAAGTGCGCAGCAGGTACCGGAAGATTTCTGGATGTTATGGCAAATATCCTGAGAATGGACATCGATGAGCTCGATGAGTGCGCATCAAAATCAGTAAAGCCGGCTTCTATCTCCAGTACATGCACTGTGTTCGCAGAGTCTGAAGTTATCAGTCAGCTTGCAAATGGCGTTGAAAGACCTGACCTCGTAGCGGGCATCTGCGAGAGTGTAGCGTCGAGAGTCGGCGCTCTTGCAAGAAGAGCAGGGGTCGTTCCTAAGGTCTGCATGTCAGGCGGAGTGGCAAAAAACGGAGCTGTCAGAAGAGCTCTCGCAAAGAGCCTCGGAACAGACATCGATTTCGACCCTATGGCGCAGTATTTTGGTGCTATCGGAGCAGCCTTGTATGCATACAGGCAGCTCAGCAAATAAATAATTACAGAAGATATTGAAGGAGGAAGAAATGGCAGAAGAAGTCAAAAAGCCTGAGGAAGTCAAAAAGCCTCGCAAGCCGCTCGATCCTAATTCGGCAAAGTACAAGCTCGGTAAGATCGCATCGGACGCTTTTGCAACAGCTATCGAGGCTAAGAAACAGGGCAGACCTGTAGCCTGGGTATCCAGCAATTTCCCTGTTGAGATCCCTGAAACACTCGGTCTGGCAACTGCTTACCCTGAGAATCAGGCAGCAGGAATCGCAGCAAGAGGCGCAGGCGAGCGCATGTGCGAAGTAGCTGAAGCAGACGGATATTCAAACGATATCTGCGCATATGCAAGGATCAGCCTGGCATACGCAAAACTCAAAGAGTGTCCTGAACAGGATGTAGCTATGCCGGACGTACTGCTCTGCTGCAACAACATCTGCAACTGCATGATCAAATGGTATGAGAATCTCTCTCAGGAGCTCGGTATCCCGATGATCATGCTGGATATCCCGTTCAATCCTGATTATGAGGTATCGGATGCAGAGGTAGCTTATGTAAGCGGACAGTTCTGGGATGCTGTCCATCAGCTCGAGGATCTCTTCGGACTCAAGTGGGATGATGAGAAGTTCAAGCAGGTCACCGGATTCAGCTGCCGCGCAAGCCGTGCATGGCTCGAAGCAACAGCACAGGCAAAATACACTCCGTCCCCGTTCAACGGATTCGATCTTCTCAACCACATGGCTGTTATGGTCACAGCACGCGGTAAGGAAGAAGCCGGCGAAGCAATGGAGACCCTCCTTAAGGAATACAAAGCAAACCATGAAAAGGGCGAGAGCACTTTCCGTGTAGAGGAGAAGCACAGGATCATGTTCGAAGGTATCGCCTGCTGGCCATATCTCAGAGCAACATCAAGAGGTCTCAAGGACCGCGGCATCAACATGGTAACAACTATCTATGCTGACGCTTTCGGTTTTGACTACAACTCATTCGATGAGATGATCAGAGCTTACTGCAGCGTACCGAATGCGATCAACCTTGAAAAATCCAGAGACAAGAGAGTCAAGCTCTGCAAGGACAACAACGTTGAGGGACTCCTCGTTCATACCAACAGATCATGCAAGCTCTGGAGCGGATTCATGGCAGAGATGAGCCGTCAGATCGGCAAGGAATGCAACATCCCTGTGACATCATTCGACGGTGACCAGGCTGACCCGAGAAACTTCTCAGAAGCACAGTATGACACCAGAGTCCAGGGTCTCTGCGAGATCATGGAAGCAAACAAGGAAGCGAAGGAGGCGTAGCGATGATCCAGGATACAATCAGAAAATTCCACGAGGCAGCAGCATCTCCTCGCGCACAGATGGAAAAATACATGGCAGAGGGAAAGAAGATCGTCCTCACTGCTCCTGTATACACACCGGAAGAAATCATCCATTCCATGGGTTTCGTACCTATGGGCGCATGGGGCGCTGACATGGAACTCAACAGGGCAAAAGAATATTTCCCTGCATTCCTCTGCTCCATCGTACAGTCCATCCTCGAGCTCGGTATCAGAGGCGCATACAAGGGTGCAAGCGCGATCGTCATTCCTTCACTCTGCGACACTCTGAAGACCCTCGGAGAGAACTGGAAATACGCAGTAGATGACATCAAGTTTATCCCTATGACATATCCGCAGAACAGAAAGCCTGACTACGGCATCGCTTTCACTAAGGCAGGATATGAAAGAGTTATCAGAGACCTTGAGGCGCTTGGCGGAAAGTTTGATCCGGAAGCTCTGAAAGAGTCCAACAAGGTATATAACGCTCATAACGCAGTGATGAGAAGAGTTGACGAAGCGCTCGCAGTTCATCCTGAGATCACTGCTGCTGAGAGAAGCGATATCTTCAGAAGCGCATTCTTCATGACCAAGGAAGAGCACACTGCTCTCTGCGAAGAGTTCCTTGCAGAACTCGGAGAAGCCGGCGCCGGAGAAAAGCTCGGTATCGTAGTAAGCGGTATCCTTACAGATGCTCCTCAGCTGAACGAGATCTTTGACGACATGGGAATGCACATCGTAGCAGACGACGTTGCAGCTCAGTCCCGCCAGTACAGGACGGATGTTCCTGAGATGGATGATCCGCTCCAGGCACTTGCAGTCAAGTTTGCAGACATGGACAATTGCTCAGTTCTCTACAACGTAAAGAAGCCTAGAGTACAGTGGATCGTCGATACAGCAAAAGCAAGAGGCGCAAAGGGCGTGGTTGTCGTCATGACCAAGTTCTGCGATCCTGAAGAATTCGATTACGTAATGATCAAAAAAGCGTGTGAAGCAGCAGATCTGCCGCTCGCACTCGTGGAAGTCGACAGACAGATGGTGCACTTCGAACAGGTACGCACCAACCTCGAGACCTTCCGCGACATGCTGACGATGTAATAAGGAGGAAGAAATGAGTGAAGTAAGAAAACCTCTCGAGGGGATCAAGGTCGTTGAGCTTGCGACATTTATCGCTGCTCCTTGTACCGCAAGATTCCTTGCCGACCTCGGAGCCGACGTCATCAAGGTAGAGGCTCCTATGGGAGACCCGCTGAGATACACAGCAGCCAATGAAGGCCGTCCGCTCGATCAGAAGGAAAACACTTCCTACGATCTGGAGAATGCCGGCAAAAGATGTATCGCCCTTAACATCAAGTCACCTGAAGGACGTGAAGTACTTGAGAAGCTGATCGCAGACGCAGACGTATTCATCACCAACAACCGTCAGCCATCGCTGATCAAGAACAAACTTGACTATGACACCCTTCACGCTAAGTATCCTGCGCTCGTATACGGATTCATCTCCGGTTACGGCGAGAAGGGACCGGACAAAGATCTTCCGGGATTTGATTTCACAGCATTCTACGCAAGAGGCGGTATCCTCGGACCTCTGAGAGACAAGACAAGCACACCGATGCTGACAGTCCAGGGATTCGGAGATCATCAGGTCGCAATGAACCTCGCAGCAGGGATCCTGGCTTCTCTGTTCAAAGCAAAGATGACAGGCGAGGGAGATCAGGTCGTAGTATCTCTCTTCCACAGTGCTGTATGGGATGTTTCCCTCATGCTCCAGTCCAGCCAGTATGGTGCTGACAGCTGCAAGTTCCCTATGGAAAGATGGGAAAACGGCAACCCTCTCACAATGGTCTACAAGACGAAAGACGAGCAGTGGCTGCAGATCGCAATGCCTCAGTATGACAGACACTACCCTGTATTCATGCAGGCTGCAGGACATCCTGAGATGATCGATGACCCTAAGTTCTACCCACAGAAGAACCTCTATCCTAACAGAAAAGAGTTCTCCGAATGGATCTCCGCACTGTTCCTGACAAAGGACTGTGATGAGTGGTGCAAACTGCTCGACGCTGCAGATATCCCTTACGCAGTAGCTCAGAACTGGGATACTCTCCTCAAGGATGAGCAGGCATGGGCATCGGATATCTTCTATGAGATGCAGTACAGCAACGGAAATAAGCGTACTCTGGTAAGACCGCCGGTAATGTTCAAAGAAAACGGCCTCCCTGAGTACAACAGAGGACCTTATCTTGCCGAACATACAGAAGAGATCCTCGGACAGTACGGATACACCGATGAAGAGATCGCAAAGATGCTCGCAGACGGAGCTGTAAAATCGATGGATCCTGCTCTCAGAGACTGATCCGGACTAAGGCAATAGAAATATAGATCATAAGAGAGACTTGTGATTTATTTCGAGGATAAAATAATCAATACGGAGGAATAACAGAAATGAAAATCGCTGCTTATGAAGTCAGACCTGATGAAAAACCAATCATTGAAGGACTTTGCAAAGAATATGGTATCGAACTGGTAAGCACACCTGCTAACCTTGATGCTTCCACAGTCGACATGGCTGAAGGATGTGTAGGAGTTACAATGCTCGGTCAGAGTGATCTTTCCGATCCTGTTATCGACAAGCTCGCTGACTATGGTTGCCAGGTCCTTGCTGCAAGATGCGTTGGATTTGACCACATGAACAGACATTATGCAAGATCCAAGGGAATGCATGTATGCCATGGCTCATATGCTGCCAATGGCGTTGCTGAGTATACCGTTATGGCTATCCTCATGTGCATCCGTAACTATAAAAAGGCTCAGGCTAACACAGATGACAACGACTTCACACTGAAGGGCAAGATGGGAAGAGAGCTTCGCTCGCTCACAGTCGGCGTCATGGGAACAGGTAAGATCGGACGCACAGTGATCCAGCTTCTTTCAAGCTTCGGATGCAAGATCCTTGCTTATGACGTATATCAGAATGAAGAAGTCAAGAAATACGCTACTTATGTAGATCTTGATACTATTCTCGCAGAATCTGATGTCATCACACTCCATATGCCTCTTCTCGAGGACACAAAGGGTATGATCAATAAGGAGAATATTTCCAAGATGAAAGACGGAGTAGTCCTGATCAACAATGCAAGAGGCGAGCTCTGTGATGTTGACGCTCTCATCGAGGGTGTTGAAACTGAGAAGATCGGCGCACTCTTTATGGATGCTTTCCCTGGCGAAGTAGGAATCATTCATATCGGACACGATGCTGATATCATCAGAACAGCCGGAATGCCTTACTTCAAACTCAAATATCTGCGTTCATTCGTAAACGTATATCACACACCACATATGGCTTTCTTCACACAGGAAGCCGGAGAGTCCATGGCAAGATGCGGAGTAGATGCGATCTATGAACTCATGACCAAGGGCGAAACACAGCACGAAGTTCCTAAGAACATGTAAGGAGGAAAATATGATTCTTGACAAGAAACATGCCATGCAGCAGAAACTCTTCCGTCAGTTCGCTGAGACAGAGTTCACAAAAGAGCTGCAGGAAGAACTGGATACTACCGGTGCTTTCAACTGGGATATCCACAATAAGATGGCAAAGTACGGATTCATGGGCGTCAAGATCCCAACAGAATACGGCGGAGCAGGCGGAGATTATCTGTCATATGTGATCATGAACGAGGAGTTCTCCCGTCAGGATCTGGTGCTCTCGATCTATGCCAACACATCAAACTCCCTCGGCGGCGGTCCTCTGCTGCTGGCAGGAAGTGAAGAGCAGAAGAAAGAGTATCTGCCTCCTGTAGCTCGTGGAGAGAAGATCCTCGTATTCGGACTCACTGAGCCTGGCGCTGGATCAGATGCAGGCGGAACGAATACTACAGCTATTCCGGACGGAGACGATTATATCATCAACGGCCGTAAGTGCTTCATCTCCGGAGCTCCTATGGCTGACTGGATCATCATCTTTGCCAAGACAGATCTCAAGCAGAAGGGTTCAAGAGGCATCTCGATGTTCATCGTCGACATGCACCTTCCGGGAGTATCCCTCGGCGCAGACGAGAAGAAGATGGGAATCAAGGGCTATCCAACCAGCGACGTAGTATTTGAAGATGTACGCGTTGGCAAGGAATGCCTCATCGGACCTCTCAACAAGGGATTCCAGTATGCTATGAAGACTCTTGACGGCGGACGTCTCGGCGTTGCAGCCATGTCAGTAGGACTTGCACAGTGCGCTCTCGACGAAGCTGTCAAGTATGCAAAAGAAAGAAAGCAGTTCGGCCGCAGGATCGCAGATTTCCAGGGGATCAGCTTCATGATCGCTGAGATGGCTGCAGACGTTGAAGCAGCAAGACAGATGACATATCATGCAGCAATTCTCAAGGACGCAAATGACCCTGAAGCAGGGATCGCTTGCTCAAAGGCTAAGTACTTCGCTGCGGAAGCTGCAAACAGATGCGCTTACAAGGCAGTACAGATCCACGGCGGATACGGATACATCCAGGAGTACAAGGTAGAGAGACTCTACAGAGATGCTCGTATCCTCTCGATCTTCGAAGGAACAACTCAGATCCAGCAGCTCGTTATCGCTAACAGTCTGCTGAGGTAATAAGGGAGGTAAGGACAATGAAAATAATGGTAACAGTAAAGCAGGTTCCTGATACTTCCGGCAGAGTAGCTGTTAACGAGGATGGTACACTGAACCGCGCAAGCATGCAGACGATCATCAATCCTGATGACCTCAACGCAGTAGAAGAGGCACTCAGCCTCAAGGATAAATACGGATGCAAAGTAGTTGCATTCACAATGGGACCTATGCAGGCAGAGCCAATGCTCAGAGAACTCCTGGCTATGGGAGTTGATGAGACAGTCCTGATCTCCGCAAGAGAATTCGGCGGCTCCGATACATACGCTACATCGCAGATCATCGCTGCAGCTATCGATACCTACGGAATCGACGATGACGACATCATCATCGCAGGACGTCAGGCTATCGACGGAGACACTGCACAGGTAGGCCCGCAGATCGCAGAGAAGCTTCACCTCCCTCAGGTAACATATGCAGGCGAAGTGAA
>Ga0310695_10011057_pt1 | contig 13003 bp, 9 predicted proteins | sample RumenRJG_04DNA_FD_203882 | JGI IMG/M metagenome (GOLD analysis project Ga0310695, IMG submission 203882) | Bovine rumen microbial communities from Lethbridge, Alberta, Canada - RJG_04 (v2) (version 2) | ecosystem: Host-associated > Mammals > Digestive system > Stomach > Rumen | place: Canada...
AATTGCGCGTCGCGCTTCTCTTCACGATAGTTCTGCAGTACCTGTCGCGCTGCGTCGTAGGCCTTGTGCTTGATGAAGAAGCTGGCCACCTCGCCCATGCTTTCCTCCAACTGCGTCTGCTGGAACAGCTCGTTGGCGAAGAACAGGTAACGGGGCATCTGAGTGGTATCAAAGGGATTCCGGAACTCGCTGCGCTGCGGATAGACGCGGAAGAAGCGGTAAAGGTTTTGCAGATATGAGCGACGGATGAAGGCTGGCGTGTCGAGGTCTTCGATATTGATCTCGCCTCCCACTAACATCGCCTCGCCCCGGTCCATCATCTCCAACAGGTTCTCAGGCATCCTGCTTATAGCCGTCTGGTAGCCTAACACAAACGAGTACTTGTCGCTGTCGCAGAAAGGGCCGTTCTTAAGTATCGAGCGCAGGAATTTCTGTCCGCGCATACCGTTCAGCACGCCGTCGATGGCAGGATGCTCCATATAGAAAGGCATAAACCAGTTAGCCACCGTGGCAAAGAAGGGGAAACGCTTCATCTGCGAGAAGCCGCCGAAATAGACGTCCGACCCCTGGCGCTGCATGTCGCTCATCCGCTTCATGCTGGCCTCCAACCGCTCCATGCGCTGTTCCGAGAGTTCCGGGTGTAGCACGTCCTCCATAGGGTCGTCGTCCACCTCTTCTATACCGTTGCGTGTAATACGGATATTGCCCGACTTCATCAGTTCGGGCATGATTTCGCTCTGGATGATGCGGTTGTCGCTCTCAGCCCTCAGACAATAGTATAACTGCATCTGCAGTTCAGCGAGTTCAGCGCGACAACCTTCGTCGGCCGCCACCTCGCCCACCATTTGCCGCACCTCGGGATAGAGCCGTGCTGCATCGGTATGAAGGCTAAGCACCCACCCTACCAGTGCCCGCTGGCGCACACGCTCGTCAGTCGACTGGCGGTAGACGTCGATGAGTATGCGGAACTTATTGATGCCAAAGAAGTTGAACAGCGATAGCGTGATGGCGCTGACCAGCGTTTGCTGGTCCATGCTGTCGACGGTCGGCGACAACAGCATGTCGCGGAAGGCGTCGGCAACGCCGTCCGTCCACAGTCGCGAGGTCCAGATATAGTCAAAGAGACTGGCCATCAGCTGCTGATGCTGCTCGTTGAGAGCCTTCCGGCGCGGCTGCCGCGTATGTTCCGGCTCAAGTTCCAGCATGGCCACGTCCGAGACGTATGCCTCCATATCGCGGCGCAGGGCAGCTACCGACCAGTCCTGCCGCTCGGCGCGGCAGCGGCTGTAGATGCTCTTCACGTAACTGCTGTTGTTGATGAAATAGCGTATGTAGACGTTGACGGTGATGACGTACATACGGCGCAGCAACTGCTCATAGAGCTGCGCACGCTGCGGGTCGTCAAAGCCTCGCCGCCAGTAGTCGCTCATCAGCTGGTAGTCGGCCTTCAGTTCCTCTAACTGTGCCGAAGCCTGGGGCTGCGTAAAGGTGAACAGGTAATTCTCGAGATGGGCAATGGCCTTACCTATCTGACGGTCAATCACATTGCCTATAATCGTGTTCAGCGCTTCGTTGTTAACCATAGACTACTGCTTTTCAAGCCACTTCCGGGCACGTTCCACATCGGCCTCCTTCGGCGCGCTTATACGCTGATACTTCATGTTTCTAAGGACGGAGTCTATCTGGTTCTCCTTGACATGACAATACTTGACAACCAAGTTGCGATAACGGCTCAGACCGTGATGGTTCAGCGAGTCGACAGCCTGGTTATAACCTTTCAGAAACACGTCCAACTGCTCACGGCGCGACTTGTCGGCAAGCGACTTCTCGCGAAACGCCACGACACCTAACTGCACACCTGCCTTACGGCTGTCCATCAGCATGCGGTGATGTGCCTGCCGGGCCAGCGAAGCCTGCGGCTCCGTCAGCATGACGGCGTCAATCTCACCATTCAGCAGCATCTTCAGGCGCACATCCACGTCGTTCAACTGAATCTTGAACACACGCTCAGGCTTCAGACGCGCACTGTCGACAGCCGCATCGGCCAGCAGGGCTGTGGCCGAGTAGCGGGTCATACCCACCATCTTGTCGTCGAGCTGCGGCAGCTTCGTGATACGGGCCATGCGGTTGGAGTAGAGCTGCCAGTAGGCACCCGTCGACGTGACGTAGCGCAGCGACGTACCTTGCTTCTGCAGCCGTTCAGCCCTCACCAAGTCGGTGACAGCACCCTCCACCGAACCGCCTGCCAATGCCGTGTCGCAATCCATCTGGGCCGTAAACAGCTTCAGACGTACGTCGGCACCCGAAAACAGGTGCTCGGCCTTGGCCACGAACAACGGCAGACAGTCCATCGTTGGCATCACCGCCACCTTCAGCGCTGCAGAGTCTTCACGTAGCTGCTGCATCCGCTCCTTGTGGATGGTGCGACGCTTCTCTTCGTATGACGGACCGCAACTGGCAACGACCAGTACAGCCGTCAGAAAATACAATAATCGTTTCATCGGGCGCAAAATTACTAAAATATTTTGTAACTACGAAAATATTTCGTACTTTTGTGGCTGTTATGGCAAAAGACAAGATAGCTTACGTCTGCTCAAACTGCGGACAGGAGTCGGCTAAGTGGATTGGCAAGTGCCCCGCTTGCGGACAGTGGAACACGTTCAAGGAGTTTCGAGTGGCCGACACACGGCAGCAGGCCGCCACGTCGGCAGCGGCCACCGCTGGCCGCCAGCTGCGCAATAACAAGGTGCTGCGCCTGCGCGACATTTCGGCGAAGGACGACCCGCGCATCGATATGCACGATGCCGAGCTGAACCGCGTCCTTGGCGGCGGCCTCGTCCCCGGCAGCATCGTGCTCTTAGGAGGCGAACCGGGCATCGGCAAGTCGACGCTGTCGCTGCAGACGATGCTCCAGCTCACCGACCGTCGCGTGCTCTACGTCAGCGGCGAGGAGAGCGCCCACCAGCTGAAGATGCGCGCCGCACGCATCAGCCCTGCCGACAGCGACCACCTGCTCATCCTCTGCTCCAACTCCTTGGAGGAGGTGTTCGACCACATCAAGGACGTGCAGCCCGACCTGGTCGTCATCGACTCCATACAGACCATCGCCACCGAGGATGTCGAGTCCAGTGCCGGCAGCATCGCCCAGGTTCGCGAGTGTGCCTCTGCCCTACTCCGCTTTGCCAAGACCTCGGGCGTGCCCGTCATCCTCATCGGCCACATCACCAAGGAAGGCTCATTGGCAGGCCCCAAGATCTTAGAGCATATCGTCGACGCCGTCATCCAGTTCGAGGGCGACCAACACTATATGTACCGCCTCTTGCGAAGCATTAAGAATCGATTCGGAAGTACTTCGGAATTAGGAATTTATGAGATGCAGCAAACGGGGCTTCGGCAAGTATCCAACCCCTCCGAACTGCTGTTGACCGACGACCACGACGGACTCTCTGGCGTGGCCATCTCGTCGGCCATTGAGGGCGTCCGTCCCTTCCTCGTCGAGACCCAGGCCTTAGTGTCGTCGGCCGCCTACGGCACCCCCCAGCGCTCGGCCACCGGCTTCGACCAGCGCCGTCTGAACATGCTGTTAGCCGTTCTCGAGAAGCGCGTCGGCTTCAAACTCATGCAGAAAGACGTGTTCCTCAACATTGCCGGCGGACTGCGCGTCACCGATATGGCCATCGACCTCAGCGTCATTGCCGCCGTCCTCTCCTCCAACGTCGACACCCCTATCGAGAGTGGCTGGTGTATGGCGGGCGAGGTCGGATTGTCGGGCGAGGTGCGCCCCGTCAACCGCATCGAGCAGCGCGTGGCCGAGGCCGAGAAGTTAGGCTTCACCGACATCATCATCCCCAAGTACAACAACCTTCAGGGCTTCGACACCCGCAAGTACAAGATTCAGCTCCACCCCGTCCGTAAGGTCGAAGAAGCTCTGCGCGCCCTGTTCGGATAAGTCCCCTTTCAGAAAAACGACAGAAGATGAAAACGCTCAAGACCCTCATCATCACCCTGGTACTGGCCGTCGCCACACCCGCCATGAGCCAAAGCTGCCACGTCACGATAGAGACGACAGCAGGCAATATCCGCATCATGCTATACGACGACACCCCCGCCCATCGCGACAACTTCCTGCGCCTGGCCGACGAGCATTTCTACGACTCCCTGCTGTTCCACCGCGTCATCAGGAACTTCATGATACAAGGTGGCGACCCCGACAGCCGCCACGCCGAACCCGGACAGTCGCTGGGCGAGGGCGACACCGGCTATACCCTTGCGCCGGAACTCTTTGCCGCCGACGGACGACTGCTGCACCACCACCGCCGCGGTGCCGTCGCTATGGCCCGCGAGGGCGACGACGTCAACCCCGAGCGACGTTCCAGCGGTTGCCAGTTCTATATCGTGTGGGGCAAGCTCTGGCCCACCACCGAGTTGGAAGCCATCGGCAAGCGCCTTGATGCCATGACCCAGCACCGTGTGACGATGACGCCCGAGATGATCAGTCTCTACCACAAGACGGGCGGCACCCCCCACTTAGACGGCCAGTACACCGTATTCGGCGAAGTCGTCGAAGGGCTTGACGTCGTAGAACGCATCCAGCGCGTCTTCACCGACGATGACGACCGTCCCGTCGATGATGTCCGCATCGTCAAGATAAGAAGAACGCCGTGACCCTATTCGTCATTGTCTTCAAGAATCTCCGGAAATAGCATCATCCGCATTCTCCTTCAGTCGCTTGATGGCTTTGTCGAAGTCGCTCTCTAAAAGGCGCATCTCTCGTTCACGGTATATCTCAAACTCCCGTTCAGCCTTTTCGATGGCTTCCTGATGCGACACGGTGCCTGCACCCTCAAGGATGTTTTTACGCAAACGCAGTATCTGGTCATCCAAGGCCGCAATCCAGTCTGCCATCGTCATGGGGTTCTGCTCCAACGCCTGGAATTCCGCATAGTCCAAGAATTGCGAGGTCAGCAGGTTCAGACGCTGCAATTCCAATTCCGTCAGGTAGTTCTTCGCTATCTTCACATCGTCGCGCGTCACGTAGTTCCCCTTGAAGTTGGTCATGCCCACGAATGGTTTCTCATTGTCCACCCGCTCGAAAATCAGTTCCGCTGCCGTATGCTCATGCACAGCATAGTGCATCTTGTTCTGCACCGTTGCAAAGAACAGCTTCGTCATTTTAGCCCGCGGGTCATAGTCCGTCGCTGTGGCATAGATGTCCGTCACCTGCTGATAGAAGTTCCGCTCACTACTACGAATATCACGGATGCGCTGCAGCAGTTCACGGAAATACCTATTCCCGCCCTGCTTCAGCCGTTCATCGTCCATCGTAAAACCCTTCTGTATATACTCATGCAAACGTTGAGTAGCCCAACGACGAAAGCGCACAGCAATGGGTGACTGAACGCGATAACCTAAGGCGATAATCACGTCAAGGTTGTAGTGTTCAATCTCACGCTGTACCTTGCGTTTACCCTCTTGTCGAACTAACAAGTATTTCTTGTGAGTTCGTTCATCATCATCCAATTCATTATCTCCATATATTCCCTGAAGATGCAGACTGATATTCTGCTGAGTAGTCTGATAAATCTCAGCCAACTGTGCTTGTGTCAACCACACATCCTCGTCAGCAAAGCGCGTGTTCACACTCACCTTGCCTTCATCATCCTTATACAGTATCAATTTGTTTTCTTTGTCCATAGTATATCCAATTTTATCACAAGGGGGCTCCCCGTTATGAGAAAGGTTACAAGAGAAAGAATTAATAGCCAAGCATAGCTGCTGGCGTTATCCCTAAGGTGACACAAAGCAAACGGGCAATTTTCAACGTAGGCTCAGCCCTGCCAGAAACATAGTCACTAATTCGGGAAGGACTGACTCCAATCTCTGTAGCCAACTGCTTCTGACTCATTTTCTTCTCGTCCAGCGAGAGTTGTATCAACTGGGCCACAGTTGGTTTGCCAATGGGATAGTGTTCTTTCTCGTAGTCAATGACAACATCAGACATCATTGTCAACTCCACAGCATGACGGTCGTTGGCAGGCGTATTGTCATCCACCATCGGCAACAGTTCCTCAATCCGTGCCAATGCAAACTCATATTGCTCTTTCGTAATATTTGCCATATTTGTACCTCTTAGATGCAAAGTTATAAAATAATTTTTAAATTCAAAAGAATAATGATATTATTTTCTGTTTTTCGGTATTTTCTTCTGATTTGCTTTGTTATTTCAGATCACAAGAGGGATAGTCCGGACAGTCCTCTCTTGTAAAAGTCAACGTTCTGAAATGTGTCTTGCCCTGAAAAACGTTGAATCTAAAGCAACGTTTTTCAGGGCAAGACAAACTATGTACTTGTTTCTATGGCATCCTGGGGGAATCGTCTTCTGCTGCCATCGGATAACTCATCGGGATTGTTCTTGCTTTTTCTTCTGAAACAGGATCTTTCACGTTTGCACGAATCATTGGCGTATATTCTTCGATAATATGACGCCAATCGTTGACCGTCATGCCTCCATATCGTTCGCCAAACTTCTTGATGACTTCTTCCTGAATGCTCAAATCGCTCATCTCACGATCCATGTGAAGCAAATCAAATATCAGGTTTCTAACTTCTTTATCATCCTCCACATGACGAAGCTTTGACGTAAGACTTTTATACACCGTCTCAAAGACCCGCGAATTGATGAAGTTCATGAAGTCGGGGTTGTCCAGATAGTTCCTACAGAATTCCGTATTCTCACTCAGCATCTGCGCCACAATCATCATCAGCGAATTGGCACATTGTTGCATGGCCGTTTCCTTATTGCTGTTTTTGGCAGCATTAACAAAGGTCGCATCAGTAGCCAATCTTTCAGGCAACTCGTCGAGTTGTTTCTTTGCAAGGTCGATATTCTGCCAGTTAATGCTGTTAAACTCATTCAGAATATCGCTGAGCTTAGCCATATCCGGCTGTGATGGAGCCTTGGAACCACCTAATGGAATCGGGTCTATTTCAGTATTCGTATTTTCCAGCTCTATCTTCTGTTCTTCATTCTTGATAATGCGATATTGGTCAAAGTCAATAGCTTCTATCAAACCTTCCGTAAAGTCTTCGTTCTTCAACTTTGGCAGTTTGGTGACCAACAGAGAATAATAGGTGTTCAGCATCTCCCACTCAATACTCTTGAAAGGCATTACTGCGGCTATGAACGGATAAGTACGGCAGAAGCTCTTCATGCTACTCTTACAACGTATCTTCGCATTGTCATCCAACTTCCTGAATCTCTCAACAGCCAGATTGATGATGGGGTCTACCGCATCTCTTGACGCTCCTGACCAATACTTCTCATTCAGTTCTTTGACTTCTTCTTCCGTATAGATATTAGCATCCTCAACCTCTGCAATGAGGTCGTTCAGCTTGTTGGGGTCTGTTTCCTTAGAAAGAATGGTTGTCTTATAGAAACGTTGGAAACTCCGTTGAATGCTGTCAGCATCGTTACAGAAATCCAGCACAAAGGTATCACGCTTCTTAGGGTGGCAACGATTCAGACGCGATAATGTCTGAACGGCTTTCACATCTGTCAGCACCTTATCCACATACATCGTATGTAGCAGCGGCTGGTCATAACCTGTCTGGAACTTGTCAGCCACCACCAATATGCGATATGGGTCGTGCTCCATATTCTCCTCTATATCCTTTGAGGGGAATCCGTTGATGTCTGCCTCCGTGACGCTCTTTCCTCCATACTCCTTTGCCCCAGAGAAAGCAACGATGGCCTTGTATGGACTCTTGCGCTCTTCCAATAAGCGCTTGATCTCATCATAGAATTCTATAGCTCGCAAGATGCTGCTTGTTACCACCATAGCCCTTGCCTGTCCACCAACCTTACCTTTGTCAATTACCCGCGAATGGAAATGCTCCACGATGATACTGGCTTTCTGCTGTATCGTCTCGGGCTGAGATTCCACAAAGGCACGCAGTTTCTTTGATGCCTGTTTTTTGTCAAACTCAGGGTCATCTTCTACAGACTTAATAATCTTGTAGAAGCTATTATAAGTGGTATAGTGTGCCAACACATCCATGATGAAGCCCTCTTCGATAGCTTGCTTCATGGTGTATTCGTGGAATGGGCGATGCTCTATCTCACCATCTGGCTTTTGATAGGCCGTTCCAAACATCTGTAGTGTCTTGTTCTTAGGCGTAGCTGTGAATGCGTAGTAGTTGGCATTCTTTACCATTTCCCTGCCCTCAATGATTTTTGTCAGACGGTCTTCCAAATCTTCCTCATCATCACCAGCATTACCACTCAGCGCAATATTCATCTTCGCACTCAGCGAACCATTCTGACTCGAATGAGCCTCGTCGATGATGATGCCAAAACGTTTATGCTTTAGTTCCGTACCTATGGCCTCCAAGATAAACGGGAACTTATGCACAATGGTGATGATAATCTTCTTGCCACTTTCCAGATGCTCTCTCAACGACTGGGCACTATCTGCCCAAGCCACTAAGTTCTGCAGGCGTTTGAAGGCTACGATGTTATTGCGTATCTGTGTATCCAAGTTGACACGGTCTGTCACAACGATAACACTATCCAACAACGCTTGCGTTCCATCCAGCAGCCCTACCAACTGGTAGGCCAGCCATGTGATGGAGTTCGATTTTCCAGAACCTGCCGAGTGCTGTATCAAGAATCGCTGTCCTACACCTTTAGCCTTTGTCTCTACCAACAATTTGCGAACACAATCCAGCTGATGATAGCGAGGCCATACCACGCTTACTTTCTCCGTATTCGTTTTGGGGTCAAATCGTTTTACTACCTGAGCATAGTTCTCGATGATGTCACTTAGCGACTCCTTCTGTAATATCTCTTCCCATAGATAAGCCGTCTTCACGCCATTCGGATTGACGGGGTTGCCAGCACCACCATTTACACCTTTATTAAAAGGCAGGAACCACGAACTTTTGCCACTCAGCCATGTACACATCTTGATATCATCGTCATCCACAGCGAAATGAACGGCGCAACGCTTTGGTGCCAGCAAGGGGTCACGAGGGTCACGGTCTGTCTGGTATTGCTTCACGGCATTCTCCACCGTCTGCCCTGTATAATGGTTCTTCAACTCCATCGTTATCAGGGGTAAACCGTTCAGCGACACCATCAGGTCTATGCGATTGTCGTTCTCCTTGCTATATGCCAACTCCTTCGTCACGCAGAAGATGTTCTTCCTATACAACTCCTGTGCTGTAGGATTCAGTTCCGATGGCAGCGGATAGTACATGTCGAAGAGTTCTGATATATAGCGGAAGCCCTTGCGCAGCACATCTGTCACGCCTCGATTTGCCAGCTGCTTTGCCAACTCAGAAAAGAACTTGCGCTCCGATATTGCACTAGCGAAGCATGCCGTATTCTCCACTTTCTTCTTCTGAGTAGAGAGCAGGAAGCGTTTCACTCGCTCCGTATCCAGAGCGTAGTCTTTCACGTAGTCATTGGTCGTTCCCTCCTCATATCCCTGCTTATCTCTAAGATAGGCAAGTATCATATCTTCGAGGTTCATTTCACTTACATTTGTCGGCATATTATTTTCGATATTTATTTTGTTGTTTCAATTATTATATGTATTTTTGCACCCAAGAAACATAGAGGATATGAATACAAGTACATTGACAACCCCGTCGCCTACAAGTGCACGATATTGGGCTACATTGAAAGACCTTAGCAACGATGTTAAGCTGGAGCTTATATCCTTGCTCAGCACTTCCATGCGGAAGACTGAGGAAGACTGGACAGAGAGTTTTGCTGGCAAATGGCAAGATGAAAGGCCAACGGAAGAAATCATTGATGACATTCGTGAAGCCAGGAATGCACACATGAAAGAGGTCGAATTATGAAAGGTTATCTTCTTGACACCAATATTTGCATTTTTGCCCTTAGAAATGAATACGGCATTATTGAACGCATGAAACAATGTGGAGAGGCAAGCTGCTTTGTTTCTGACGTTACAGTAATGGAGTTGCGTTACGGGGCGTATAATAGCAATAAGACTCAGGAGAATTTGATTGCCGTCAATAACTTCCTGAAGAAAGTGAAAACCGTTCCTTTTGCAGAGTCTATTGACGTCTTTTGTCAGGAGAAAGTCAGACTGAAGAAATTGGGAAAGAAATTGGAGGACTTTGACCTGCTTATAGGCAGTTCGGCAAAGGCAAAAGGCCTGATAATGGTAACAGACAACGTTAAGCACTTCGACCGTATCGAAGGGATTATTATTGAAAACTGGGTGAGCAGATAATCTTGTTTTCTTCATACTCCAGATACATTCACTTGTCCTGTCACGCAGTCGGCAATAAGTCGCTGCTTATATTCTTTCAAATAGTCTATTTCTGATTGTAACTCAGAAGCAAGTTTATCTATCTTCTCACACTTCTCTTCTAAGTAGGCGACAATGGATTGTTGTTCGTCGAGAGGTGGAATTATTAAAAATTGGTTTCCAAATACTGGGAAAGAAAAATCTGATGATCGTTCACGTATTCCTTTGTATAGAGATTGAATGAAACCACTCATTGCCATTTGACGAATAAGGTACGCATAGTAATAAACATTGAAATCACCAATAGGTGTACAGCAATGATATACGGAAGTTCCCATTCCATCTGAATCTGAAACGCCTATTGACCCTGCAAAAGCATCCATCTGATGAATTACAAGGTCACCTTTCCGTATACCTTGATAACCATCATATTTTTCAGACTCCGTAAAACCTGTTAATCGACGGTTCTTGCGTAGAGTAACTTGACCATCTCGAAAGCAAGTAATTACTTCATCTTCAGGGCGACGTTCTCGTTTATTTTTTTTAAATATGAATTTTGCTCTACGTGTTTCCCAATGCTCTGGTATGTCCCCAATCCATGAGATGCCACTATCTTTCATCTTCGCATCAGGATTCAAGCCTTTTGTGACTGCATCGGCAATGGTTTTCTGTTTCAGTTCCTGAAGAAGTTCTATCTCTTTTTCCTTGTCTGCTACATAAGCATCTATCTTGGAAGTCTTATCCCCCAAATAACTCACAATCTTCTCTTGCTCAGCAAGAGGGGGAAGTGGGAGAAACTGTCTTGCAAAGGTTTCAAATCTAAAATCCGAAGAACGCTCCCTTATTCCACGGTAAAGAGACTGAATAAAGCCATTCAAACCCATTAGTCGAATAACCATTGCATGATATTTTGTCAGACTTTGATTATCAATGGGTGTACAAACACTATATACAGGTGTCCCTTTACCATCACTGTCTGAAACGCCTGTAGCACCTGCAAAAGCATCCATTTGATGAATAACGAGGTCACCTTTTTTTATACCTTGATAACCAATTTCTTTAAAAGACTCTGTAAAACCTGTTGTACGTCTGTTTTTTCGCAACGTTACCTCTCCGTCTCTAAAACAGGTAATAACATCATCATTCTCCTTTGGAATACGATTTTGTTTTTGATAGATATACTTGGCTCGTTTCTCTTCCCAATGACTCGGAATTTCCTTGAGCCATTGCATAGATGTGGGCTTATATGAACTATACCTCTCCATACTACTTCCCTAAGATTTCGTTCAACAATCCATCTGTGCGTTCTTCTATACCACGAATATCCTGGCTGATTTCGTCAATAGTACGCAACTGTTTGGGCTTATAGAAATACTTGGTGAATGAGAGTTCATAACCTGTCTCGACACTCTTCATGTCCATGATAGCATCGGGAGAGTAAGGCTTGATTTCGTTCTCAAAGAAACTTTCTATGCCTCCTTCATAGCGGAAAGGAATGATTTCCACATCTTTGCTCTTCTTGTCAATTACAGGTTCACCTTTCTTCATGATGATGTTGCCCTGTTCGTCTCGCTGTGGTTGATACACCTTTACGCTCCAATAACCAAACTCGTTGTTGGGGAATATCTTGCTTTGTGGCGTCTCTTTAAAGTCCATCAACAGCTTCATGATTTGCTCCCTGTCTGCATCAGAAGTCTCGCAGTTCTTCTCACCCAAGTTCTTACGCAAAGGTGTTTTTATCTCTGTAGCATCAATGAGCTGCACGAAGCCCTTTCGACGTTCCTCTTTCCTGTTCGTTATAACCCAAATGAAGGTGCCAATACCTGTGTTATAGAAGTCCTTCTCAGGCATAGCAATGATGGCTTCAAGCAGGTCGTTCTCTATGATATACTGACGCAAGTTGCTGGCACCACTTCCTGCATCGCCTGTAAAGAGTGAGGAACCATTATGCACTTCTACAATACGAGTGCCTAAAGCAGTATCTTCTCTCATGCGAGAGAGGTTGTTGGCAAGGAACATCATCTGCGCATCGCCAATATCGGGGATAAAGGACAGTTCTTTGCCATCGCCATCTAAAACAGTGAAGCGACTATCCGTAAACTTCTTCTTGTCTTTTTCGTCAAGACCACGCTTCTTGAGGTCTTCCTTCCAAGGTGTGCCAAAAGGAGGATTGGAGATGCAGAAGTCGTAGGTCTCGCCTGGGTGACCATCACGCGATATGGTACTGTCGAAGGCTATATATTCACGCTGTTCTGTACCATGATGATATTGGAACGAATTGATGTTCTCGGAAATCATCAGGTCTGCCTTGCAAGTGGCAAAAGTATCGGGCTGCAATTCCTGTCCGAAGATGTTTACCTGAACATGCTTGCCTTGCTCATTGGCAATCTCCATGATACGATCCTTTGCAATCGTGAGAATACCGCCAGTGCCACACGCACCATCGTAAATATGATAGGTGTTGTCTGTAATCTTATCAGCGATAGGGAGCACAGCAAGGTCTGCCAGCAGCTTCACATAGTCGCGAGGCGTAAAGTGCTCACCAGCTTCAGTCACGTTGTTTTCCTCATTGAACCTACGAAGCAGTTCTTCAAAAATGGTACCCATTGTGTGGTTGTCGAGCCCTGGCAAGCGCACGTTGCCATTATCGTCCAGTACAGGCTTGTTAGACAGATTTATCTTATCGTCCGTAAACTTCTCGATGATACTGCCCAGGCGTT
>Ga0310695_10011060_pt1 | contig 13000 bp, 6 predicted proteins | sample RumenRJG_04DNA_FD_203882 | JGI IMG/M metagenome (GOLD analysis project Ga0310695, IMG submission 203882) | Bovine rumen microbial communities from Lethbridge, Alberta, Canada - RJG_04 (v2) (version 2) | ecosystem: Host-associated > Mammals > Digestive system > Stomach > Rumen | place: Canada...
ATATTAAAATTCCAAATTAAGTTTCAGAAAATTTGATTTGAATTATATATAATTATTAATATCATTTTATTAAATTTTAGTAATAAAATTTAACATATTAATATTAATGTCTTATTTACTATTTAATTAAATATAATTAAATATTTAAATATACTTTTTTAATATTTTAATTATAATTATTTTTAAGAGCAAAATCTTAATTATTCTATACATTTTTCAAATCTAATTAACACATTCAAATTTAGTATAATTTAATTTTAATATATTCAAATAAAAAGGAATAGTAATATTATTAAAGATATAAATGAATATCATAAAATTAATTATTATGAATGAAGAAATCTCATATCCAAAGGAATAAAATAATTAAATTGAAAAATAATATATGAAAAAAATAAAAAAAATATCACCTCCTAATACCTTATAATCAAAAAAAGAAATAGATAAGAATTAAAAAACTAAATCAATTAAAAAAATCAAAAAAATTTTTCATTTATTTAAAAAATAAAACTAAGTTTATTTATTCTAATTAAATAATTTAAAATTTTCAAAAAAATTTTATTTTTTAACTCACAGAATTTAAAGAATAATTAAATAATATTTAAAATAAATAAATAGTTATTTACTATTATTATAAAATTAATTTAGAATTATATTGAAATTTACATTAAAATTAAATAATAATGATGATATAATATAAATTTATATTAAATTATCAAAGAACAAATATAATAATATTAAATAAAAAATATAATTATTTACAAAAAAAATTAGAAAAAAATAATAAAAATCTTTACTTATTTCTCTTCTATTTGAATTTTAGAAGGAATAACAACAATTTTACAAATTTTTATTTATTTTTATTGAACTATTTAATTTATGTGAATATTAATTGAATATTTTTTCATATTTTTCTTTTTTTCCCTATTATCTTTTTTTCATTTTCATTTTCTTTATTATTATTTTTCTGATATATTTTTTTTGCTTTATTGATGGTTTTTAAAATTTTTGTTGAAAAACATATATATTTATATCATTACCTTCTTCATTTTTATTATTATCATATTCATTTTCATTATATTCCATTGTTAAATTATTATTATTTTATTGTTTTTAATTAAAAAATATAAAAATCTTTTTTATATATATATTTTTAAAAGTCTAAAATTATATAATAATAAATACTTATTTAAATTTGAAATTATTTTTTATCTTTTTAATAGCATCTAAGTCTCCATGTAATTGTAATTTTGAATTAAATGCAATATGAATTTTATTTTTATTTTCATTCATTAAAACCCTTATTTCTTTTTTGGGATTTTCTTTTTCAACATTTGGAATACCAAAGAATATAAAAGGACAATATATTTTTTTGTTTTCATCAATCCTATGGTTAATTATTTTATTTCTTTCAATAATATAATTTAAACTTTTATATTGTTCTAATAAATTATTTATTTTTTCTTTTTTTAAATTAATTATATCTGAAAATGTTTCTATTTCTTTATTTATGTTATAAATATCATTTATTTCATTTTGTATTTCTTTTTTCTCATTCCAAAATATTTTTTTTGTTTTTTTTTCTTTTGAAAATAAATTCATACTTTTCATTACATTTAAAGAATCATATATTCTTCTCCTTATATTTTTTTGCTCTTTTATTCCTATTTTATTAATAATATTTACTATTTCATCTGATATTTCTTTATAACTTGTTTGTTTTTGTCTTTTGATTATATTTATTACCATTTTTGATATTTCCTTTAATCCATAATTAATTTTATTTTTTTTAATTTGTTTTTCTTTCAATATTTTTTTAAATTTTACTAATGGTTTTCTCTTTTTTTGTAAAAAGAAATTTTTACTTTTAAATTGTTTTTTATCAGTGTTTATTTCATTATTATCATTAATTTTATCATGAAAAGTATTATTTGAATTATTAACATATATAAAATTATTATTATCATTTTTTAAACTATTACTTAATAACTGACTGAAATTATCATTTTTAATTAAATCAGGTGTTTTAATTGTTTGAATATAATTTTGAATTATATTAAAATTAACATCTTTATTTTTTTGAGAAAAAATAATTGATGATTGAGAAGGATTAATTTTAATTTCTTCTTTATAAAAAAATTCAGGACAATATTCTTTTAAAAAAAGTGATTTAACTTTTTGAATGTTTATTGGTTCTTTGAATTTATTTAATATTTTATCATATTTTAAATTTTCAAAAATTTTATTTATAATTTGATCATCTGAATTTAAAGAATAAAATCTTGATAATATCAATTCATTATTATTATAATTTTTATTTTTTTCTAATCTCATAAGTAAATTTTTTATATTCAAAGGAACAAATTCTAATAAATTCATTTTTTTATTATTTCTATTCCAAAAAAATTTATTTAAAAATGAAAACAATGAATGAAATACAAAATAAAATATTTTCTAATACAAAATGTACAAATCATCCAAATTTATCTTTTTCTTTTTATTGTTTTGATGATAAAACATTTTTATGTCAAAAATGTTTTAAATTCCATAAAAAACATAACATTGAAATTTTATGTGATTTAAAGGAAAAAGCAGAATTTTATTCTAGAACAATTAATACAGAAAATTTTTCCTTTTTGGGAGAATATAATGAACATAAAAAAGCATTATTAAATATAAGAAATCTAATAGATGAAAAGATAACAGATATAGATAAAAAAATAACAAATTTAACAGAAAAAAAAACAGAAACACCCAATTTAGATTTATTAGAAAAAAAAAATAAAACTTTATTTGATTTAAATTACAATGAATATACTCAATTAATAGAAATGTTAGATTTATCAGAAGAAATTAAAAAACTTTCAATAAAAATAGAAAATTTATCAAATAATATGAAATTATCAAGATATAATAATTTACATTTTATAAGTAAAGAAGTAAAAGTTGTAAATGAATCAATAACTCATGATGGTTATGGTACAAATATTTTATTAGGAAAAGAAAATGGTCCATATTTTTTAACAGAAGGAAATAAAAATCATTATATAATATTTGATTTAGGTAAAAAATATTATTTAAAAGGAATAAAAATAACTCTTCATGATTTTGAATGTACATTAAAAAATTTTAAAATAAGTGTAATGGATGATAATAATAATTGGAAAATTGTGTCTAGTTTTATTTGCCAACCTTTTAATAAAGAAGTTAATTTTCAATATTTTGAAATTGATGTTGATACTCAAATGGTTAAAATAGATTTAATAGATAATTGGGGTAATGGAGGAGGAAATTATATATTAATTAAAAGATTATATTTTGAAGTTGGAGAATTAAAAATAAATAATTAGTTTAAAATTAAATAAATATAAAATTAATTTTTTAATGGATTATAAAAAATTTATTAACAAATATAAGGATGAGAATTTATCAAAATTTTATAATTATTTTCTGGAAAAAATTAAAATTAATGAAAAGATTATATTATCAAATAATGAATCTTTATATTATTCTTTTTTTATAAAAAATTTAGGAAAGATTTATTTGTCTAATAATATGAATATTAATTATATTTATAAACATTCAAAACATTTTAAATTTATAAATTCGAAATCAGCATTTAAAATAATATTAATTTATATTCTTTTCTTTTGGTATAAATATAAAAATAAGTACAATGAAAAAAAAAAAATTGAAGAATTTTTTTTAAGAGAAAATAAAAAGTTAAATAATTTATTAAAAATATTTTACAAATTATATATTGAAAATCAATTTAAAGAAAAAAATGTTGAAATAATTTCAAAATTATTTGTTTATTTATCTATATGTGATAAAAAGAATTATGAAAATATTAATTCAAATAATGAAATAAAATCATTTTATTTTTATACTAAATCAATTCAAATTTTTTCTGATTTATTTTTAAATAAAAATAATTTAACAAATGAAGAAATTAATTTAATTGATAATTTTTTATTATTTATTAGAGAAAATATAATCTCAAAAAGTACTTCAAATAAATTTCTTCTTTTAGAATATAATAAAAATTCTACATATTCAGTTTTAAATTTTTTAAAATTAAAACAATTTTCCCAAAAAATTCAACAACATTTAAAAAATATACTTTCTGATATATATGGATATTTATATAATTTTGATTTGTTATGTTCTTTTATAGATTTAATAAAAACAAGTTTAATAAATTTATTTGAAAAAAAAAATAATGAAATAATTAATGATATACAAAAAATATCAATTATACCTGAATTCATAATAGATAATAAAAAATTAAATGTGATTGGTAATAGTTTTTATTTAAATGGTAAAAATTCAGGTTTTAGAAAAGAAATTAAAAAGGATAAATTTTCTTTATATATATCCTTTATTTTAAAACCTGATATTTTTAAAGATGAATATATATTAATTTCAATATTAGATTCAAATAATGTTTATTTTAATTTTTCTCTTAAAAAAATTGATTTTAATAAATATGAAACTATTTTTTATTACAATAAATTAAAAATAAATTATTCTGTAAATATTATTATTGGATATTGTTATAACATTTATTTTACTTTTGACCCATTGAAAATTTATTTTAAAAAACATCAATATATTTTAAAAGAAAAAATTTCAAAAAAAAAAAAAAATGAAAATTATGTAATTTTAATAGGATATAATGATAATAATTCAAATAATAAAAATATAAGTTCATTTGAGGGATATATTAAAGATATAATTATATTTTCCTCAAATTTAAATAATAAAGATATAAATCAATTATTTAACTATACAAACAATGAAAAAAATAATAATTCAATTAATGTGGGAAATATAATTTTTAAATTAAATACATTTGATTATTCTCAATATAAAAATAAAGAAGAAATTGATTTTGTAGAATTGAATTTAATAAATAATATAAATAAAAAAACTGTTTTCAATTCATTTTATTCATATATTTCTTATGATAATTTTGAATCAAATTATAATTGTTCAAAAATTTCAAATAAATTTTTTAATTGTTTTTTTAGAATTATAAATTGTAATAATTTAATAGATAAATTTATAGAATTAGATGGCATAAATTTAATAAATCTTATTTTTGAATATATATATCAAATATTTATGAAATTTAAATATACAAATAAAATAAATGATGAAATCTTAAAAAATATGTAAGTTATATTTGATTAATTTTATAGAATTGATTTGTTAATAAAAACTTTAGATTTATTTTTTCAAGTTATTTCTAATCAAAATTTTTGTAATTATGAAATTGGTAAAATATTATTTCAAATTTTTTTTCTAATTCAAGAAGTAAATATATATATAAAAAATAGTTGACAAAATATCAAAAATTAAATATTTCACTTTTCAAAAACATTGAAAATTTATATTTTACTTTATATTCTTTTGCAAAAGATGATAATAAAAATTTAAATATTAAAGAATTGATTAATTTATTATTTGATATTTTTGTCGAAATAAATTACTATGATGATGATATTTTAATTGATAAATTATTTCAAATGATAACGAAATATTTGAATGATTATATAAATATAAATATTGTTTTTATTAAACGTCTTTTTCAAAAACTTTTAGGATTTTCTAATAATATAGAAAATAAAATATATCAAAAATCTTATTTTGATTTATTATCTAGAATATTAATTGAAAGTTTAAAATTTTCTCAAAACAATAATAATAATTTTTGTGATTTGCTGGAAGAAAAAATTAAAAAAAAAGATGAAAATTCAATTAAAATATTTATTATCACTTTATCCAAAACTAATCTTCTTATCGATAGTAAATATATAAATATTATAATGGATTATATGTCTAAACAAAATTTAGAAAAACAAAATTTAATATTAAATTGTCTATTTAATATATTATTTACATTTTATATTAAAAATGATAATATTGAAAAAGAAACAAGTGTTAAGGAATATTTAATTAATTTACCACAAAAATTATTTATTCAATCATTCATTCAAAAAATAACAAATGATTTTTTAAATAAAGAAAAAATAAATAAAATTGATAAAAATATTATTTTAAAAATTATAACTTTATTAAATGATTTTATTTCAAATGAAAAATATAATTTTAATGATTCAAATGATTATATACAACTCAATGAATTATTAAAAAAAATTCTTCAAAAAGAAGAATTAAACACTTTTTTTATATCCAAAAATGAATTTTGTATAAATTTTTATTTAAATTATTATAAATCTTTCGAAAATATAGATATTTCATTATTAATTGAAAATATAATCAAAATTAATTCTGAACCATTTATATTTTTATTTTTAAAAAAATTTTCAGAAGAATTTATATTTTCATCACAGAGTAAAAAACATTTAAATTTTTTAGTTGGAAATATTAATATAATTTATTCAACATTAAATAATAATGAAATTAATTTTTCAAATGTGAATAAAAAAGATAAAAATATAGGAGAAAATATAATAAATCTTATTATATTATTTGAATTTTTATATTATTCTGATAATAAAACATATAATATTATATTTGAAGATGAACAATTAGAAAAAATTTTATTTGATACTATTGAAATGTTAATAAGAACAAATTTATATTTATTTCCTTATTGTAAAAAGATATACCAAAGAATAAAAAATAAAAATAAACCTAAAAAATTAATTTGTGAAATAGTTATTGATATATATTATAATATTATTTGTTATAAATCTCAAATAAATAATAAAGATAAAATAATTAAAAAACTTCAATCTTTTATTTTTAAAAATGATAATTATTCCACAATTTTTTATTACATTGATATTTCAAGAACAGGAAATGAAAAAAAAAATAATTTGAAATGGAAAAATATTTTAAAATATGAGAAAAATATGAAAAAAAAGCAACAATTCAATGTTACAGAATATATGTTAGGTAAATTATTTATTTTTAATTACAAAATATTCAAAGAAGATAACAAAGAAGAAAATTTAAAAAAAAATTTTTCAAATATCTTACAAGCTTTATTCAATGATTCTAAAAAATTAAGAAATGCTTCTATATATTTTGAAAATAAAATAAATTCTGAATTATATAATCTTGTAAAAGATTTAATTGAAAAGAGTTCATTTTGTGATGAGGATTATAAAAAATTTGAAAATAAAATAAACAATAATCTTAAAGCTAATAATTTAATATCAAGAATACAATATAATGAAATTTATGCAAGTGAATGTTTATTAAAAAATTCAGAAAAAAAAAATGAAAAAGAAAAGATATTAGAAAAAAAAGAAGAATCAAATAAAAAAAATGAAAACTCAAATAATAATTTAAAAAATAAAGATATAAATATATTTATAATTGATGAAAATTTTAATTCTTCTCCATTATGTTATATGACAAAAGATAATAATGTTTTTTTTCAAAAAAATGATTTATTATTAAAATGTTTCTCAAATCAATTTTCAGATATTTTTTTTTATAATGAAAAATTTAAAAAAATGAAATCTTATTATATTAGTCATAATGATATAAATCCAGATACAAAATTATTAGATTTTCCCTCAGAAATTAAAAATTATTCAAAAAAATATCAACCTCGTTTATTTTTAAAACAAAATTTTGATTTTTTCAAATCTGAATTTTTTAAAATTTCTCATCCTTATTTTGTTGATTTTGAAAAAAAAATAAAAAACAAAAGTATATTATTAAAAAAAAAGATTTTAAATATATCAAAAAATATAATTTCTTATTATTCTGAATATGTAAATATTAATGATGATTTATTTGGAAAAATTTATTTTGAAGAACATTTTTTAATATTTAAAAGTGAAGAAAATATTCCTCAAGATTTAAAATTTTATTTCACTGAAATTTCTACTCAACCTTTAAAAGAAAAAATTATAATAATATTTTATGAAGAAATAGAATATGTAATTGAAAGAAGATTTTTATTTTTATGGCAAGCAATAGAATTTTATTTAAAAAATGGTAAAAGTTATTATTTTAATTTATATGAAAATAAAGAAATGAATGAAGTAATGAATGAATTATCAAAAAGAAAAGTAAAAATAAAAAGAAAAATTGACCTTGAAAAAAAAATAGAAAATTATTTAAAAAAATTTGAGAATAAAGAAATATCAACATTTAAATATTTACTTAAACTAAATAACTTTTCATCAAGATCATTTAATTCTTTATCAACATATCCAGTATTTCCTTGGATAATAAATTCAATAGATCCTTCATTTGATTTATTAAAAGTATTAAAAAATAATTCAGATAATAATTACATAAGAGATTTTAAATATCCAATAAATTGTCAAAATATAGAGAGTAAAAAAGCAGCAATTAATAGATATATTTATTCAGATGAAAAATCATTTAAAAACCATCAAGGAATTAATTATTCTAATCCTGCTTATATTTCATATTATTTAATGAGAATGTATCCTTTTATTATTTATCAAATTAAACTTCAATCTAATTCTATGGAACAAGCAGATAGAATGTTTAATTCTATTAAAAGTACTTTGAATAGTTTATCAAAAGGAGTTGATAATAGAGAATTAATTCCTGAAATTTATTCTCAAATTGAGATTTTTATTAATTTAAATTGTATTTTTTTTAATAAAACTGGAAAAAAAGAAATTGTTGATGATTTATGTATATATTCTTATAATGAATCCTTTGAAAATTCTATTGCTAAATATGTTAAATTAATTAGTCAATTTAATACTTTAATGGATAGTGATTATATCTATAAATTAATTGTGGATTGGATTGATAATGTTTTTGGAAAAAATCAATTAATAGAAGATGAAAAACTTAGAAAAGAAAGTTGCAATATTTATCAAAAATATTATTATGAAGAAATTAGTGTGAAGAAATTAAATGAATTTAAGTTATCTAATGATAGATTATCTGATAAAGAATTTAAGACTATAAAAGATGAAGTTGATATTATTATAAATAATGCTAAAAATTTTGGGCAAATACCTTATAATATTTTAAAGAAAAATTGTCATAAATTAAAAATAGAAAAGGAAAAAGAAAAAGAAAATAAAGAAATCGAAAAAAATAATTTTCAAGAAATAAAATTAAATCAAAATATTGAATTAATTTATTTTACTGTTTTTCATTTTGAAAATAATGAACTTTTATTTACAATTGAAAGAGATAATAATAACAATTTATTTTTAAGAGAACATAAAACAAAAAATTACATTGAATTGTTTGATGTTAAATTTGGTGGAAAAAAAATATATAATGAAATTATTTATATTAAAAATCCAAAATACTTTTTTACAATTTTAATTAATGATATAAAAGAATTCTCATTTAAAATCATAACATGTAAATCTATTGATAATTCAATTAAATTATATTTTTTTAATAAAGCTCAAATAATGGAAGAAAAAAAAGAAGCAATTATATACCCTGCTAATTGTATTCAAAAAATAAATGAAAAAGAAATATTATTAGGATGTTTTAATGGAAAATTATTAAAATATAATGTATTAGATTTATCTATAAAATATGTTAATTCAATACAAGCACATAATTCAATTATAAATATAATTGAAATTAATAATAATTTAAATATTATTATTACTTCAGGAGATGATCATTTAATTTCTATTAGAAAATTATATGATTATACATTACTTTCTTTAATTAATTTGCCTTATAATTTACTTTGTTATGAAATTAAATTATCAGATTTAAATATATTATATTGTTCATGTTTAATTGAAGAAAAAGCTTTTATTATATTAAATTATACTCTGAATGGTTTATATATTTCAAAATCATGTTCTTCATTTTCTAATTTTTATTTTTATCAAAATTATTTAATTTCTCTTTTAGATAATTCTAATATAATTTTTATTTTAAATGATTATGATTTATCAATTCAAAATTTTGGTTTTTTATCCAATGATTTAGAAAATAATAATAATTTTAAATTCTTCTATTATTTGAATAATTCGATTTATTATGTAAATAACAATAAAATTAATTTTGAATTATTTAAAATAGAAGAAAAATGTAAAAAAAGTTTAAATAATAAATAGATAAAAATAAAACTTTCTAAATTAAATATAATATTAATTATTTATAAAATTATAATATATTTAAATTTTATAATAATTTATTAAAAAAAATGTTAGTAAATGGAAACTCAATAACTAATAAAAAAGAATTACTCAATAAACAAGATATGTCTCAAATTATAACTAATAATAATTTATTAGAAATTCCAAAATCAAAATTTAATAACAAACAAAACTATAATTTTAATTTTGAAAATACATCAATGAATAATATAAATTATAATACAACAAGAAATAATTTAATCAGTCAAAATGATAATAATAATTACCATGAAAAGAATAATCAAGCAGAATCAATAAAAAATAATAGAAATAAATTATTATATATTCCTTGTATGAATTGTGGAAATGAAATTCCAGTAAATGAAACAGAAAAACATTCTTTAATTTGTTTAACTGTAAATAGTGATATAATAAATAAAGAAAATAATGGAAAAGAATTTGAATTTATAAATTATAAATTAAATAAAATAAACACTCATTTAAATAATATTTATTTAGGTAAACTTGATATGGTCACTGATAATTTAAAAAAAGAAGTTTCAATTTATGGGAGAGAATTATATAAATATATATCAGAAAGTATAAATGTTGAAGAAGTAACATTAAATAATATTAAATATTTAAAAATATTATGTAGTAATTGTGAAAATTTACAAAGAAAATATGGTAAATTATCTTTATCTTCTTCAATTATTATTGATAGAGTAAAAGTATTAATTAATGAAAAGATTTTAAAAATAAAAACAATTTTAAGAAGAAATGCTTTAATAAGGAAAGATATGAATCAAAAAAAATATGAAACTAATATTAATTTAATTAAATATAATTTTGATAGTGAAACAGAATCAAATAATATTAATAATAATTATAATAAAAATAATAAAATAGAAGAAATTCAAAGTGATATAGAAAATCAAACAACAAATCAATTAAATAATACTTTAACAAGTCTTAATAGTAGTGTTTCATCACAATCATTTTATAATGTAAAGACAGATTTAAGAAAAAAAGTAAGTGAAGAATTATCAAATATTTTTATTAATAATCATTTAAATAATGATAATAAAAATTTAAATATTAGAAATTCATTTGGTTCATATAAACCAAATGAAAATAATGATAAAAAAGAATTTATGAAAAGAGTTTTTAGATATAAATTTGAATGTTTACATAGTTCTCATATAGGACAACATATTAATCCAAAAGATATTTATGAAGAAGCAAAAAGACTAAAAATCGCAAAACCAGATTGGGATAATTTTATTATGAATGAATTAAATAATCCATATAAATATGCAAAAAAAATTATGAAAAATAATAGGAATGTAAGTATAAATAAAGTATTTGAAAGAGTTAATAAGGAAAGATTAATGGATATTATAAATGAGGAATAAATAAATTTTTTTTTAAATGAGTATTTTTTTTTCAATGAAAATAATTATATTGATAATTAGTAATTTATAAGTTATTACTCAATAATTTATATTAAAATTTTTTAATTGAATAATTGTTTTTTGAATACATAAAATAATTACAAAATATATTATAAAATTATTTATTCCATATCATAATTTGATTTATATCTTTTAGTATCATCTTTTTCATCATCATCATCTTTATCATCTTCTTTATCATCTTCTTTATCATCTTCTTTATCATCATCATTCTCATTTTTTAAATTAATATTTAATTCAATATTTTCATCATTATTTTCAATATCATCTATTTTTTTTTCTAATTTTGATAATATTATATTATTATTTTCTACGTAAGTATAAAATGTAACTATACTCATTCCAGAAAAATAAGAAAGAACTTCAATAACTTCAATTAATAATAAAAAATTATATAATAGTTTTATATAATTTCTTGGTAATTTAAAATCATTTAAAACAAATATCATAATTAAAATATATTTTATAAAAATGAAAAATAAAATAAAAAAAAGAGTAATTTTTAAAGTATTATATACTTTAATTTCTTTTTTCTTTTGATTATTATATTCATTATTTTCAACATCTGGAATATTACTTGAAGAAAAATTATTTTTATTAATTTCAATATTAAAAGTGAAAAATAAATAAAAATAAAATATTAAAAGAATAATAAATCTAAATATATTTATAATAGTTTTAATATTAGAAAATATTGGAATTGTAATAAAGGAAAATATAAAAATATATAATAAATTATTTTTTTTTTTAGGAATATAAGTTTGATATTGATCAATTAATAAATAAAATAATATCACATATATAATCCATATTAAAAAATTTCTTGTATTAAAACCATTAATTTTAATAAATTTTGATAAAGAATATAATAATAAAAATGTATTTTGATTTTCTCTAATAAGATTAAACTTATCATAAATTGTTATCCAAAAAATAAAAGATAAAAAATAAAAAAAAATTCCTAAATAACATATACAACTTTCAATAAAGATATACAATTTAGGTGATTTTATCATTTCAATAACTAAGATAAAATCATTAAGAGAAAAAATTTGAGTCATTTTTAATATTTATTAAAAAAAAATAAAATGGTGATAAAAATAATTTTAAATATATTTTTTATGATGTTAATGATGAACAAAAAATGTTGATAAGCACTTTTTAAATATTGTGAATTAGAAAAAATAAATTTATTAAATAAACAAGAAAATTATTTAAATTATAATAAAGGAAAAAAAAACAAAAAAAAGAAAAACATATAAAAATATAGATTTATTTTAAAAAATTAATTAGAAATTCAAGACATTTAAAAAAAATCAAAAATTGAAAAAATTTCAAATAGAATTTTAAAATTAAAATTTCTAATTCTAGAAAAAGATTTATTAAAAATACGATTAAGAAATAGAATTATTAGAAAAAAACTTTATCAAAAAAAAA
>Ga0310695_10011062_pt1 | contig 13000 bp, 9 predicted proteins | sample RumenRJG_04DNA_FD_203882 | JGI IMG/M metagenome (GOLD analysis project Ga0310695, IMG submission 203882) | Bovine rumen microbial communities from Lethbridge, Alberta, Canada - RJG_04 (v2) (version 2) | ecosystem: Host-associated > Mammals > Digestive system > Stomach > Rumen | place: Canada...
GAATTGATCTTGTCCTTGATGTCGTTGCTGAACTTGAACGAAGGAACCATACGTTCTTCGATCAGGACCGTTTCACCCGTACGGGGGTTACGGGCCGGGCGAGCCTTGCGCGGTTTGCAGGCGAAGGTGCCAAAGCCACGGATCTCGATGGTGTTGCCCTCAATCAGCTTTTCGGCCAAAAGGTCGAGAAACTGCTCGATGACGGTCTTAATATCGTTACGCACAAATCCAGTGGACTTGGCGATCTCTTGAATCAATGCTTGTTTAGTTATATTTGCCACGCCCTAAATATAGGTTTATCAACGAGTTAGAGTACCAGTCCCGCTGAAATTAAATAATTTTTTCGGGTTCTTGTTGCGGAATTTTTGTGGATAGATGTGGTTAAAATGTTGAAAAGTTTCAATCTTCGAAATCTGGAAGTCTTTCCGAACACGATCCTCAGTCCCATGGACGGGGTGACGGACGCCCCGTTCCGCAGACTCTGCCGGGTCCTTTCCGGCAACCGAATGGGACTCCTGGTTTCCGAATTCGTCCCGACCGACGGCGACGCCGTGTTCTGCCTCGACGGGCACAAGCAGTTGAAATTTTTCCCCGAAGAACGGCCCTTCGGCATCCAGATTTTCGGACGTTTCCCCGACAGGATGGCCGCCGCCGCCAAAAAAATCGCCGAGGCCCTGCACCCGGAATTCATCGAGGTGAACGCAGGCTGCCCCGCTCCCAAGGTCGCGGGCAAGGGTAGCGGTTCGGGACTGTTGCGAGACCTTCCCCGCCTGCAAGAAATCCTGCACGACGTCCGAGCGGCCCTTGACTCTTCGAGTGTGGACATTCCCCTGACCCTCAAGTGCCGTATTGGCTGGGACGACCAGAGCATCAACGTGATGGAAACTCTAAAAATCGCCGAAGGCGAAGGCGTCGAAATGCTGACGGTGCATGGCCGAACCAGGCTACAAGGGTATAACGGACTCGCCAACTGGGACTGGATCGGCAAAGTTGCGGCCGCGGCCAAGATTCCCGTTATCGGGAATGGCGACGTGAACAGCGTCGCAAACGCCCGCGAGCGGCTTGAAACCTACGGAGTGTCGGGCGTTTCCATTGGCCGCGGTGCCATGCACAACCCGTGGATTTTCGGACAAATTGCTGACGCCTGGGAAGGAAAACCGCCCCGTCAAATGACAGCGACCGAGGCCCTCGACGTATTCCCCCTCTCCTACAAGTTCAAGCTGGAGGACGGCGCCACCGAAATGAGCGCACTCGGCAGACTCAAGCAACTCGCCGCCCGCCTATGCAAGGGTTTCGACGACCCGACTCTGACCGTGCGCCAGACGCTGCTCACCGCACAGACGGCGGACGAATTCTTCGACCGCCTGCAGTCGCTACGCGAAGGCATCGCCCGCGAAATGACGTTCTCCCCGGAAAACCTCGTCAATCTGAACGGCGCAAAAGAAACAGATCTCCGTTTCGGAGACCAGTTCGCAGGTCGATAAATCAAAGTAATAACTTAAAAAAGCCCTCGGGTGTTTACCGAGGGCGGTTGACGCCTTGGGCGTCCGCGGCTACACTCGGTCATAAAATTATGCAAGCATAATTTTGCGACGCTCGTTTTGCACGCTATTGCGAGAGTGAGCTCGCTGGGGACGAATTCACTTATTTGGGCGCGAGCGGTCTTTTACCTTTTATCGCGGTCGACCCAGGCGCGAGCCGTGTGGCCCGTATAGATCTGGCGCGGACGGTTAATCTTCGAATTCGGATCGTCGTGCATTTCCTTCCAGTGGGCAATCCAGCCGGGGAGTCGGCCGATGGCGAACATCACCGTAAGCATGTTCGTCGGAATGCCCATGGCGCGGTAGAGAATGCCCGAGTAGAAGTCCACGTTCGGGTAGAGCTTGCGTTCAACGAAGTAGTCATCCTTGAGGGCGGCTTCTTCGAGCTTAAGCGCAATGTCCAGCAGCGGATCGTGGAAATGTTCGCGTTCGAACACCTGGTACATAAGCTTCTTGAGCACCTTGGCGCGCGGGTCGTAGCTCTTGTACACGCGGTGACCAAAACCGGAAAGACGGAACGGGTCGTTCTTGTCCTTAGCCTTGTCCATCACCTGTTCGATCGTCATGCCACTCTGCTGGATACGGAGGAGCGTTTCGAGCACGGCCTGGTTTGCACCGCCATGGAGCGGGCCCCACAGGGCGCAAATGCCTGCGCAGATACTTGCGTACAAGTTAGCATGAGAGCTCCCCACCATACGCACCGTAGACGTAGAGCAATTCTGTTCGTGGTCGGCATGTACAATCAGAAGCGTGTTCAGCGCCTTTTCCATAATCGGATCCGGATGGTAGGAACGGGCCTTGCTGCTGAACATCATGTTCAGGAAGTTGCTGCAGTAGCTGCGTTCCGCTTCGGGGTACACGAACGGTTCACCGATACTTGCCTTGTAAGAGAAGGCGGCAATCGTGCGGATCTTCGAAATCAGGCTTGCGGTCGTGAGGTCGAACACGTCGGCGATGTTTTCGTCGTCGTAGAAACGCGGCGTAAACAGGCCCACGGCGTTCACGATGGAGCTCAGAATACCCATCGGGTGGGCACTCGGCGGCATCTGCCTAAAGAAGTGCAGAAGGTTTTCGTGGAGGAGTGAATTCTCGGTCAACAACGTGCGGAAACGCGCCAGCTGCTGCTGAGTCGGCAGTTCACCGTAAATCAGGAGCCAGGCGGTTTCGGGGAAGGTCGCCTTTTCGGCCAGGTCTTCGATACTGTAGCCACGGTAACGCAGGATTCCGTGTTCGCCGTCCACGTAAGTGATGGCGCTTCGGGTGCTACCAGTGTTCAGGTAGCCGTAATCCAAGGTCACCAGGCCGGTTTCCTTGCGGAGTTTGCAGATGTCGAGACCGTGTTCGTTTTCAGCACCTTCAACAACAGGGAGCTCGATGCTCTTTCCGTTGTAACTTAAAATGGCGTTGTCGGACATTATTCCTCCAGGAGGTACGGATTTCCGCACCTTACTTCATCTTCAAAATGCAATTATAGATATTGTCGAACAGCTTGGGAAGCTTTTCAGTCGGCACGGCAGAGAATGCGAGGCGAATCAGGCCAGAAAGCATGATCGTACCGGTGCTGTAGTCCTTGATGAGCTTTTCGCGGAGCTGTTCTGCGTCAACGCCCTTCGGCTTGATGCACATAAAGTAGCCGCTGTTGCACGGCATCGGTTCAAAGGCGTCCTTGTATTCCGGATGGGCGGCAAAAACTTCCTTGATGATGTCGTAGCGCTTCTTGAGCACAGCGTACTTTTCCTGCTTCTGCTGCTGGTATTCGGGGCTCTGGAATGCGGCGAGCAGGATCTTCTGGCTGATGCTCGGGGCGTTGGAAATGTTACCACGGACGGTACCGGCGGCCTTGTCTTCGAGAGCCTTGAGCTGTGCTTCGGTAGCACCCTTGAAGCCGAAGCTCATGAAGCCCACGCGGAAGCCCCATACGTAGTCTTCCTTGGTCGGGCCGTCGAGCTTGACGGCGAGGAGGTTTTCGTGAGCGTCCACGAGCTTCACGAACAGGGATTCCTTGGTCACGCCTTCTTCGTACACGAGTCCGAAGTAAGCATCGTCGAGGAGGGCCACCACCTTGTTACCCTTGGCGGCACATTCCGTGAGAATCTTGGCGATTTCGACAGCTTCCTTTTCGGTAGCGGTGTAACCGGTCGGGTTGTTCGGGAAGTTCAGGAGAACGACCTTCTTGTCGCCCTTGCTAGCTTCGAGAGCGGCCTTGAGGGCTTCGGTGTCGAAGCCGCCGTTCTTGAAGGTGTTGAAAGTCTTGATCTTGGCGCCACGGGCGTTTTCGAACACGAGTTCGTAGTTGTCCCAGTACAGGTCCGGGATAATCACTTCGTCGCCAGCGTCGAGGAACAGGTAGCCGGCGCAGCTGATGGCATGCGTCAGGGCGGCGGTCACCACCGGATTGCTGAAGCTCTTGGTGGCAAGCGTCGGGTTCTTCTTGATGTCCAGTTCCTTCCAGGCCTTGCGGAGGTCCGGGTTACCGAAGCTCGGGGCATACAGGAAAGAAGTCTTCGGGAGGTTCAAGGACTTGAGAACGCAATCCAGCACGAGCGGAGAGCCGTCGTCTTCGAGAGCGGTTCCGATGGTAGCGTTGATTTCGGAGCCCTTGGCTTCGGCGCCTTGGCCCAAGATTCCCTTGCGGGGGAAGAAGATTGCCTTGCCCTGTTCAGAGAGCATGTCGAGAACTTTGCAGCCGTTGGCGGAAAGTTCGGCGTTGAGAGCCTGTGCTAAAGGATTGTAGTTCATAGTGGTGTCCTTTTAAATTTTTGCGGGTGCAAAAATAGAAAAATTTGGGATATTTCCCACCCTGTTCGCCCTGGCTTGGCCAGGAATCGCCTGTTCTGACGGCTAAATAAGCAAAAAAATATTTTTTGAAAACAGTAATTACAGATTTGCTTGTTTGCCGTGACGCAAAACACTGAATATTGCAAAAAATGTAAAGTTCCTTGTTTTGCAAAATGAATTAATTTATATTGAAGGGGGTTAGGAGGCTTATATGAGAAAGGTTCTTGTTGGTGCGTCTGCACTTTCGCTTATATTTTTGGCTTGTGCCGCCGATTCTTCGTCGGGTTCTAACGGGAGTCATGTTTCAGCAGAATCCAAAAATGTTGACCTTCTGATGGTTAGCAAATGCCTTGACAACGGTTTGGGCGGCTTGGCCAAAAGGGCTGATTCTGGCGAACTCGACAAGGCGTATCTGACTCAGGACGAAGATGGTAACTACCAAATCCTGGTCCCAGAATTGAGCGACTATTGCGGTATTGATGCACAATTTAAGTCAAAACGTTCGGGTGATACCTTGGAAATCTGGTTCAATTTGGAAGAAGCTGCCGTGACAAGCTGCATGTGCGCCAAGGATCATCTGTTCAATATTAAGGCAGACGATGCTGATGCCAAGTATTTCAAGTACTCTGGCGATGTATTCAAAGTGACTTCTGAAACTGCGCCTGTAAGGCCCGAGATCGAGGAACCGACTATTCCCGATGTGCCGGAATTTTCCGAATCGGATCCGCATCAAGAGGTTACGGATGTCATCGGCCTTTGTAGAGCCGATACGGAAGAAAATGAAAAACTCCTGAGCAATAAATTTCTTAATGCTGATGATTGGGGTGATTTTTTGGAAAGGGATTCCAGCAAAACAATTTCTTTTGCAAGAACGCATTTTGACGGCGAAAATGTTGTGTTGGTCTTTGAAGCAACGTTTAGTTGCGATGAAAAGGTTACGAGTGTTAAAGTATTCCCTTCGGGTGATACGCTGTACGTGAAGCCTAAAATAACGAAACTGGAATCCGTGAAATTAGAACCGAATGAAGGTTGCGAATGTATTACGCGTGCGGCATTCAAATTCAAAAACGAAGGCGTTTATGCCGATGCCAAGTACATGGTTTTCGGAAACCACATGGAACGTGTGTATACGCTGAAAACAGGAAGGAACTAAACAATAATCATAACCGACTCCTTGGAATGATTAGCGCACCCCTTCGGGGGTGCGTTTTTGCTAAACCTCGCCGATACGGGTCATTTTAAGGAGCGGCATACCGGCATTGCGGCATTCGGCAAGATTCACGTCGAAATCAATGCTCCAGTCGTTAAAGTCTTCTTCGTCCTGAAGCATTTGCTGAACGTGCATGATTTCGCCTTCGTAGGTGACAATCGTATGGTGCAGCGAGCGGCCTTCGACATCGAGACGGAAGCTGTGATGTTCCGCAGTGTAGGTTGCCATGATTTCCATAAGTCCGTTTTCGGTCCAGGGTTTGCCTTCGCCGTCCACGAGCATCTGCCCTTCGGCGAGGTCGTCGGCAAGCATGTCGAGAACATCGCCGTAGGCCTGCTTCTGGAGCGCCGACATAAGCTGGAATATGCGCTGGCGTACCATGACGATAAAGCGCTTCTTGTCGTAGGTGATGTCGGCGGCCACCTTGTCGGCCCCGAAGGCGGTTTCGAGTTCTGTGGCTCCTGCGGCTTCCATGCGCTTCTGATAATCTTCGGGATGGGCCATCTTTTCCCATTCCTCAAGAAGACTCGAGTCGGTACGGCGAATCATGTCGCCGAGGTAATCCTGCATGTCGAGGAGTTCTTCATTCTTGTAGCCGTCGGGAACGGTCTGGCTGAGCACCTTGTAAACGCTGTTCAGGTGCCGCAGCAAAATTGCTTCCATACGCTGCAGGCCGTACTGCTTGACGTACCCGCTAAAAGTGCTGAAGTTTTCGAACATCTCACGCACGATACTCTTGGGCTCGATATTTACGTCAACCCAAGGGTGTTCTTCGGCAAAGGCGTTGTAGGTGTCGTAAATGAAATCGCGGAGTGGCTTGGGGTATTCCACCTTCTCGATTTCTTCCATACGCTGGTTGAATTCCATACCTTGCGCCTTGAGTTCGTCGAGGCGGGCGTTGCGAGCCTTGTTCTGCTGAATGCGCAAGATTGCTTCGGGATTTTCAACGATACTTTCGCATAAAGTAATTACATCGAGTGCGTATTCGGGGCTTTCTCGGTCCAGTTTCGGAAGCGTATCGACCACGTATAGCGAAAGCGGCTGGTTCATGGAAAAGTCGTCCTGCAAGTCCATATTCACACGGAGCTTGCTGTAACCCGGCGCAATCGGCGTCACGAATTCGATGATATTCTTCTTGACGAGGCTCTTGAAAAGCTGGAAGGCACGGTGCTGCAACTGCTTTTTGCTGGAAACGCTTTCGTGGCAATCTTTGAGCAGGTTCCGCATGGCGATACAGCCATCGGTGGGGCGGCTCAGGATGTTCAGGAGCATTCCGTGATTTACCTGGAAACTGGAAGTCAGCGGTTCCGGTGATGCGGCGATCAATCGTTTGTATGTACTTTCGTCAAAAGGAACGTAGCCGTGTTCAGGCGGTTTCTTTTTCTGGAATTTTTTGCCCGTCTGTTTCGTCTTCGCTTCGAGTTTCAGGTTCTCGATGACGTGTTCGGGAGCCTGCGCCACTACATAGCCGATGTCGTCAAATCCCTTGCGGCCTGCACGGCCGGCAATCTGATGAAAATCGCGGGCGGTCAGAATTGCCGTCTTGTCGCCGCTGTACTTGCAGAGCTGCGTAAACAGCACTGTTCGAATGGGGACGTTGACACCAACGCCCAGCGTATCGGTGCCGCAAATGACTTTGAGTAATCCTTTTTGTGCGAGTTTTTCGCAGAGAATGCGGTACTTGGGTAGAAGTCCCGCATGATGCAAACCGATGCCCTGCTTTAGCCAGCGTTTGACTTCGGGGCCGTAGGGGCTGCTGAAGCGCATTTCTTTAATCGCTTCGTTTATGGCCTGCTTTTCTTCTTTCGTGCAGAGATCAAGGCTCATGAAATTCTGGGCGTTGGTCGCCGCGGCGGCCTGCGTAAAATGCACCACGTAAACGGGTGCTTTGCCGCCTGAAACGAGCTTTTGCACCGTATTCGAAATTTCGGTTTCAGAGTAACTGAAGTCAAGCGGTACAGGCCTTTGGCTAGAACGTACCGTCACCGATTCGCGGCCCGTATGTTTTGTCATGTCGCGTTCGAAAAACTCGGTAGCGCCTACGGTGGCGCTCATGAGTAGGAATCGTGACTGCGGAAGTGTCAGCAGTGGCACCTGCCAGGCAACACCGCGTTCCTTGTCGGAATAGTAATGGAATTCGTCCATCACCACATCGGTAATCGTAAGCTGCTCGCCTTCGTTCAGCGCCATGTTGCTTAAAATTTCCGCCGTACAGCAAAGAATCGGTGCATCATGATTCACCGTTGCGTCGCCTGTGGAAAGTCCTACGTTTTCGGCGCCGAATTCCTTGCAGAGTGCCATCCACTTTTCGTTTACCAGCGCCTTGATGGGGCAGGTGTAAACGCTGCGGCGTCCATGAGCCAAGCTGTCGAAATGAAGCGCCAGGGCTACCATGGATTTGCCGGAACCCGTGGGCGTGTTCAAGATGACGTTTTTCCCGTCCAAAAGTTCGAGGATTGCTTCTTCCTGAGCGGGGTAGAGTGTTGTTCCACGGGATTCCGCCCACGCCATAAATGAGTCTAGAAGCGATTCTGCGCCTTCTCCGGCTTTGAATGGGACTGGGGGTAAGAAATCTTTCAGAATTTTGTGGGCGTTTTCACTCATAAGGCCAAAGATAGTTTTTAGGATGACCTCTGTTTTTTCTAAATTTAAAAAAAATTTGTGGTAGAGGATAACTGTTTATGGCATCAAAGAAAAAAGAAGAAACTGACATTGGCGAATTGCTAAAGGATTTGGCTAAGAATTGGTACATTATGTTGCCAACCATTTTGCTTGCTGGCATAGTGGGTCTTCTCGTTGCAATGTGGATTCGACCGGTGTATCAAGTAGATGCTTTGCTTCAGATTGAATCTAGGAATAGCAAAGGTGCTGCCAGAATGATGGGAAACATGGGCGCTCTGTTCTCTACAAGTAGTCCTGCAGAAACAGAAATGGAACTTATCAAAAGCCGTCAGGTGATGGGTGCCGCTGTTGAAAAAATGCGCTTGGATTTGAAAGCGGAACCTCTCGACAAGTTGGATCGTCTGTTTCATCGTGAAGGGCGTGTTGAGTTGAATAATTTTCATGTGAATTGGGAGAATGTTCCTGAAGAGGAACAGGAACTGCCTTGGGAAATGCTTGCTAAGGATACTCTCGGAAATTTCGACCTTTTTGATCAAAAAGGAGAAAAGGTTCTTTCGGGAAGTGTCGGACAGACGTATCACTTTATGTATGCTGGTGATTCTGCTTCTTTTGGCGTGTTTAGGGCTGATGTTCGCTCCGGACAAAGGTTCGCTATTTCCAAAATCCAGCGCCTTGATGCTATTGAGAGTTTCCGTGGCGCGTTCGATGTTAAGGAAAAAGGTAAAAAAACTGGTATTTTGGAGTTCTCATATCAAGATATCTATCCTGATCGCGCAGTGGAAATCTTGAATGAAGTTGCAACATCGTATTTGCGTCAAAATGTGGAAGAACGCAATGCTGAAGCGCAGAAAACACTGGAGTTTTTGGAAAAACAGTTGCCAGATATTAAAGCTCAAATGGATTCTTCGTTATTAAATTTGAACACCTATCGTAATCGAGTTGGCTCTGTTGATATTAATGCTGAAACGCAAATTGTCTTGCAAAAACGCATGAAGTTGCAACAGGATATTCTTGCTCTGCAACAGCGTAAACAGGATGCAATTCGCTTGTTCCATTCGGAACACCCGGCGGTAAAAACTCTTGAAGAACAAGAAGAGGCTTTGAATCGCGAATTGGCGGGAACCTCTCGTGATGTAAAAAAATTGCCGACAACTCAGCAGGAGGTGTTAAAGCTTTCTAATGAAGTTGAGTTGAGTAAGGTTATGTACACGACAATGCTTAATAATATTCAGCAGTTACGACTTGTTTCTGCTGGCGAAGTTGGGTCGGTGCGAGTTGTCGATTTTGCAGAGCAAGTGACAAAACCTTCTAAACCGAGAAAAAAAGTCATTTTGGCTGTAGCGTTGTTCTTTGGTTTCTTGTTAGGGGCTTTGATTGTGTCTATTAAGACGAAGCTTAGCAGCGGCGTGAAGAGCTCTTCGTTTATCGAAAAGGAAACGGGCTTTACGGTTTATGCTAAGGTGCCTAAGGGTAACCCGAAGGGAACCAAGGGAACCAGGCCCCTTGCTGTGGTGGAACCCGATGATATTGCAGTGGAATCGTTGCGTGCGCTCCGCTCTTCTCTGGAATTCTCCATGATGGATGAAGGCGGTTCCGTGATAGGTGTGAGCGGCCTTATCCCAGGCGTTGGCAAGAGCTTTGTGTCGGTGAACTTGGCTGCCTTGTTCGCTGGTCTTGGCAAGAGGGTTTTGCTGATTGATGCGGACTTGCGTAAGGGTAGACTCCACAAGGAATTCGGTATCAAACGTAGTAACGGGCTTTCCCAGGTGTTGCTCCGCGAAGTGAAGGTGGAGGACGTAGTCTTTAAGACTGAAGTTGAAAATCTGTTTGTAATGCCGTGCGGCAATGTGCCTGCTAATCCGGCGGAACTGCTTGGCTCTAAGCATTATGCAGAATTGATTGAACAGTTCAAGAATGATTATGATCTTGTGATTGTCGATACGCCGCCGATTATGTTGGTAACGGATGCCGCCTTGGCTTGCCGTGTTGCGGCTCAGATTGTGATGGTCATTGAATACAACAAGCATTCTATCGAAGCAATCAAGGATGGCATGGCGCAGATTCTTAAGGGTAATTCTAGTGCCCATGCATCGATTGTGATTAATAAGTACGAACATAGCCGCACCGAAGGGTATGGCTACAAATACGGGAAGTACTAATGAAAGGAATCGTTCTCGCCGGAGGCTCCGGTACCAGGCTCTACCCGCTGACCATGGTGACTAGTAAGCAGCTTTTGCCTGTTTACGACAAGCCTATGATTTATTACCCGCTGTCGACCTTGATGCTTGCGGGGATTCGCGATATCCTGATTATCTCGACTCCGACGGACTTGCCCAACTTTGAACGTTTGTTGGGCGACGGTTCCTCCATGGGTTTGAACCTGAGTTACAAGGTGCAGCCCAGTCCTGATGGCCTTGCCCAGGCCTTTATTCTGGGTGAAGAGTTTATCGGTAATGACTGCTGCGCCATGGTGCTTGGCGATAACATTTTCTACGGTAACGGCTTTAGCCCGCTTTTGAAGGCCGCCGTGAAGAATGCCGAAGAAAAGGGCCGCGCAAGTGTGTTCGGTTACTATGTGGAAGATCCGGAACGCTTTGGCGTGGTAGAATTTGACGATGCTGGCAAGGTGATTTCGGTGGAAGAAAAACCGAAGGAACCCAAGAGCAACTATGCAATTACCGGTCTCTATTTCTATGACAACCGCGTGTCTGCATATGCTAAGGCTCAGAAACCGAGTGCCCGTGGCGAACTTGAAATTACAGACCTGAACCGCGTGTACTTGGAACAGGGCGAACTGGATGTGAAACTTCTAGGTCGTGGTTTTGCTTGGCTCGATACCGGAACCATGGACAGCCTGATTGAAGCGGGCGAGTTCGTGAAGATGGTGGAAAATCGCCAGGGCATTCAGATTTCTGCAGTTGAAGAAATTGCCTACATTAACGGCTGGATTACCAAGGACAAACTCTTGGAGTCTGCTGCCAAGTACGGAAAGTCTCCTTACGGCCAGCACCTGCGCAAGGTTGCCGAAGGCAAGATCCGCTACTAATTAAATTGCGGGCTATTGAAAAAAAGCCTGGTATAAAAACCAGGTTTTTTAATATGGTAGACCGGATTGCGATAGAGCCGAACGGTATTCTGTGAGTCGCGGGCTCTTGTGTGTCGCGTTTTCTACGGTAGTTCGCCGCCGATCAATTCCATCTGCTTTTTGTAGATGTCCTTGCAGGCGTTTTCGCCGAGGTCAAGGAGCGTGTTGAGCATGTTGCGGTCAAAGCTGGCGTGTTCGCCGGTGCCCTGCACTTCGATGAAATTCTTGGCGTCTTGCATCACCACGTTCATGTCCACATCGGCTGCGGAATCTTCCACATAGCAGAGGTCGCAGAGCGGCTTACCTGCGACAACGCCGACGGAAATCGCCGTAATGCCGTGTTGCAGAATCTGGGCGGTAATGCCGAGGCGTTCCTTGATTTTCTTAAGAGCGAGCGCAAGGGCCACGAAGCCGCCGATAATGCTTGCGGTACGGGTGCCGCCGTCGGCTTCGATCACGTCGCAGTCGACCACGATAGCGTTTTCACCGAGGGCTGCAAGGTCGGCTGCGCCGCGCAGCGAGCGGCCCACCAGGCGCTGGATTTCTTGAGTGCGGCCGCTCGCGCCCTTGCGCTCGCGTTCCACACGCTTGCCTGTACTCTGCGGGAGCAGGCTGTATTCAGCGGTAATCCAACCGGTGCCTTTGCCGGCAAGCCAGTCTGGAACCTTCGGGAGAAGCGTCGCGTTGCAGATGACGCGGGTGCGGCCCATTTCAATCAGAACGGAACCGTCGGCGCTCGAAATAAAGCCCGTGGTCATTTTGAGGTTGCGGTATTCGTCAAACTTTCTGTCGGTACGTTCGTAAGCCATATTCGGCCTCCTAATATTTCAAAGTTTCAATCACGCCCTTCTTGAATGTGCCCAGGATGTACATCTGGCTCGTATAGTTCTTGAGCTCGGCGAGGGCGGCCTGGGCGCGTTCTTCGTTTACGTTTGCTTCGAAGGATACGTGAAAAATGTATTCCCACGGTTTGTCCGGGTGCGGCCTGCTTTCGCAGCGGGTCAAGTTGATGCCGCGCTTGGCGAAGCATCCTAGCGCATTGTAAAGCGCACCCACCGCATTGTTGTCGGCGAGTTCGAAAAGCATGGTGGTCTTGGCGCCTTCGGTTTCGTTGAAGGCGGCCGGTACTTTCTGGATTCCATAGAAACGGGTGAAGTTCGTACCCTTCAAATTTTCGAGGCCTGCCTTCAAAATGTCCAGGTTGTAAATCTTTGCGGCATAAGCGCTCGCAATGGCACCTTCGTCTTTTGCCTTGCGGGCGGCGAGTTCTTCGGCAGAACCAGCGGTATCGAATGCCGGAACCGCCTTGATTTGCGGGTTTTCAGCAAAGAACTTGGAACATTGGGCGAGAGCCTGCGGGTGGCTGTAAACGCGCTTGAGGTCAGCGAGCTTGACTCCCGGCATCACGCACAAGGTGTGTTCGATGCGGAGCATGACTTCGCCTACAATACGGTGACGCCACTTGTAAAGTAAATCGTAGTTGGCCTCGATCGAACCTGCCGTCGAGTTCTCGATAGGAATGGCGCCGCCGTCGGCTTCGCCTGTTTCAATCGCTTGGTAGATTTCTTCGAATGTGTCCATCGGGAGCGTTTCTATGTCTTCGCCAAACAGGTAATGTGCGGCGCAGTCGCTGTAGGCTCCCTTACGGCCTTGAAATGCAATTTTTTTCATAGCTAAAATTTACTTAAATCTTCTGGCGCCTTGGTACTTGTGGCCCCAGTACTTGTCTTGCATGGGCGAAATCATGACGCCCTTGCTTGTGCT
>Ga0310695_10011067_pt1 | contig 12995 bp, 12 predicted proteins | sample RumenRJG_04DNA_FD_203882 | JGI IMG/M metagenome (GOLD analysis project Ga0310695, IMG submission 203882) | Bovine rumen microbial communities from Lethbridge, Alberta, Canada - RJG_04 (v2) (version 2) | ecosystem: Host-associated > Mammals > Digestive system > Stomach > Rumen | place: Canada...
TGGCCTTGGCTGACGGTGAACTGGCTATGCCTAACGGTAACGACTGGAGTATGTTTCTCTACGACCAGCTTCCAGCCTATGCGGCGATGGCATGTATCAAGCGTAATCCTGATGCTTTGATGCTTGAGATGCGTTGCCTTGACCAATTGTTGAAGCGGCAGCATACTACTCCTGATGGTTCCTATATGCTGAATCCCGACATAGGTCCCCGACGAATGGGTGTAACGGCTCATCGTGTGATGATGACTTGGTTCTTGCATAGACTGTTTCCCACAGAGGATCTACGTTCTGAGAAATTTGCTGTTGACCACCGCAACGGAATGACCGATTATTTGAAAATGGACGCCGTCATTCCATCTACTTGGCAGGATTTCCGCCAACGACTTTCCAAGACTAAGGTATTTCCTTGTCAGCAGATCGTTCGCTCGATTTCGGAAGACCGCTTTGTCTGCTTCTCATGGAGTGAAGGGTTGAAGAATGCTACGGGCATTATCGTGCCGAATACGGTGGAGGATTCAAAGATTATCATCCCCTATAAATATAAAGGTACGGGAAACTTCCTGGGTTGCTATAACAATGCACAAACCCGACTGAGCGGAAAGCCGCAGTTCATAACGACCGACAGCACTTTCCAGGTGCATGGACGGCTGATGGCTGCCGGAGGAAAAGTCGCTCAGGATTTCAAGTTTACCGCCGATGCTCACAATGCCGTGGTCGTGGAATACCAGTTGCAGGGCAATGATACCATCTTTGAGGAACGGGGCGGAACGGTGGCGGTTTCGGTGGATCCGTTCACAAAAACCGAGCGAACGCTCTATTACGAAGGCGGAACGTTTACCTCCGGCGGTAGTCAGATGCGCACTTTCCGTTCCAATTGGGTGAATATCGACAACCGTATAGGCATCATCTCTATCGGAGAAAACAACGAGATGGCTTTTGGCGACCGTCAACTCATCAACAGCATCCAGACGGCCCGTCTCTATCCTGCCTATAGCAATACGCCCCAAGTGGCTTCCCGCATCAAACGGAAATTCTATTATTTCACGAATCAGACGGCACAGGAAACCCGGCAGATGCAGCAGCGCCTCTGCTCCACGGATGCTCTGTAGTTACAAATCCCTCGTCAAATCGTCTTATAAATATAGATATGTTCCATAAAAAGCTCAAATATCCGCATACTCCCCTCCCCTTGAGGGGCGGGGAGCCCAACATACAGATATGTGAATTGAAGTTACCTATTAACAATCTTAAATATGGTCTATAACGAAATAGGAAAAACAGGCATGCACGTGAGCAACCTCGGCTTTGGCGCCTCTTCGTTGGGTGGCGTGTTCCACGACATCCGTGAGGCTGAAGGCATTGAGGCTGTGCATGTAGCAGTAGATAATGGTATTAACTTCATTGACGTTTCACCCTACTATGGTCATCTGAAAGCTGAAATAGTGTTAGGTAAAGCGCTGAAGGAGATACCACGTGATAAATACTACCTCTCTACGAAAGTGGGACGCTATGGCAAGGACGGCAAGAATTTCTGGGACTATTCTGCTGAGCGCGTCACCGCAAGCGTCTTTGAGAGTATGGAGAGGCTCAACATCGACTACATCGATCTCATCAACGTGCACGATGTGGAGTTTCAGGGCGATTTGCCCGGTGGCTTGCAGAAGGTGGTTGATGAGACGCTGCCCGCTTTGGTGGAACTTCGAAAGAAGGGTGTGGTAGGTCATGTGGGTATCACTGATTTGCAACCCGAGAATCTCAAATGGGTGATTGAACATTCAGAGCCGGGAACGGTGGAAAGTGTGCTCTCTTTCTGCCACTATTGTCTGAATGATGAGATGTTGCTCGACTATCTGGATTTCTTCGAGACAAACAATATCGGTGTCATTAATGCCTCGCCATTCTCCATGGGACTACTCTCTCAGCGTGGTGCACCTGCTTGGCATCCTGCTCCCGAAGCTTTGAAGGAGGCTTGTCGGAAAGCAACCGAATACTGCAATGAACAGGGTTATCCCATCGATAAACTCGCCATTCAGTACAGCACGTCACTCAATCCCCGCATTGCTACCACTTTATTCTCTTCAGCCAATCCCAAGAACGTGCTGAAGAATATCGGCTATGTGAATGAACCTTTCGATGCCTCTTTGGCTCAGAAAGTGCAGGAAATCATTGGTGATCAAATGCGAGTAAGATGGAAGAATACTTAAAAGTGAAGAGTGAAGAATGAAGAGTGAAGAATTTTTCCCTATCATCGATGCGCACTCGCATCTTTGGCTGAAACAAGACACGACTTGGAACAATCTGAAGATAAAGACTTCTGAGGGTAATCCCTCGCGTTCTTTTTTCCTCGACCAGGAAGTGCAGATGCTGCCCCCGTTCATGATTGACGGACGAAACTCTGCTGAGGTGTTCCTTTCCAATATGGATTATGCGCAGGTTTCGGCAGCTGTGGTCACACAGGAGTTTATCGACGGTATTCAGAACGACTATCTTATGGAGGTGCAGCGTCGCTTCCCAGACCGTTTCTTTGTCTGTGGTATGTGTGATTATTTTCGTCCAGGTTTTATCCGTCAGGCAGAGGCACTTATCCGTAATGGCTTTCGTGCCATCAAGATTCCTGCCCATCGCCTACAGTTATCTGATCAACGCATTATGATGACTTCACCTGAAATGATGCAGATGTTCCATCTGATGGAAGACTGCGGGATTATCTTCAGCGTGGATTTGGCAGATGGTGATACCAACGTGGCCGAAATGAAGGAAATCATTCAGGAATGTCCGCGACTAAAAATAGCCATCGGGCATTTCGGAATGCCTACTACCGAACGTTGGCAGGAGCAAATCAAGTTGGCGCGTAATGAGCATGTCTATATCGAGAGTGGCGGTATCACCTGGCTTTTCAACTCAGAGTTCTATCCATTCCCTGGAGCCATTCAGGCCATTAGGGAAGCTATTGATATCTGTGGTATCGACAAACTAATGTGGGGTAGCGATTATCCGCGCACCATCACCGCTATTACCTATAAGATGAGCTACGACTTCGTTCTGAAGTCACAGGAGTTAACCGCCGAGGAAAAGCGTAAGTTCTTAGGCGAGAACGCGCGACGTTTCTATGGATTCAACCATCTTGTGAAACTCCCGTATATTAAGAATATGTCTGAATAAGGTTGTGAGGTTGTCAGGTTAAAGGTTATGAGGTGCTATCATCTTAGAATCTGAAAGCGAAGCGGCCTGAAGCCTTAAAACCATAAACACAAATAATATGAAAGCAGTACAGATTACCGGCCTTGAAGAGATGGCCGTTGTTGAATTGGAAAAACCGGAGATTAAGAGCGATGAAGTGCTTCTGAAAATGAATTACGTAGGTTTCTGCGGCTCAGACCTCAGCACTTTCCTCGGCAAGAACCCGATGGTAAAGATGCCTGTTGTGCCAGGTCATGAGGTTTCAGCTGTCATTGAAGCTGTGGGCAATGAGGTGCCCGATGTGCTGAAGCCTGGAATGTTGGTCACCGTGGATCCTTATAGTAACTGTGGTAAATGTGCATCTTGCCGCCGTGAAAGAGCCAATGCTTGTGAGCATAACGAGACGCTTGGCGTGCAGCGTTGGGGTGCTATGCGTGAATATTTTGCCATGCCTTGGCAGAAAATTATTCCTGCAGAAGGACTCACAAAAAAGGAGATAGCACTCATAGAACCCATGAGCGTGGGTTTCCATGCCGTCAACCGTGCAGAAGTAACCGATATCGATGTGGTAATGGTTATTGGCTGCGGTATGATTGGTATCGGTGCTATTGTACGTGCCAGTCTGCGTGGAGCTACAGTGATAGCCACCGATTTGGACGATGAAAAGCTGGCATTGGCAAAGCGTATGGGTGCCACTTACGTCATCAATACGGCCAAGGAGGATCTCCATGCATGTCTTGAAAAGATTACCGGTGGACTGGGTCCAGATGTGGTTATCGAAGCCGTGGGTTCTCCTTTCACGCAGAATCAGGCCATTAATGAGGTGGCTTTCACGGGCCGTGTGGTTTTCATTGGCTATGCTAAAGCTGGTACAGAGTTTATTACCAAACTCTTTGTACAGAAAGAACTGGATATCCGTGGTTCGCGCAATGCCAAGCCTGCTGACTTCCGTGCTGTGATCCACTACATGCAGAACAATCCCAACTATCCTAAGGATGAGCTTATCTCTGCGGTAGCCACGCCAGACACCGCCTTCGATGCCATGAAACAATGGGCGGCAGCTCCAGCCAAAGTCTTCCGCATTCTTGTGGAATTTTAATTAACTGAGAGTTGAGAGTGTAGAGTTTAGAGTTATGATTTCCGGGCACGCCCGAATCTATGCAGAAATCTGCCTCCAGCAGTAATCATAACTCTCAACTCTACACTCTACACTCTACACTCTAAACTCGACATCATGTACGAACAATCCTTCATTCACGATCTGGAGCATCACGACATCAAGCCCACCGCCCCGCGCCTGCTCATCCTTGAACAGTTGCATCGCGGTGATGAAATGTTGTCGCTGCCGCGGTTGGAGCAGTTGCTGCCAACAGTAGATAAAAGCACCATTTCCCGCACCCTTTCCCTCTTCCTTCTTCACGGCCTTATCCATGTGGTGGATGACGGCAGTGGGGCATTGAAATACAACATCAGCCATCACGATTGTGAAGATGATCATGATGATGAGGAAGAGCATACCCATTTCTATTGTACCCGTTGTCACCGCACTTTCTGCCTCAAGCAGATTCATGTACCTGCTGTTCAGCTCCCCGACGGATTCCGGTTGGAAACTGTCAACTACGTGTTGAAAGGCCTTTGTCCTGAATGCTCGGAAAAGTAAATTTGAAGGTAAAAAAGTAAAAAGGTAAAACCTCTTTCATTTATCATTTGTCATTTATCATTTGAGCGCAGTTCTTTATCACCAACCCAGCTAGCGTAAAACCGAAAATGGCTGTGATATGGGCAATGGAACCGTTGGTTTGTACCTTATTATATAAAAGGGTCTCAGAACCGTCATCGAGACCTTGGTTTGTGAGCAATTCGTCAGAAAAGACGCACAGGAATTTCTTCGCGGGAAAACGCTTTGCATGTTTGAACTTATTACGCAAAGCACGGGCCAATGGATCACCCGTTACCTTCCAGAATTCCGCCACCTGAATCTTTGTGGGGTCCAGTTTCAGGGCAGCGCCCATCGAAGAGAAGAATTTGGCTTTTGTCCTACAGGCCAATTCTATCAGCAGCATCTTGTCGCTGAGTGAATCGATGGCATCAATAATAAAATCATATTCGTCTAAGTGGAATTGGTTGGCAGTTTCCTCCGTAAAGATTCCCTCTATGGCGTTAATCTCAGCATGCGGATTGATGGTTAGAAGGCGTTCTTTTAGCACATCCACTTTCGCGCGTCCAACGGTTTCAGTGGTCGCCATCAGTTGCCGGTTGATATTCGATGTTGCCACACGGTCTGCATCCACGATGGTCAAATGTCGGATGCCTGTACGCACCAGACTTTCAGCGCACCATGATCCTACGCCGCCTACGCCGAAGAGAATCACTTTCGCTGCTGCTACCCGCTCTATAACTTCATCGCCCAAGAGCAGTCGTGACCGTTTGAATATCTCTTTTTCTGTTACCATTTGCGTACAAAGGTAAGTAAAATAGAGTGAAATCCAAATAAGGATAGTAGTTTTTCTTTTAGGCAATGAAAAAATCTCTAGAGATTTTTCGCTGAAAATGGCATTTTTGCAAACTAATTAGGCCTTAATTACAAGAAAATCTCTAGAGATTTTATCAATGAAGACTCAAAGTCTTTTTGGTTCTTTTTTATTTCTGAATAGCGATTGCGTATAGTTTCGTTCTGCATTCTTGCTGATTTGAAACAATCTTAGCCATTCTGGCAAATTCTTTGCGTGCCTTTGCCATCTGCCCGGTAACACTTTCAGAATCTGTCGCCAATTCCATTTCATGATTCACTTTCCGTAGAATTTTTTGGTCAATCAGAAAAAAGTAATTACCTTTGCGTAGTGAAACTTTGAACAAGACAAAAGAAAAGATGAGTTTCTGGATAAACAAAACAACTGATTTTAAAATGAAGAAAATTACATTCTTTGCAGCAATTCTGCTACTCTGCCTCCTGCCCTCGGCAGCTCAAAACCAAGTAGGACAATTTTCTTTGAAACCGCTTGCAGGTATCAATGTATCCACAGTTACCGGAAGTGAATACGATTTCTATTCCTCAAAAATAGGCTTTACCGCAGGCATGGAAGCCGAATATGGAGTTACACCGTGGATGGGTGTTTCCCTTGGTGCTCTCTATTCGCAGCAGGGAGCCAAATACAAAGGATCAATGTCAGGACTAATTCCCCTTGATAACGGACAGAAGGTGGCCATGTACATCAGTATGAATGGCAAGGTGAAGGCTAACTACATCAACTTGCCCCTTTTGGCTAACTTTTATGTGTTAAAGGGATTGGCACTGAAGACAGGTGTACAGTTGGGACTTTTGGTGAACGACAAAATGACCTATACTTCTGAATATGCAACCAATAGCAGTATACCTTCATACGAGGATTCCTATTACCTAAAGCCCCAGGATATTATTTTTCCCCAAGCTGGAGGCATGAGTGGCAGCCAGACAGATATATGTAAAAGTATTGACTTCGGCATTCCTTTTGGTGTTTCATACGAGTACCAGAATATTACACTCGATGCCCGCTATTATTTTGGACTGACAAAAATCGACAAGACAACAGAGCCTGAGAATTTACGCAACCAATACTTGAGTGTGACGCTGGGCTACAAGTTCAAACTCTGATTTTTGGTGAACAGTTTACTATGTTCATGGCCCTGAAAACAAATAAATGAAATTGAGCATTAAGCACGTAGTGATCGGAGGCATTATTGTAACCATCCTTTTATGGATGTGGTTACTGATGAATATGTTCCCTATCCCCAAGGGGGTACGTGTAAATGAACAATACTATACCTACAAAAAGAACATTTGGGGCATCTATTACATTTCCGTTGAAAGCAGACTTGCTTTACTGAATGTCGGCACATACCGCTATCTAAATGATTATGACTCAAAGACTTTTGTGGTTTTAGATAACAACTGGGCAAAGGACAAAAATCACGTTTGGTATTGCTATGATGTGATGGATCAAGCGGATGCAGCATCGTTTCATATTGACAAGAGCGGACTACCCAAAGACAAGAATCACATCTATTTACCAGACGATGGACTTTTGTATAGTTACCATCCCTCCCAAAGCAGCATAGATGTTGAGAGTGCCGAATATTTTAATAGACAAAACAGATGGGCAAATGGGATGTTGATACGGGATAAAGAGAATGTCTATTTAAACGAAGAAAAGGTGGATGTCGATAGGAACACGTTCAAAGCTTTGGGTAATAGTTATTGGTTAACGGATAAGAACTACGTATATTTCCTGTCGTGGTATGATACAGATTCCAAATGGAAACTCGAAAAGGTAGATTCCCTTCAGTCTCCCCTCGACACCCTTGTTGCAGGAAGTCAATATCTTCGAAACGGGCGGGATATCATTCATATGAATAAAGTCATCCTGAAAGATATTGATGTAAAACGATTCGAAAATATAGGTGTTGGAAAGTGCATTGTCAACAACATGCTGTTTCTTAATGGAGAGCAGATTCTCAAGAATCGTCTCAATGTGGACAAGGCCAGATTCTATTTCTACGGGCACATTGCCGCTGACGGGCAGCATGTGTTCTATCACAAACATCTGCTGAAAGGAATCGATGCCGCCAGTTTCCGTCAAATTGATGAGGAAACGTTTGAGGACAAGAATTACATTTACACGATCAAGGAATCTGCTTGGAAAGAAGAAGACCCTTTTAATAGGGAAAAGAAGTGAAAACACAAGGGAGTTTACGGAATAGTTATTTCAGCAGTTGGCGGCATTGTTCCAGTATATCGTTGAGTTCGCTGATGGTTTCAGCGCGGAGCATCTGAATGCGCATCTGCCGGAAATTGGGAATTCCTTTGAAAATGGGTGAAGCTGCCAAATGACGGCGGGTATGCAGAATGGCCCGCAGCTCGTTCTTCGGATCGTCCTCACCACGTTCTTTTTTGATATGTTCGAGGTTGATTTGTAACTGTTCTTTCAGAATATCAATCTTGTCATCCAAACTAAGTGAACAGGTGACGGTTCCTGTGTTCACACTCTCTGACGGTGTTCTCTCTCCTTTAACCAGGTAATCCCTAATCTCCGTGAATATCCAGGGTCTTCCAAAAGTGGCTCTTCCGATCATCACGGCGTCAACTCCATACCGTTCAAATGCCAAACGGGCTTCTTCGGGTGTGGTAATGTCGCCATTGCCGATGATTGGGATATGGATGCGGGGATTACGTTTCACTTCCCCGATGAGCGTCCAGTCGGCTTGTCCTGTGTACATCTGACTACGAGTACGTCCGTGGATGGTGAGCGCCTGAATGCCGCAGTCCTGCAGTTGCTCGGCCAGTGTGGTGATGATAAGTTGTTCCTGATTCCATCCCAAACGGGTTTTTACAGTGACGGGCGTATTGACGGCCTTCACCACTTCGCGGGTAATCTCCAGAAGCAATTCGGGTTTCTGCAACATGCCGGCACCAGCGCCCTTACCTGCAACTTTCTTTACAGGACAGCCAAAGTTCAGATCGATGACATCAGGATGGGCTTCGGCTTCCACGATACGGGCAGCTTCCACCATCTGCGGCACATCGCGTCCGTAGATCTGAATGCCAACGGGTCTTTCTTCATCGGCTATGGTGAGTTTGCTGACGGTGCTTTTCACGGAGCGCACCAAAGCTTCGGCTGAAACAAATTCAGTATAGACCATAGCGGCTCCGAATCGTTTGCAGAGCATACGGAAACCAATGTCCGTCACATCTTCCATCGGAGCGAGAAAGAGAGGTTGCTGTTCGAAATCTATATTTCCTATCTTCATTTTCTATCAGGTTAAAAGATGGTACATACCTCCTGCAAGCGTCTTCACCACGCCCTTCATTTCCAGTTCGAAAAGCGTGGAAGTGAGTTTGGCAATGGGGAGATTGGTGCGTACGGTAAGCATATTAATCTGCTGGTCGTTTTGTTGCTGGAGCGCAGCTACGATGCGGGCTTCCGTTTCGCTGAGCTGTGGGAATAGTTGTCGTTCTATGCCTTGTTGCTGTGCCTCCTGGAGCTGAGCATCATCCTGCCATCCCATGGCTTTCACGAAATCTTCGGCAGAAGTGATAAGGCCAGCCTGATTGTCGCGGATGAGATGGTTGCATCCTTCACTATAAGGAGCACCCACGGCACCGGGGAAGGCAAAGGTGTCGCGGTTGTATTCACGGGAAAGACGGGCAGTGATGAGGCTACCGCCTTTTGATGCGCTTTCCACTATGATGGCCGCATCCGACATACCAGCTACAATACGATTGCGGCGTACGAAATTAATCTTGTCGGCATTGGTCTGTGTGAAATGCTCGGTGAGCAGTCCTCCTTGGTGAATCATCTGATTTGCCGTTTCGCGATGGCGAGGCGGATAGAGGTCGTCGAGTCCATGTGCCAGTACTGCTACGGTTTCATAGCCTTGCTGCAGGGCGTTGCGATGGGCGCAGATATCCACCCCATAGGCCATACCGCTGACTATCAGTACCCGTGGGCACATACTTTTCAAATCTTCAATAAAGCGGTGCACGAGGTCTTGTCCATAGACTGTACAGTGGCGGGTACCTACTATGTTGATAACCCGCTGCTGATTAAGGTCGGCTGTACCTTTGTAGAAAAGGACCAAGGGGGCATCGTCGCATTCACGAAGTCTGTGAGGATAGAGTGGGTCGTTCAGGACTAATGGCTGAATGCCATGCTGCTGACAATAGGTAAGTTCGGCTTCGGCCCTGGGCATCACGGTGTTGACATCACGCAGTCCTTCCATCATTTTGGAAGATATGTCGGGAAAGATGTCGCGTATATTCGGGATGTTTTCCACGATAGCTGTGGCAGAGCCCAATGCCTCATAAAGTTGCCGGATTCCTGCCAGATGGAAGTAGTTGATGCGCGTCAGTGCCAACGCGGCGAGTATCTCTTTTTCGCTCATTTTGGGGGACTGGGATTTATTGGGATGGTTATAGCCAGTCGGCGAAGGCTTGGTCGTAGTCTTCACTGGTGCCAAGTTTGCCGTTAATCAGACAAACCAATTCAACTTTTGCACGAAGAGAAAGCTTTTCATCGGAAGCACGGATGATATCCTGGTGAAACACATAACGGATACCCTCCTTAGCGATATGTAAGCGAGAGATAAACTCATCATCGCACCGCAAAGGCACTTTATATTGCAGATTCATGCGGGCTACTACGGCATCCACGCCCTTGGCGTGCATCTCGGCAAAGCTGAGACCACACTCTTTCAGGAAGAGATGACGTGTGTGCTCCATATAATGGAGGTAATTGGCATTGTTGACGATACCCTCGATGTCACATTCATAGTCGCGCACCTCCATGCGGGTTTCAAAGATTCTATGAGTCATTTTCTTTGGGATTTACTGGGATTTTTGGGGATTTCAGATATTCATAACCGAAGCGGCAGCGGAGACAATCTTTACGGTCACAGTATTCTTTTTTCAATTGGATAAGGGCCTGAGAGTCACCGGCACTTTCGATAGGCAGTCCACACTGCTGCCACATACGCGTGATATAATTGTTTTCCGCTTTCAGTTGTTCGAGCAAGTCAAAAGCCCTTTCGCAGAGTTCATCCTTGCTATGATGACGACCGTATGCAAAGAGCATGGGAATGGCCGTGTTGATCATCAGCAGGTTGAGGGATGCACGCGACAGACTCTTCTGTGTTTTGCAAGAGGTGGAGCCGAAGGTATAGTGTGTTTCCCAATATGGGGTCACCTTGGTTTTCAGCACTTCTTGCAACTGTTCTATGGTTTTGCACTCCAATAACTGGCTAAGTCCTGCCTGCTGGTTGTAATAGAGTTGTGCCAGCTGTGAGAGTCGGATATGCGGGAAGTTCTGCGGACGGAGCCGGAGGAACCGCCATATCGTAGGATCCATAGCCTTCAGCTGGAACTTATGCTGCAAGTAGAGATATTCATTCCGGAGTTTTGAGAAATATCCCTCGTTGAGTGCATCCTTCTGGTATTGTTCAGGAATTTGCTGAAGTTCCAGCAATCCCGCTTGTCCCAGGAAAATGGCTTCTATCTGAAAGAGGTCATCCCGATGATGAGCCACACTGCCCAAAGGGATGTGATAAGCCCATTGTTCGAAAGCCTCACCGTTGACACCGAAACCGTAGTTGCGTGCCAATGTGACGAAATAACCCGCTTCCCAAGAGCCTTCGCAGCGCTTCACGCGTTCGTAGATGGCTTCCGTCTTCTGCTCCAACCGTTCGGTCTGTAAGGCACTCATCCAGGAATGTACCATGAGCCGCGTCAAATCAGGAATCATCCGATAGCAAGGCGGATACTGGTCTTCGTGAAGAAGCTGCTCATAGTGCTCACTCACAAGGGGCGGAATATCCATTTGCAGTTGTGGAAGATAGTCGCCTTTTGCCGTTTTTACGTCACGGTCGATGACTCTGGCCACGTGGAGAATCACGTTGTCGTAGGCGGAATCGTGGTCGTGTCCGTGCAAATACCAGTCGCTGGAGCGTTCATGGATTTCCACATTACCCACCCAAAGCGTTCCGTTGATTTTCACCTTGGCATTGAAGAAGTCGGGTCCCGCATGATGGTTGTGCAGTCCGGGGTCTATGACTTCCACGGTTTGTCCGTCGGTGGTTGTCATTTCTTTGAGCGGAAAGAGCCTATGCTTCCAACAATAATGAATCAACAGTTCCATATTGACTAAGTTATTTGAGATACAAAATTACGAATAATTTTCCAATTGCCCTAATTTTTCACGACGGATTTCCCCTAAAACTTTTGGATGAATGGTAGCTGACAATAGGAGTGTAGGCCATGTTTCCCCGTGTGGGTAACGTAGAATCTTTTTCATAATTATGCCTAAAAACGTTATTTTAAGTTGAAAACCAACGGAATATGGCTGATTTTGCTTATCTTTGCACCGTTTTAATTCGAATTAATTATGAAGATAGCATTGATTGGCTACGGAAAGATGGGCAAAATGATAGAGCAGATTGCCAAGGACCGTGGCCATGAAATTGTAAGTATTATCGACATTGATAACCAGCAGGACTTTGAGAGCGAAGCTTTTGCCAGTGCTGATGTAGCCATTGAGTTTACGGCTCCCCAAGCTGCTTATGGGAATTTCATGAAGGCTTTTGCCAAGAATGTTAAGGTTGTGTCTGGTTCTACGGGATGGATAAAAGAGCATGGCGATGAAGTCCGTCGTTTGTGTACTGAAGGTGGACAGACTTTGTTCTGGGCATCCAATTTCTCAGTGGGTGTGGCCATTTTCTCTGCCGTGAACAAATATCTGGCAAAAATTATGAACGGATTTCCACAGTATGATGCTCACATGGAAGAGACACACCATATCCATAAAATTGACGCTCCCAGCGGAACTGCCATCACTTTGGCGGAAGGAATCATTGAGAATATGGACCGCAAAACAGGTTGGATAAAAGGTCAGGAGAACCAGCCCTACGATCCTGCTACGCTGCGCATTGATTCACTGCGCCGTGGTGAAGTGCCGGGCATTCATACTGTTCGCTACGATTCAGAGGCCGATTGCATCACAATTACCCATGATGCACATTCGCGCAAGGGATTTGCCCTGGGTGCTGTGTTGGCTGCTGAATATACAAAGGAGCATCAGGGACTGCTCACCATTTCGGATATGTTTAATTTTTAAATTAGTAATTAGTAATGAATAATTTGTAATTATGATAACCAGGCATACCCGATGTTGAATCGGATAATCTGGCTAGAAACATATCATAATTACTCATTTCTAATTCCTCATTACTCATTAATAAATATGATTGACAAGAATAAGAAAAAGTTGAACCCAGTAGTACAATGGACC
>Ga0310695_10011068_pt1 | contig 12995 bp, 6 predicted proteins | sample RumenRJG_04DNA_FD_203882 | JGI IMG/M metagenome (GOLD analysis project Ga0310695, IMG submission 203882) | Bovine rumen microbial communities from Lethbridge, Alberta, Canada - RJG_04 (v2) (version 2) | ecosystem: Host-associated > Mammals > Digestive system > Stomach > Rumen | place: Canada...
GAAGATGATCTTGTTCGTATTTAAAGTTCTTGTTCTTCCAGTCAAGGGCAAGATAATACAGAGCATCACCTGCAACACGACTACCTTTTTCAGCGTTTAAAATGTCTTCAATTTTCCCTTCTGTCACTCGAAGGTCTGTGATCTGGTCAAGCATTTCAATAGTAATCTCATAATCGTAGCTATTGATGTTGCTTTTCATCTGTTGCAGTTTGCTGGTAGTTCCAGACTGAAAATATGTGAAAAGAATTGCTCTCATTAAGTATGCTCGGATTGCTTCAGTATTTTCTCCATAACGATCAGGGTTGTAGTATATGTAATACAAAACAGGAAGAAGAACGTTCCAGCTACTTGAAAAACGGGAGATTTCTATTTTCATACTACTCAATATGGTTTCCAAATTTTTAAGAGCCTTCTTGAAAGACGGCCAATCGTTCTTCAGTTGCTCGGCAATTGCACGATTAATATTTGACTTCACTACATCGCCGTAAATCATTAGTGCGGAACGAATGATGAACTCAGTACCAAAACCTTCATATGAATTCACAAGTATCTTACCAAATTCTGTCTTGGCATTTGGCCAGTATGCCTCAAGGATGGACATAGTGATTTCGGATTTTTTGAGGGCTTTTCCGCCACTGTTAAATCGGACAAACATCTCAAGGGCATCATCTTGATTCATATCTTGTGTTTCTGTGTACCGAATCAGCTTTTCCTCAAATATTTTCTGGCAAAGCTTCTTAAGAATATTTCTTGCATACTCCTTGCTGTCAGTTGGAACATTGACTATAGCTTCCTCAATGGATTTATTCCTTGTTGATTCATTCTGGAATTTCTCTTGTAGTATATTTCTTAATTCAAATTGTGTTGGGCTAAGCCTGCCAACTTTCTCACTGAAACGGATATCATACTTCTTACTGTTGTACTCATCCTCATCATCTATGTCTAGTTTGTTTTTATTCAATTCGATAAGCAACTTTGTGACTGTACTGCCCCCCTTGCTTTTCCGAGCATATTTTTGTCTGATATACGATTCTCCAAATAATGAGAGGTAAAGAGAAGTCAAACGCTGCTGTCCATCAAGAATAGCTGTATCTGTCATAGAAACATCAATATCTGTCAGTTCGAAATTAACACTATCAGCCTGCTTACGGTTATCAAATGTAACCGATGTGAGGAAATTGCAGAAATAAGTATCCCATGTGACGTTATTATCATCCACATGCCAAAACAAAAAAGTTGCGATAGGATAATCCAAAAGAATAGAGTCCCAGAGCTTTTCAATCTGCTCCATACTCCAAACAAACTGTCTTTGGAAAGCGGGCATAACATACTTCCCATTTTTTATGTTGGTCATAGCCTCATAGATTGTTATGCTATTATCTGTCAGTGTGCTCATTGTCTATATCTCTCCTTTTAATATTAATGCCCACAATAGTATGTCAAACTCAAAGCAGGTCAGTATGCGATCCTTGTTCCTTATCTAATGTATCATTCATTTGAGGTTGATTCTCCGCCTCTTTTTCTTCAAGTTCTCGAAGTGTTAGCCCATCTTTGTTTTTCCAAATTTTTGGGCCGCTTACGCTATTGCCCAAAACAAATTGTGCGGCATACGATGAGCTAGAAATGATGATATCTTCTACTGTTTTGAGGTCCTTAATGATACCTGATTCAAAGCATTTATTACGCAGAGACATGACTGATTTACTTATTGATTTTTCAGACGCTTTATTCTTAACATCGGATCCTGCCAATAAAACAAACCCCTCAGATGTTATAAGCCCTCGTGCTTCTACGGAACCAACATTTAAGTACAGTATATTGTCAGCATCCGAACCATCTGATTTAGTTTGGATATTAGTTAATGGCTCCAGAACTTTATACCCCAAAGCATTTATCAAGATTTTAATATTATCGATGAATTCATCCATTGCAGCTACTTGAGATTCTTTCATTACTGTTTTACTATAGCTATTTTTGGTTAGTACATTATATCTATTAACATTTCTGGCAGTACAAACCAACTGATGCTCAAGATAGCGGATCAACGCCTTATTTAAATCGCGGCCTATAAATATTACGGCTGTATTCCATTCATACGGTTCCTTATCTGCATTGAAATCCCGAATATGCTGACAAAGTCTTTCGTGAACATTTTCAGATTCCCCAATGTAAACGTCATCTTTATCTTCGCTGTTTTGGCAAAAAAGAAAGTATACGCCTGCGCCTTTAATATCCTCTCGATCGCATGATCCAACTTCTATACGAGGAATCTTAATAGCTTTTCCGTTCCAATTCGAAAGCTCGGCAGTAATTAGGCTGTCTGCCGTGCCATTTGCGAGAAATAATTCTATTGACTTACCATATGCCATATTCCTACCTCTTAGTCGTATTTATATTTCGTATAATATATATCGTAGACGTATAACCAAAAGATTGTCGTAGTTATATATCACCTATCGGAACATCGATTCTGTCTTTCGCAACGCATACATTTTTTCTTATAAGAAAACACTCTACGTAATGAGCTCCCTCAAAGTCAGTTTTTTCTTTGTGATGCCTACCCTTTCCTCTAGTAATATTTCCTCTTATCATATTACGTTTTATTGCCTCAAAACCAACATTTCTAACCTTCCAATAAACTTCATATGGTTCTGGACAATCTGTTTTTAATATAAAAAAATCAAGCTGCTTGTTCTTCCGCAAAGGTATCAATTTAGCAAGATAATTTCTTAGATTAAATGGCATCCAGCCATTTTGCGTGACATTACAATCGATCTCGAGATGATATCTAATATCAACAGGGAATTTTTCCTCAATAAACTCCTCGGTAATAGCACCTCTATCATAAGACTCATCAAAAGATAAATTCTGGGCAAATCTATTTGTTTTTCCTGTAGCTTTAGGAAATGAACTACCCAATAAAGACCTGAGTAAATCATTAGCATTATCTGACTCTAAAGTCAGATCTTTTATTTTATCGTAAGCCTTTTTTGCTTTTTCTACAAAAGTTCCTTTATCTAAATTATAGATAAACTGATTACTTCCCAATGCGTGCCAATAATTCTGTTTATTATTTTGAGTAGATAAATAGTTAAAAATGGAAATTAGAATATCTAAATAACTTGCTTTACTATCCTGAAAATAATTATTTTTGCACAAACAATTGTATACTAAAGTGTCTATAAGCAATCCTTTCATCTTAAACCCGATAGTATTTTTCCAGCTTCGCAAGACGTGGCAAAAATCATAATATATTCCCGCGGATTTATCGTTACAATCTTTGCATGCTTTCTGCTCACTTAATGGGTCTGTTGTTTTCCACGTTCCTCCATTGTGCGTATCAGGGTATTTAAAAGTATTGTCGGATTGTTTAAAACCAGGTACTAACTCCACTGTGTATTTATTAAAATCAATTACAACTACCTGACCATCTCCGCTAATATCTGTTTTGGGGTATCTTTCTTTAAGAATCTTTTTTACATCTTGTAACAATTGAGATTGACCATTACTTTCGTAATCATCATATTGTTTATAAACGCCTTTCGGCAAATCAAATAGGAGGTCTAAATCACTACTACCTTTTATAGCTGTATTTCTTCCTACAGAGCCAACAATGTACATATGCAATTCAGATTCACTTTCTAATTCATAGTATACTTTGTTTAATTTTTTCGCGATTTCTCCGGTAGTAGTCTTCATCTCATCAAAATTATCAAGCCGAATAGCGTTGCAAAATTTAGAAAAATCCTGTGCTAATCCCAATTATTCCTCCAACCTTCCCCTTAAACCAGGTGGTAAAAATTTATCTATTTCCTCATCTGTATATGAGTAATCCTTAAGAACGTTGAGAGCTATTCTCGCATGATTTACGGCTTTTGATGATGTCGTTGGCGCGTTTATATACAAATCATTAATTTCCGATAGTATTGTTTTGTAATCAGAAGTAATTTCTTCAACACTTCTATTTTTTCTGCGTATGTCTGCTATAAGATGTAATAATTTATTCCTAATAATTGCAAATTTATTTGCACAATGCTTGTGTGCCATTTCCTTTTCTTTAAGGTTAAAGCTTTTTAAATATGCTGCACAAAATAAGGAAACAAAAGAAATAACAGCAGCAAAAGCCTTCACCCATACTTCATCATGAAACATAGCAGCCAAAATTCCACTCGCAGAAAGAGCGGAAGAAAATATATTTGTGCATTCAAATTTGTTGTATTTTGCATGGTAAATGTCCGACTGTTTTTCTTGAATCTTGTGCGTCCATACTGCGGAAGCAAAACTCTGTCGAACTTCATCCAACAAAATTTGATATTCACTACTCATAAATAATCCCAATTAAAATACGTTAGCCAACGGTTCCAAATATTCATCAGCCATATCCTCAGTAAATTCCGTTTTATTGATATATAGAGATTATCCTTATCCCTCACAAATCTACAATTAAGATTATTTTTAGACGCATATTATTCCTAATAACGTATCCAGCTTAGAATAAAAACCGATGCTACAGAAAATCTTCATAAACAGCTGAGAAATATTCTTGCTCAGCTAAATTCACGTGTAAGATTTTTAAGACTTACATATTAAACAGTTTTTTTAATTTTTCTTCCATATTCCCATTTTTAGCCAATTCCAAGGTATCACAAAGACGAATATTATTCGTATTTATATGGACTTTATCACTGAAACCAAGAATGTATCGTAAGCATATACGGTATATTATTTCTGTTGGGGCACAGCCGTACACCTGATTTGCAAAAATATGATTTAGTCTTTCAGCGTCATTAGGGAAGTGTAATTTCATTGCTTTGCTTTGATATAGACGAGTTACTATTTCAGTTATGTACATACCCGATTTCATATACAGATCCGCAAAGGTTGCGTCAGGATTATCAAAACAACCAGGATTTTCTTTTTCAAGCCTATCCACCATATCTTTTACAATGTGCTTAGGCGTAAAGATCTGGTTTGTTCTCTGAGGAGGTATGTAATCAAATATATCCCCCTTGTGACTATCCTCAAAATAGTTAGAAAGTTCTCCCCGTTTCTTCATAAATTCTTGAACAGCATCGTTGAATACCACCTCATCAAAGAGGTGTCCATCAAAATGCTTTTTTTCACCTTCTTCTGTGGTGTAATCACCACCGTCACGCAACATACGAAATTGATCTAGGGTTACTCCTTGACCATTTTGCGGATTAACTGTAACTTCCCAAAAAACATCCTCTGGGACAAGAGTATCAAAGTTTGAAAGCGTCGTGTTCTCATCACCGTATGCCATAAGAAAGGCAGGAATAGTTCGAGAAAAACCACGAAGATGATCCCGTATATTCCCCTCAATAGAAACTTTCTCAGCTTTCATTTTTTCAGTTTCTACAGTCTCAACTATTGTTTCAGCTGCTTTTCTTACAGTATCCTCACTCTGTAGCTTTTTGTTAATATTTTCTACCATATCATTAAAATCTCGACGACGTTTGATTTCATATTCATCGTCAATTTTTGTAATTTCGGTCATGGCAGCACCAGAATCTTGTGCTTCTTTAATTCTATCTTTCCGCTCTTTTTCAAGTTGATTAGCTCGAATTGTGTAGTCACCGTACTCCCTATTAACAACGGTATCAGTAGTTTCTTGAATTTTACGCTCCAAATGAGTTTGCGTTGATTTTTTTAGTTCTTTTCCGTATTTCTCTTTAGCTGTTTCAATGAGCGTGTTGGCAATTGGTTTAGAGAACTGCTCTCTCAGAGTCTTAAGCTCATCTTTTTTAGGGTTAGGTTCTGTTTCAACCTTCTTTTGAATGTCTTCGACGGCTTCCCTGAGTTGATTTTCAACCTTTTTGTAAATCTTACTGCCAAAAATATCACTTGCAGTCCCAATAATTTGTTCATTAGGAATTTCAACTTCGCCATTTTCATTCAGAGATAATTCTTTTGTTGCATCAGTATTTACTGAAGGAAGTTGTTTCGGTTCCTCTATTGCTTGCAAATTATTGATTATGTTTATGATCTCTTTCGGAGCTCCAAAAATACCACTTACATTTGCAAAAAGGAAATTAGACATAAAGCCACGTTCAACAACTTCTCTAGCGTGTATACGCCTTGGAATAGTTAGAACTTTTTCGGCATCAAGTTCAATCATCGATCCTTCATCATCTTCACCGTATACAGGGAAGAAATTGAGTAGTTCTCTTACATTTTTCTTCCGGCTATCAAAGTCGCCTTTTTCTCCAGATATTTCAGGAATGAGATCATTAGCGAATTGTTCGAAGATTGTCAAAGTTCTTGCTGGATCAAAATCAAAAACATAAGCATTTTGTTTTCTGTATGAATCACCATTGTATGTAAAAAGACATGGGTTTTGAGCCCGAAATGCAGCTTGCATATAAAGCGCTGGACTTGACATATTAGACAGCATTAGAACAGCAGTCCATTCAGGAATTGTTATGCCCGTAGTCAGCTGTCCTACAGAAATTGTAATTGTTTTTTCATGTTCGGAAATAGCTTTTTTTACTTTTTCAAAAGATTTTTGATTTTCTTCTTCATCATCTAATCTGCCATCTCCTGCGGCAAGAACAACAAAATAATCTTTAAAGACGGGATGAAGTCTTAGTTTTCTAGCTAGTTCTTTTGCACTTGCAACACGGTTTAGAATCCAAAAAGTATGTTTTAATTCATCTCGCAAAATAGAAGTAGAAAAAGGGAATTTTTCTCGACTGGTCAAGGCATCTAGAAAAAGATCAACATCTGAATCATGAATAAATTTTCCTGATTCGTTTGTTTTAAAGAATTCATTTAAATCGAAAGCAAATTCTTCAATATCGCCATCTGCTAGTTGTATCCCTTTCTTTATTTTATCGCGAACAATATCAGACATTTGGTATGTAAAAAGAGAAAGTTTGGGTAAAACTTCATAAGGATTTTCTTCTTCGCTTGAGCAGTTCCAGTCTTGTTTCTTCTTCTGCTCATCTGCATAGGTCCAATTATAAATAGCGTTCTCAGGGAATTTATCATTGGCTAATGCTTTAAACGGCGTACCAGAGAGATGCAAAGTCCATTTACGATTAATATGATTAAATGCTGTATCTGTTTTATAGGTATCAACGCCTTCATGTGCTTCGTCAACGATCAGAAGATCCCAGGTAATTCCTTTTTCTGCACTAATCTCTGAAAGTTTATCAAAACGACCACCAAAATAGATAGAGCCTTTCAAATCTTGTAAACTTACGAATTCAATGCAGCCTTTTATATTCTCGTCCTGCTTTGTAAGGTATTCGTCGCGGCTGAAAACATATTTTTTATCTTTAATTCCATCTACATTACTTACAAAAATATAGCCTGATTGCGGACCTAAAAAAGTTTCATAGTCGGAATACCAGGAGTTAGCTATAGCAGGACGATTTGTGACAATTAAAATATTTTTCGCATTCAACTTCATGCATAAATCATAAGCTGATAGCGTCTTTCCGAAACGAGGTTTAGCATTCCATAAAAATTCGGCGGAATTTCTTGCTCTAAAATAATCTGAAGTTCTTTTTACAGCTGTAGCTTGTTCATCACGTAATTTATAAGGAATAACAACATCAGAATATGAATCTGATATAATCCCGTGATTCTGGGCAAACTCGATAAAAAGTCGGCGTGCCTCATTAGGATCAATTTTAAACCACTCTGTATCTTTTTCTCGCAAGATTCCTAATTTCGTCAGGTAAGCATGGTAATCAGTGTCTTTAAAGGATTCGTAAGGTTCAGTCATAAAAGAAGATCGCATTGACCACCAAGTTTTGTACTCAACGTTTACCGTGTGCGTCTGCTCTTTAATACGGGTTTCCACATCTCGTTCAGTATAGCCTAACTTAGTCCAGCCATCATGTGACGGAACCCCTGGTGTTGTGTATGCATAACACTGAGGCGTAACTTTTGAGGTTGTTTTTATACAAACAGTTGTCATACAGTCATCTCCTTCACATGGTTTTCGATGAAATTAATTTCTTCTTTATCAAGATTGTACTTTCTGAATAATTGCAGATCTATCTCATCAACAGATTTTGTCCAATCTATGTCAGATAATTTTGAAAAATCTTGTAAAGGAACATTTCTCCACGTTTCTTTTGCATTAATTTGAGTTACCTTTAGCGAACCTAGTAAAACACGAGCAAATTTGCTATGAAGGTAACTTAATAAAGCTTGGGCTTCTGACTGATGTTCAAATGTTCCCACACAAAGGAAAGTATCAGTAGCAATATCGTTAGGCTCGCCAATAACTGGCTTAGAAATTAATCTGGCAGGTTTTTCTCCAAGCATCCCTGAGGCGCCATTTGCTTTTGGTAAAAAAACTTTCCACATACCTGTGTATTTATTAACACGACCTTTGGCATACTTCTTCATAATCCAATAATATGCTCTTTCGTTGTTTGCTCGGCCCAACACCCGATAGTAATCATTATCTGGTGATGGAGGTTGATCCAAAAATACATTTGGAAGCGCAGAAAAAGCATTAGAAGAAATGTCGTACATGTGACCTTTACTCAATAGAGATTCTGCGTTTGGATGATCCTTGTGAAGAATATCTGTAAAAAGATAAGGGGTTCTTCCTGATACAATATTGCTCAACGGTACAAAATCTTTACTGCTGACAACTTTTTTGCAAATACTTGTTAGCTCTCTGTACGGAATGAATTGGCCAACAGGAGGTAATTCCTTTCGCTCATCATACATTGTTATTGCTATTCCGCCCGTTATAGTTGTATTTGAAAAATAGTTCGTCGCATTTGGATCATAATTCAATACCTGAAAATGAGGGCTAGTAAGCATTTTATGGTTCCAATCTTTCGGGGTTCCGCCTGCATTAAATAAGAATCTAGCAGGAGTAACTAATTCCACACATGTTCCTACAGAACAGGAACCGTCTATAAAAAGGTGATAAACAGGCTTTTCACTGGTGCTTTCTCCTGGTGCTTGTTCATGATATGGAGGATTTCCGATCACATAATCAAACAATTTCTTGCCCATAATTACTCCTTTTAAATCCCTAAAACTTAGTGAAGAGTTACTGCGCCAATTAAATATTCTGCAAAAAGTTGTATTTCTTTCTTCTACATCAAATACATCATCGAAAAGAGATAACTGAATATATTCATTAATTGGTTTACCAAGAGGAACCACATCCTTAAGCCCATCCATTTGCCAAATATTCCATGCAATAATATTAGCAATTCGACTAAGGAGCTTTTCGTCTGGCTGATGTCCCCATCGTTCCTCATAGTAATTTGTAAATGACAAGAGCAGGTTTATTCTTGCTATTAAAACGTTGTCTCCCTGGTATTCGTAGCCATAAGACGCTTCAAAAGCGCGCAACGTCCACTTTACCCATTCTTCGTGTGTATAAGTATTTTCATTTACAATTCTCATTTTCCTGTCAATCATCCCAATGCGGTGCTTTGGGGGAACTAGCAAATTACCTGTTGACGTATCGTAACGTGATACAAGATATGGTGCTTCACCGCATGTGATTTCCAGACGTCGCGAATCTATATAATGCTGCCATTTCTTTCCTTTTGGAAATTCAATTTTTTCTTCAGTTACAGTCCACGTGTGATCTTTATTTACCGTATTAAAAACATCTTTTCTACCAAACCATTCTTCGTCACAATGATTATTCATCAAATTGCAAATCCAAACGGGGGTAAACACCTCTGCTTTTTTTCTTGTCCTTTGTTCCTGTTCATCTTGGGTTTTTTGAATACGAGGACGAATAACATCGGGGCACCAAAGTAACGAATTTATATTCATTTGCATTTTGTCTGTAAATTCCTCGCCAAGCTCGGAATACGTATCAGTAGCCCAAATGATATTTCGCTTTGCCGCTTTATCTTCAAGTAGCTTGTTTAATACATTTGAGACCGGATAGCACTTTATGTCTATCAGCTTTTCCACCAGGTAAAACCTCCTATGTTTACCGCATTATCCATTTGTTCAAAACTTTATTCTGTTAATCCCTAAAACAGACAATACAAACTTCTTTCAAACTATCACAAATTACGCATTTATTTCTTGGTTTAAGCTCACAAAATGAAGTTATTGAGTAATAAGAATGATTTTTGCTTAAAAATTTTCCATCTAATATGTATATCCTTTTTATTCCTAGCTAGTTAAAGCAGATCATCTGAATCGTCTTCATCTTGAATCATTCTCCTCGTCTTTTCATAATAGGGTTTGACGTTGTTGTATTTCCGCACTCATAAAGAATTCGTCAGTCTCTAATTTTCAGTAAATTTTTTTAAATTTTAAAATACCAGGAAAAATAAGGTACGTATCATTACAAATGAGCTACACAAGATACATACAACTCCCAAAAATAAACAGAAGGCAAGCACCTAATAAACTCAAGGCTAATTTAATCTTGTATTGTTTTGTCGTTTCAGCGATTTCAGTATTCTCTTTAAGATTATCAGTTTTTTCTTCCTAATCTTCAGAATTTTCGACAGCAAAAAACAGGTTTTTTGCTGTTTTATGGTCATTTATGTGGCGGAAAATTGTCGTATATGACATGAGATCTGAAAAAGTATTAAGCTTATTATCTTCATCATTATTGTCATTTTTTATATAATTTTCTATATGGTTTTTATTTTCTAAATCTATAATTTTTTTTATGTTGTTGAAGTTAGATACTAAAGTATTTATACTGTGACAGAGAATAACGGCGTTATTTAATTTGGGATTACATAATAATTTTCCTAAAACATCGCTGTCAGCCATACCACATGAATGGCCGATAATTACTAGATCGAACCAACTATTATCGATACGATCATTTATATCAACATATTCAGTATTCTTAATTATTCGTCTGCATATTTTTTCAAAAGGATAGAGGTCTTTAGAAACATCTTCATCACTGAAATTTGTGTATCCAACGACTATGTTGGTTTCAAATTCATTTTGCGTACCCAGTTTAGACTCAATACTTCCGTTTATATGTACTATTTTGTCTTCTTGTTCTGATGAAAGTATTCCCTCAAAAAGGCGTTTTGCAATATTTGTATAGTTATAATTTATAACGATATCGGCATTAGAAATGTCTAAAAGTTCCCTTGCTACATCTTCGTCTACTGCACCGTGAGATCTTCGTGTTAATGATTCAATGTGATTGTTGACTATTTTATCGAAAAAATTTTGGGCGTAATTTTTAGTGATATCGATATTTTGGATTTCTGATAAGTATTTGGTTAGAAGAATTTCAAAGAGATTTAATCCCTTAGAAAAACTTTCTAGTGTGTTACTGTCCCAGTCAGGAAAATCATCCTTACTCACTTTATATTTTGTTTTTAATTTTTCGTCCCTGGCAATAAGCAGTTCAATTACCGTTTCAACGTCAGACCATAAGGCTATATTACCCCGACTTTTGTTCAAATTGTATTCAACTATATGAGCAATAGTTTCAAGGCCTTCGCCCAAACTTGTATTGTCAGGAATACAGTTTTGTTCTTCCATTTCTGCCCAAGCATCTTTTAGCCCGTAAATTACTGACCAACGAAGAAACTTGTCATTTGCATCATGATTATCAGCTTCATAACCAAAGATCCATTCTGCCGGGTAAGATAGGTCTATTCTAAGAGCTTCCTCCAAGTAGGGAGATTTCAAAAGGTGCTTAAAAAAATATTTTCCGAATTCTGTATCTATAAGCATTCGGCAGTAATCGAAGACTGTTATTCTTTTTTCTTCCTCTTTTTCTTCCTCTTTTTCTTTTTGATCTATGTCTAATAGTATTTCTAACGGATGTTTAGATGGAAGTAGATTTTCATTTGGGTGCTCTTTTTCCCAATGTTCTCTTTCTTTATCGCTCTGTACATCTGCTATAACTTTGACTTTATTTTGGATTTTTTCATTAAAGTATTTAGGAAATATTTCTTCTGGTTGTACTCCAGTATCTACTTTAAAGGTTAAATGCTTATCATTGGTTATAATGGTCTTTAATACTTCTGATTTGCTATAGTTATGCCAAATCACACCGTATATAACAAAACGGAAAAATTCTCTGAATGTGGTTTTTACTCCTGTTCTTAAATCAAATCCGTTTCCGATAAGCACTATTTTTTTTGTTTTTTCACTCATAATAACTCCAAAGATTGGGGTAGATTAGTCCTGTCGAAGAGAGTATAGCACAGCTTCCGTTTATGCGACGGCTGTTGAGATTTGATTACATAGTATTTAAACAATACTTACAAAAAATATACATATCCCAAATCTCATTTAATAATTACAATAACCACAACTAATCAAACAAATCATCCGAATCCTCTTCGTCCTGAATCCTTCTCCGCAGCTTTTCATAATAGGCTTTTACGCTGTTGTATTCCTGCATCATGAAGAAGTCATCTGACTCTACCCAGCGTCTTACATTCGGGAACTTTTCCGGATGCTGGCGAACGGCACTGATAGGAAGCTCAACTCCCATGTAGACATCAGTTCCCGTAGGATCACACGGAACGCAAAGCTCTGTATAGATTTCCTTATTCAGTGCTTCGATGGAAATATCAACGTCGCCAGAACAAATTACTCGGTCAAACAAATCCGGCTTAATCAGGTTATAGATCTTCTCATATAAGAACGGTTTCGAGTATCCCGAAGGAGGGCAATCCAGGTTGGTGGCACAGTCATAGTACAGATACCCAAAAACCGACTCCAGGAATGACCAGTATGCCTCTCTGCCTTTTCCGGCCAGAAGCTTTTCGAGGTACGGCATAAAGATAAACCGCTCCACCTTACTTGGAATCATGTCATACAACATGTCAAAGGTCTTGTCGTAGTTACGAGCACCATTAGTATCAAAGAACTTGCCTACGTTGATAAGCTTGGTGTCAAACCCTGATGCAAAATACACTGCAGTGAAATACTCCTGGAAGGAACGATGGATGAAGTAATATTTCTCACCCTCCTTGTACATTATACAGAGGTTATCTGTAAGGTCCCGGAGAAAGTTCTTCAAAGGGATTTTT
>Ga0310695_10011070_pt1 | contig 12994 bp, 14 predicted proteins | sample RumenRJG_04DNA_FD_203882 | JGI IMG/M metagenome (GOLD analysis project Ga0310695, IMG submission 203882) | Bovine rumen microbial communities from Lethbridge, Alberta, Canada - RJG_04 (v2) (version 2) | ecosystem: Host-associated > Mammals > Digestive system > Stomach > Rumen | place: Canada...
ATTCACCACCACGAGTAATGCCATCAGCAACAAGGTCACGCTCGACAAGAGCTCCGGTGCCCGTATTACGCAGCCTGAGAACATCGATGGCAACTGGAATACCTATGCAGGACTGGTCTTCAATACCGCCCTCGACAGTGCCGCCTACTTCAATATCAACACCTTCACCAACCTCGGCTACAACCACTATGTGGGCTATGCCAGTGTCAACAACCTGGAAGAGTCGCAGAAGAGCGTCACGAAGTCAGCCAACATCAACCAGCGTCTCGCCCTCAGCTATCGCAACGAGTGGCTGGAGATCGAGCTCAGCGGTGGTGTGGGCTACAACCACTCACGTAACGACCTGCAGACGAATAACAACCTCGACACGTGGCAATACTCCTATGGCGGCATGGTCGGCATCACGGCCCCATGGGGCACAGCCCTCACCACCAACCTCAATATGCAGAGCCGTCGCGGTTACAACGATGCGTCGATGAACACCAACGAGCTCATCTGGAATGCGCAGCTCTCACAGAGCTTCCTCAAGGGTAAGCCCCTCACCATCTCTCTGCAGCTCTACGACATCCTGCATCAGCAGTCCACCTTCAGCCGTGCCATCTCAGCGATGGGTCGCACGGATACTGAATACAACTCCATCACCAGCTACGGCATGGTGCATGTCATCTACCGTCTGAACCTCTTCGGAGGCGGTAAGAATCCCTTCTTCGGCGGTGGTGGCCCTGGAGGTCCTGGAGGCCGTCCTGGCGGCGGACGCCCAGGCGGTGGTCGTCCTGGCGGCTTCGGAGGCGGTGGCCGCAGATTCTAAGAAAACAAAACCTCATCGAGGCATCCGATACTCTTATCAGGTGCTTCGATTGCTGCTATGTAGCTTCATTGACCAGCAAGGAACCAGAACTCATCGAATTAAAAAAGGAATACGAAGATGTCATTAAAGAAGAATTCCTTAAAAACGATAGTGGTTTGTCATCATCTCCATCTTCAGCCTCATAGGCTGTAAGGACCTGATGTTGAATACTAAGAAGATATAATCATCATCGAGTGCCCATAGCTTGTAGATTCTAAAAATATGCGCATAAATTTAGATATATCACAAGTTATCTCTATTTTTGCAGTATAATTTTGGGTATTTCTATAGTTATAGGGATATTTATAACCTAATATATGATGCCATTATGCGGCATCATTTGTTTACGAATACAAATTTTCCACAATTGTTGATAACTTACGACTTATCAACAGTTGAGGCATTTTATTCCGAAAATGCTTGTTAGCCCATATTTAATCCCCCTAACTTTGCATGCAGCAACTTATAAAGCATGGAGATATGAGTGAAGATAGAAGAAGAACGAAGAAACAGCCTATAGATCCCACCTATGGGCATATCCAGCCTCAGGCTCCTGAGGTGGAGAAGGCGGTATTGGGTGCCTTGATGATTGACAAGGATGCCTATGTCGAGGTGTGTGAGATCCCGAGGGTATTGAGTTCAAGCGTCTGGCTGTTTATCGGGATGAGTTGTTGCGTTATTATATGGCGACGGGAAAGATGCTGGATAAGGAGAAGGTAATAGAGAGTGTGGATCATCTGGTTAATCCGCTGGATAATGCCATCAATGAGAAGTGTTCGCGCATCAAGAAGGTATTCCTCAGTTTGATGGATGAGTATAGTGCCAGTTATTACTTCATCAGCAGTCACACGCAGAAGCATATCCAAGGCTCCAGCCGAATTTGGTATGAACGCCTGAAAGTCATCACTCTCCCGAGGGAACTGGTGATTTGGAAGTAATGTCTTTTATGGCTCAGGGGGCGATAACGGTTCGCTGGCCATCATGGACTCAAACTCATAGGCAGGGGAGTTGTCTTCCTGATGTACCACCTGTAGGATAGGGGCACCAAGAGCCTTCTCAATGGATACCAATGTGTCAATTGTAAAATTGTGAGTGCCGCGCATCCACTTGCTGATTTCTGCCTCCTTCTTGCCTAATAATGAAGCCAGATCTTTCTGTTTGAGCCCTTTAGCCACGAGTATCTCGTGAATGCGATCTACGATTTGGAACGAAAGATCCACATTCTGACGGATTAATGGATTCACATGCATCCGCCTAGTTTCAATAATACTACTTCTCTTCATCTCTCGAAAAGTTTAAATTACCAATGATTTCCTTGTCAACCAAAACCAACGAACCGTCTTTTATACGTGACGATATGAAACGGCTCGTATCAATCAGAAGTTTAACGTAAGGAGCAAGCGACTCGCTTTCTTGCCAAGTAGCGGCATCCTTGACTCCTCCATTACCAAACACCAATATCTTGTCAGACAATCTAAGGCAGTAAAGTCGGACTTTATTGCCGACATCTATTGGTATGACTCCTACACCATCTCCATAACGCCCTTCTGGTCGGAAGTACCTTTCGAGTGCGCCTGTCTCTGCAATCTTATCCATCCATGCGATAATAACGTCGATCTCTTCGTCATACTCGCATCCGATGGGGAATTTGTCAAAGAAGGCTTCGAGCTCTGTCAGTTCTTTGCCGTCAAGGTGTATGCTGTAGAAGTTGACGTTCTCATACTCTTCTACTAGCTCTATAGAGTAATGCTGTTTTGTTGCCATACAGATATTCGTTCTTAACTTTTAAGTTATCTCGCTGCAAAGATAAAAACAAATTTTGAAACTAGCAAGAAATTAACCTAAAAATTAAGTTTTGGTGATTGATTGACCTTTATTTCTCTCGCAAGTCTTGTGAAAACTTGCAATAATGAGAATAATTTGCTATCTTTGTCGCCAGAATAGTAGTAGCGCACTAAATACAGCTAAAATAAGTCAGATGGAGCATCAAGATAAGAAACTGGAAATCTGGAAAGAAGCAATTCCAAGAATGAACGAGGAAGACCTTGAGTTCATTCTTGACTTCCCTGAGTGTTTTGAGCCAAAGGTGCTTAACATGGTAAAAAGGAGGTATGATAAGATTACCAAACCTGAAGATGGCGAAGAGGAATACGAGAAAGTGGAGGAAACGCTTAAGGACGCTGTGCTTAGGATCCTGAGAGAGATGGATTGCTCCTATGATTTTGATGAGGATGGAGACATCCATTTTGAATACCAAGATGAAGATTTCTATATTATAATTGGTGAGGAAACTCAATTCATCAATATTTGGGAATATGGTTGGAAAGTGGTTGACTTAAACGATGCGAAAGAAGTGGCCAGATTGCGTCAAGCGATCTGTGGTGCTAACTACTTGGGCGATATAAGCATCAATTACACCATCAGGGAAGATTCCAATGAAATTCATGTAAATTGCGGAACTCGGGCGCTGTTCTTTGATTATATCCCCAATCGCAAGGGATACCTGGAGTATCTGTTGGATAGATTCTTTTGTGCCCATCAGTTTTTGGAGTATAAGATGCAACAACTTTATGAAAAAGAGCATCCCAATGAGAGAGTAAACTAAGTTTTGTATAATGAAATCCCCGACCATTCAAGAATGATCGGGGATTCTCTTGTCTAATAGCCCATACACGACGTGGCTCCCAGTGCCGTCAGTATCGCCGATGCAATCGAAATGATAATCTGCACAATAAACTTAGTAGTTTCCTTCTTCGTCATAATAGCTGAAATTTAATGTTTAATGTTTCATGTTAAGCGTTGGGGCCGAAGCCCCAAAACGCTAATCTTTGTCGAGGTCTTCGCCGCCGTCGTTGCTGCCGCCGGTGTTTCCGCCAGTGTTTCCACCAGTATTGCCACCGTTGGTGTTACCACTCTCTGAACCGCTGCCTGAGCCGCTGTTGGTGTTTCCACCGTTCTCGTTGTCCTCGATGTCGCCCGAGTCACCGCTAGTCACGCGCTTCAGCACGTTGCCATCCTCGTCGAGACAGGTGATCTGGATAGAGGTGTTCTTCAGCTCGTCCTTCACATCCACATTGGGGGTGAAGATGATGCGGCGTACGCTGATCAGGTTCGCCTTCACGTCCTCCAGCTTCTCGACAGCCTTCGAACGCACGCCGAAGCGCATGGTGCCAAGACCAGGGAGCGGGATAGAGTGACCTTCGGTCGCCCAGGTGCGGATCACCTCACCGGCTGCATCCCAAGCCGCCTTGATCACACCAGCGGAGATACCGCTGTGGGTAGCCGCCTCTGCAAACACCTTCTTCTCGGCGATGGGCACGTAGAGGTCGGGTCGCATCACGAACTTCTTACCGGGGTTCTTACCAAGTTTCACTTCACGCAGTTGTGCAATTACTTTAATAGCCATAATTCAATCTAATTTAGTTTTTGTGTTTTTGTTAAAAATTTTGTTAGCTCTCTCGTTGTCGCCTGATTGAGCCGCTTTCGACCACCATTAAAGGAAAATTTTGCTACCATTAATGCGCGCAATTTCTAGATTTAATGCTCGCAATTTTTATCCTTAATGGCCGCCTCTGCAACCTCTTTCATTTGACACTGCAAAGGTACAAAAAATTCATCAATCCTGCAAGCGCTTTCTGATTTTATTTTCAAATGTTAAAATCGGGATGGTGAGACTGATATCGACGAGGCGCGGCACGCGGCGGCGCGGCGGCGCGGCATGAAGGAAATCGAATGCGCGGCAATGCTCTATATATATTATATATAATTATTATATATTATAATATATAATAATTTAAATTAGATATAAAAACATATCTCTATGCCTCCCCTCCAGTCTTTCTCGGAAAAACATAAAACTCGAAAACACAAATGCCGCGCCGCCGCGCCGCCGCACCGCCGCGCCGCCGCGCTTTCTGAAAGTATTGACACCCTCAGGAGCGACATCATCCGCTTGAAATGACATTTTTAGCCCTGATGTTTGGTGGAACGAAAAAATTGTCTTATCTTTGCAGTTGATCAATAGCTGAAATACCTATGCCAGTAGATAAGCAAGTACAATTAAGGTATGAAGTCTTGAACAAATGCTTTAGAGACCTATATAGAGAATACACCATCGACGATCTGGTCGATGCGTGTAATAAGGCTATGCTTAAAGCGTTCGACATGGAAGATGGTGTTTCCAAGAGGACTGTCCAGAATGACATTGCCAATCTCCAGATGCCACCTTATAACATACGTCTTGATGAGAATCTGAAAAATGGGCGTAAACGTATCTATAGGTATTACGACACCAACTTCACCTTGCCTCAATTCCGCATGAACGACAGCGACCGCAATAAGATTCAGGCAGCTGTTAATGTGCTGGAGAACTATGCTGGGGAACCACTTCTTGATTGGGCTCGTACGTTGCTGATGCAGATAGAGAGTGGACTGTTTGGCAGCGACTCGTCTTCTGTGGTGTCCTTCCAGTCTAACCCAGACCTCAAAAACATCTCTCTCTTTGGCGATCTGCTGCAGGCCATTCTTAATAAGAAGGTGCTGAAGCTCACTTATGCCCCCTTTGGCAAAGACGCTTATGAGGCTCGCGTCTATCCTTACCACCTGAAGCAATTCAATGATCGCTGGTATCTGATAGCCCAGGCTGTGGGTTACGACACATTGGGCCACTACGCTTTAGACCGTATCGAGCGTTTTGAGGAGATTGACATGCCCTATGTGGAATCTGAGGTAGATTTCAGTGAGTATTTCGATGATGTGATAGGCGTAACTGTTCCAGAGCGTTATGAGCCAGTGGATGTCATCCTGCGTGTCAGCAACAATCGCTTCAACTACATCAAAACCAAACCGCTGCATCTGTCTCAGCGTGTCATAGGGGAGGATAGCAACCACACCAGAATATCCATCAATGTGAAAATCAACAAGGAGTTGATCGCCCTGATACTCTCTTTTGGCCCTGATGTTGAAGTCATCGCCCCAGAGAACCTCCGCAAAGAGGTTGCCCAGCGTATCAGCGCTATGAATAATAATTACGAGAACAAGCAATAATAATATGTATAGTACAGAAGAATTTCTAGAGCGATATAAAGAACTCGAAACCTGGGCTGTAGGTGTTTATGGCAAGGATGGCGTAAAGGGAATCGAGGATAGCCATCACAATAAGCAGATAAAGATCGATGCCTCGTATTTCAGACATGTCCGAAACATCTTTGCTCATAATCCTAATGGTATAGATAAGCCACTTATTCTGTTGACAGACGAGTTTAAGACGAAATTTGAGGCTTTTTGTAGTAGCCTTACAGATAGTGTTTCGCAATTTTATGTATCATATAAGGATATATACAAGCGCGAAATGAGCGATAAGGTCATGCAGACCATTAAAGTAATGCGCGATAGGACCTTTACTCATGTACCTATCATGAACGGCAAGAAGGTATGGGGAGTCTTTAGCGATACCACTATTTTTAACCTTGTAGGCTCTGGCGATACCAGTATGATCCAAGACGATGTTCATTTTTACAATATATCCAAGTACGTTGCTGAGTATTCTGACAAGGGAATCTATGACTTTGCACGAGGCAATGTCTCTGCCGATGCTGTGCGCAGAATGTTCTCTGATGCCTTTGATGAAGGTAGAAAACTAGAGGTGATTTTCTTCACTACCACTGGTGATAAAAATGGTGATTTGATAGGATTGGTAACCATTTGGGATTTAACATCCGCTTGATTTTTCAGAACTGTGCAGAAAACCTGCATACTTAGTTCGTAACTATGCAGCAGATAAAGATGTTAAACTTTTAATTTGTTTGCGTATGGGACTTTTCGATTTAATGTTCTTCTAAACTGATTATATGTTTTACTAAAATTATAAAGTTATGAGTGTATTTTATAAACAAGGTGACCAATGGGTTGTGAAGCAAGGCGTAAGTGACAATGCTTCAATCAATGATTGTGCCAAGGCAATGGGCTATGAGCACAATCAGTTCTATAGTTATACCAATTACAACCAGCCTTATGACTATGACACAAATAGTGATGGCATTCTATGTGTATGCCTTAAGGTAATGACAGAAGATATTATTTGTGTTGTCACTAATCCTGGGCGAACTACATTAACAGACGCAGAAGTACGTCGTTATATGCAGGATTTTAATTTCTCATTTGATTATAGCCTTTATACGATGGAGAGTGACTTGGATGAGGCTATTGCTGAACATAACTACTCTATTCAATTTGTGGCAGAGGCATTAGGTATTCCATATTCTCCAGATGATAAGATTCTCTATAGCAGCAAATTTAAATACAACTTTATTTTTGAAGGTGGCTATCTTGTTGGTTATGAAATCGCTGATAGTTACAACAGAGAGGCTCACGAACTAAAAGACAGTGGATCTTGGCTATTTCAAAAAATGGAATCACATGCAGAGAGGTATCATGGTTCCAATGATGATGTTATTAGGGAAATTAACATCCAAGCCAAAGCCTTTTACAATCTTCCTGCTGGTATGAATAATCAGTTTTTACCTGAGTTTGTAAATGCTGACGATTCGTATAATTTTAAAATGTTGTTGGTTGCAAAGTACGAGGGGACAGAAAATGAAGAAGGTATAAATTATGATGATTGCAAATGCATCTGTCATAATGAATTAAAATTTGATAGTAATGTTGATGAAGGTCTTGATAAGTTAACAAAGTATCGCTATCGCGAATACATATTAACGTTTGATGATAAAGGCAGTCTTCGTTCTTGTGAGTATAATTCTAATAGTTCAAGTACGAACGATAATCATCAGGAAAGCAAATCGCTACAGCCTTCTAGTTCTGGATGTATGGTAACTCTTATGTCTGCAATATGTATTATGACGATGGCTGTTGCCGCAATTATCGTCATCTTATAATGATTCCGACATATAAAAAATCATGGGGTGTCCGCTGCGACACCCCTATTTATTATAAATATCTGCTTTTTTAATAGTTTTTTCTCTACTATGCAGAAAACCTGCACAGTTAGCCCGTACCTTTGCATCAGTATTAATCTTTAATTCTTTTGAGTATGGTAACTGCAGAGTATTTTGATGAGCTCAAGGAGAGCATGGCAAAGCATAGTGTTGAATCGCTGGTTGAGGAATTCAACAGACAAGTAGGAAGACGTTCTTGGACGTCGATTCGTGGCGTTCATGATAGCTTGCTCATTGACACCCTAATGGCTAAGGGTGTGGATGTTTCTGCCATTTATGATGGTGTAGATATCTCTTTTGCAAAAAAGATTGCGCTGAATAAGGACAAAAATAAAATTATTTTTGGGTAATTCGATTATTTGTAGTACCTTTGCATCAATCATTAAGACGAACACATAAAAACAATTATGAACAAGCAACAACTTGCAAATAAAATCTGGGCATCGGCTAACAAGATGCGCTCAAAGATTGATGCCAACGAGTATAAGGATTATATCCTCGGCCTGATCTTCTATAAGTTTCTCTCTGATAACGAGGTGAACTATCTGAAGAATGAACATGGCTGGACGGATGATTATATGCCATACCTCGTAGAGGATTATTCTGATCCTAATATGGAGCAGCTGATTAATTACTGTAAGGATCATATTGGCTACTTTATCGAGTATAAGAACCTCTTCTCCACATGGCTGAAACCTGACGTGACATTTAGTGTATCAGATTTAAGCACGGCGCTGAATCGTTTCGACGGACTGATTAGCGACAAGTTTAAGCGCGTGTATGAGAATATCTTCATTACGCTTCAGGCAGGATTGAGCAAGTTGGGTGAGAGTCCTGCTGCCCAGACTAAAGCGCTGAAAGGACTGATCAAACTGATTAAGGATATCCCTACAGACAGCAAGCAGGATTACGATGTGCTGGGCTATGTGTATGAGTACTTGATTGGAAACTTTGCTGCCAATGCTGGTAAGAAGGCTGGCGAGTTCTATACGCCTCATGAAGTGGCAATTCTGATGTCGGAGATAGTGGCTGAACACCATAAGGCAAAGGATAAGATTGAGATTTACGACCCTACAAGTGGTTCTGGTTCGTTGCTGCTTACGATTGGTAAGAGCATTGGACGCCATATTCAGGATAAAAACCACGTGAAGTATTATGCCCAGGAGTTGAAGGAGAATACCTACAACCTGACGCGAATGAACCTTGTGATGCGAGGCATCAGCCCCAGCAATATCGATACGCGTTGTGCTGACTCACTGGATGAAGACTGGCCCATACAGAAGACTGGCCCTCAGGCCGGTATGCCCCTGTATGTGGATGCAGTGGTATCCAATCCACCTTATTCCCAGCATTGGGAACCAGAGGATGCAGAGCTCGATGCGCGCTTCAAGGATTATGGTGTGGCTCCAAAGAGTAAGGCTGACTACGCTTTCCTGCTGCATGAACTGCACCACCTGAAACCAGATGGTATCATGACGATCGTATTGCCTCATGGCGTACTCTTCCGTGGTTCGCCTGATGATGGCGCAGAGGGTCAGATTCGTCAGCGACTGATCGAGAAGAACCAGATTGATGCCATTATCGGTCTGCCTGCCAACATCTTTTTTGGTACAGGTATTCCCCCACTCGTCATGGTCTTAAAACAGCATCGCGATCGCGACGATGTGCTGATCATAGATGCCTCTAAAGGTTTTGTGAAAGATGGCAAGCAGAATAAACTCCGTGCCTCGGACATCAAGCGCGTGGCAGACACCTGGCGCAGTCGTGAAGAGATTCCAGGTTTCTCGCGCAGGGTATCGCGCGATATGATTCGTGAAAATGGTTATAACCTGAATATCCCTCGTTATGTGGATTCTTCTGAGACCCCTGAGCAGTATGATATCTATGCCACGATGTTTGGTGGTATTCCTAATAGCGAGATCGATCAACTGCAGAAGTATTGGGACGTATTGCCAGAGTTTAAGAAACGGATCTTCAAACCTATTGTGGGTAAGCCTTATTCCTTGTTGACAGACGAGGATTTGGAGCGAATAGCGAAAGATAGTAGTGATTTAATTACTTTCTGGAATCAATATTTTGAGGCTTTTCAGGATTTTGCACAATGGATGGGCGATATATTGGTTTATCACATGATGGAGGTCAAGGAGATGGAGGCTCACGACAAGATTGCTGCTGAAATCTTCCGTCGAATGGAGCATGTGCCTATCGTTTATCCATACGACATCTATCAGATGTTCAGCGATCAGTGGCCTATTATCATCAACGATATCGAGGTGATTCAGACAGAAGGTATTGATGCTGTCCGCACTGTGGAACCAGCCATGAAGCTTGTGAAGAAAGGCGATGAAGAGATTGAGGTGGAAGATGGCATGAAGGGGCGTGTGATTCCTTTCGAAATGGTACAGGACGAAATGTTCCGTGGAGAGTTGTGGTCGATTCGCAAGAAAGATAATCGTATTGAAGCAATTGCCAGCGAGGTAGAAGAAATTCGCGACAACTTCACTGAGGATGAAAGCCAGGAGTATCTGAATGAGAAAGAGAATCTGGATACCTCAAAAATCAAGAAGGACGCTAAGGCCAAAGGCGATGATATTGAACCTGAGACCAAAGAAAAGCTGAAGAAACTCGTTGCCCTATGGGATGAGAAGTCGAAGCTTGACAAGGCTCTGAAGGCAGAACGCAAGGCGCTTGAAGAGAAAACCATTGTAGAAATTCAGAACCTGTCTGATTTTTATATTGAGATATACTTGGGACGGAAGTGGATAACACCAGTGATGGATAAAATCCTCGCTGATGTATATAAGGCAGACTTCATTATTGATCAAGTAAAAGCCTTGGCTCAGAAGTATGCTGTCAGCTATCACGACCTGAACACTCAGCTCGTAGAGGCTCAGGACGAACTCTCAGGACTGATTACGCAGTTGGAGGGTGACGAATCATCTATTGAGGGCTTGAATGCATTGATGAACTCTTTTAAGAATTAAGCAGATGGCAAAGAAAGACGAAACAGACATGCAGCAGCCCATGATGGTGAGCTCGCACGATATACACCTTGATGCTGACTACTCGGAGTGGATAGCGGAGGTAAAACATCGCTATCGTTCTGCACAGGTAAAGGCTGCAGTGAAGGTGAATGCAGAGAAACTGCTCTGGAACTGGCAGATGGGGCGCGACTTGGTGCAGAAGAAAGCAGAAGAGCGCTGGGGCGCAGGCGTTGTGGAGCAAGTAAGCCTCGACTTGCAGAAAGAATTTCCTCATGTAGAAGGTTTTTCAGCATCCAATCTATGGCGTATGAAGCAGTGGTTCCTTTTCTACTCTTCAGAACCTGAAAAACTTGCACGGGGCGTGCGAGAATTGCAAACCCGTGAGGATCAGGATGATACAAAACTCGCACGGGGCGTGCGAGAAATTATCCAACGACCCGTTGGAGATTTTCCATTGCCATTTGCCCTTGTCCCTTGGGGACAGCATATTGAGATTATAACTAGAAGTGAAAGCGTAGAGGAAGCCATCTTTTATGTTCATCAGGTTATAGAGAAAGGATTGAGCAGGCCAGCCCTCATCAATTGTTTCAAAGCCAGACTCTATGAAACTCAGGGAAAGATAACAAATAACTTTCCTGAACATTTGCCAGATCTGCAAAGCAAGTTAGTACAGGAGGTGTTGAAAGAAAATTATGATTTTGGCTTCGCCACTGTTGATCATGAAATCTATGAGGAAAAAGAGTTAGAGGATGCTCTTACTGAGAATATCACAAACCTACTGCTCGAAATGGGAAATGGATTTGCTTTTATGGGGAAGCAGAAAGAAATCATTGTGGGTGGGCGATCCAGAAAAATAGATTTGCTGTTTTACCATGTTCGTTTGAAGTGCTATATAGTTTGTGAACTCAAAGCAAAACCTTTTGAGCCAGAATATGCAGGCAAGTTGAATTTCTATGTAAATGCCGTTGATGAACTGGTAAAGCAGCCAGATGACAATCCAACAATTGGCCTCTTGATTTGCTCTGATATGAACAAAGCAGATGTGCAATGGTCGTTTAAAGGCATTCAGACACCAATGGGCGTGGCCACCTATAATAACATCCGCATCAAGGACATGCTGCCTACGCAGGAACAGCTGAAGGAGCGCATGGAACTGCTGAGAAAAGAAATGCAGGCCACGAAGCGACTGATGCAAAAAACAAAGGAGGACTAAGCTATGGCAAAACCAAAGATAAGATTAAAAGGATTCAAAGGGGAGTGGGAGAATAAGCTTTTGGGTAATTTATGTTCTGTCAATCGAGGTGTGCGTGTTACACGTAAAGAATTAAATAACCAAGGAGACTATCCGGTATTTCAAAATACTGATTATCCAATGGGCTTTTATAATCAATATAATGTCGCAGGTAACAATCCATTTGTAATTATTGGTGGCTCAGCAGGATTGATAGGATTTAGTAAAAAAGAATTCTGGGCTGCAGATGATTGTGTATATTTTGGAGATAATGCAGAGTTAGACAAAGCTTATCTTTTTAATATTTTGTTGAAGCATAGTTCGACAATTAAAAAGAATGTTAGAGGATCAAGTGTACCACGACTTGATCGTAAAGTTCTTGTTGGTCTAAGCATTTCAATACCATCTATTGACGAACAGCAAGGTATTGCTGATTATTTCAAGTCCTTGGATTCAATGATTCAGGGAGTGACGAAGAAGATCGCATCGCTGAAGCAGATGAAGCAGGCTTGTCTTGTTTCAATGTTCCCTCAGGCAGGTGAAACTACACCTCGCGTAAGATTTAAAGGATTCAAAGGAGAGTGGGGAAAGGATAAAGCAGGGAATCTATTTATGACTTTCAATGAGCGCAATAGGCCAGATCTACCTGTGTTATCTGCGAATCAAGATATAAGAGGCATGGCACCAAGAACCGATAAAGGCTATAATATAAGTCATAATAAGGCTAATGAGGTGACCTATAAAGTGGTTAAGCCAGGACAATATGTTATTCATTTGCGTTCTTTCCAAGGAGGTTTCGCCCATTCTTCTGTTGAAGGTATAACATCTCCTGCTTATACTGTGTTTGGATTTAAAGACGCAGAAAGACATGATGACTATTTCTGGAAGATTATATTTATGTCTAAAGAGTTCATTAAGTCTCTTGAGACGATCACATATGGAATTCGTGATGGACGCTCAATAAGTTTTAGCGAAT
>Ga0310695_10011073_pt1 | contig 12988 bp, 17 predicted proteins | sample RumenRJG_04DNA_FD_203882 | JGI IMG/M metagenome (GOLD analysis project Ga0310695, IMG submission 203882) | Bovine rumen microbial communities from Lethbridge, Alberta, Canada - RJG_04 (v2) (version 2) | ecosystem: Host-associated > Mammals > Digestive system > Stomach > Rumen | place: Canada...
CAGATTTCATAATGTAATAAATGTAGCTAAACACCCACATCGGTACGAAAGATAATATCAAAAACAAAATGATACTGTTTCTTGTCTCTTTTTCCATTATGTGTTATCACCCCGTCAATTCCGATTTGTTATCGTCTATAAAACTGAAATATAATTTGCCTCTAAAAATCCCGATTTGCTTATTTCATTATCCTGAAAGTTAATCTATTCAGAAATACTTGAATTTTTACTTTGTAGCAAATATTTATAATTATACCTATATCTACCATCCTGTTCAATATTATGTGCATAAAACAAGGGCGTTTTCACGCCCCTGCCTATTGCTATCAGTGTATTTCGTACGGTAGAAAGCTCAAGACTACTGTACACAACTGGTGGCAACTTTATATCTGTTTTTTTCCAATACCTTTCGTCTTTACAAACCGAAATTGTCGTACTCATTTATATAGGCGATTTATGTTACTGTATATCCTCCAGAAGCCAAGATCTTCATAGCCTTCTCAAAGTTTTCTTCCTTCACAAGGATATAATCTGTGTTGTATGTTGAAACCGCGAAGATACCGATTTTATGTTCAGCAAGAATGCCTGATAGTTTTGACAAAATACCAATCAGGGAGAAATCCAACGTTCCCTGGATACGAAAACCTTTCCATCCATCATCACGCTCAATTGTACCAGCCGGAGTATCCTCCGTTTTACAGACTAAAGATATTTCTTCATCTGTTTTTCCCACAAAATAAAACTCAGATGACATATCAATATCCAAAACATCATGTACTTTACAAACAGTCAAATCATGCTCTATTCTTTTCAACTCCATTTGATTATCTCTCCTTCCTGTTCAGCTTCCTATGATTCATTAACCAGCTTACCCGTCATATGCTCAGGAATTAACCCCAAGCACTGAACATTACGGAAAGAATTCTTTATCTCCTGCTCCAGATATGCCTGATCATCAGTAAACTTCCTGGTAAGTTCAGAGCAAATCCGAAGAGCGACCTCCTCATCTTCTACCAAATGAATTCTTCCAAATGTGATCACGCTTGTAATGTTCAGAGCCCAATCGCCTTCCTTGCGGTAGCCTTCATTATAAACACAGTAGCTTGCCTTATCGCATGCCTTGATTGCATCTATCTTATGTCCTTCCTTTGCTCCGTGGAAATAGATTTTTCCATCCTCTTCGCAATACCAATGATCAATCGGGATTCCATATGGATATCCATCATCGCCTATCAGAGAAAGAACACCTCTCTTGGTACTCTTCAATATCTCTATGCATTCAGCCTCAGAGATCTGCTGCCTAAATCTTCTCATTTTTCTAAACATTGTAAACACCTCAATCTTTCGCCAAAATCTTAAGTCCCGCTATTCCATCTACAATCAGTATAGCACAGATAACCTGCGGAACAGACAATTTCTCATGGAAAAGAAATACTCCAAGTAAGGTCGTTCCCACAATTCCCATGCCAGTCCACATAGCATAGGCAGATCCTAACGGAAGCTGTTTCAATGCAATTGCCAGAAAAACTGCGCTGGCAATATAACCTACTCCTGTAATAATCAAAGGTATCAGCACAGTAAAGCCATTCGACATTTTCATAGCCACTGCCCAGATAATCTTAAATGCACCTGCAATCAGCAAATAAATCCGTCTCATATAAATCTACCTCCAAAACTAAAAAACGCCATTCCTTTACCTGCTAAGACCTAATGGTAAAAGAATGACGTAAATCCCACTACTCGGTAGCAATGGGCGTCTGTTTGATTCAATTGAATAGATGATACCATAATAGGTCAGAATCGTCAATACTATATTACGGGATAATATTCAATCAGAATGCTGCCCCCAAAATAAACTTATAAGCAGGTATCACTTCTATAGTAAGTCCATCTTTTGTAATCGTGCGTTCTCCCTCATTAGTAACTATAATAAGGCGACGTATTCCCTTTGTTTTCTCTGCAAAAGATACAAGACTCTTTGTCTCTCTGTCTTCTTCCGTTTCTAAGCTGTAGGCAACCTGAATTGCGCATTCTTCTCCCGGAATAAAGAAATCAATATCTATTCCCGTCTGCGTGGATTTGAAGTAATATACTTCTTCGCCAAACCTACACTTTAAATATACCGCAACTGCATTCTCCAAAAGAGCAGATGGCTTATCTACAAGTAACAGCGACAAAAGTCCATTATCGTAAAAATAGAATCTTGGAGTGCTCTCTTTTTCTTTATCATAAGCCTGAGGGCCATCTTATTATTTACTTTTTCACGTTCTATAATGTCTCCAAGGAAAACCTTCTCGTAGACACTCTTAATATATTCTCTTTTGTTGGATAAAAGCTACGCTTCAGGAAAGCCACCACTCAAAATATATTCTTGGCATCCTCTGTGAACCTTTGCCACTTTAGATGTTGTCAGAAGTGCCTTTTCGTCATGAGCTATCTCCTTGTAATCCAGTGACTCACTAAGAGAAAAAGGCATGATCATTTTAGACAAATATCTGCCCCCAAGAACCTTTTTCATTTCAGAGCTAAGCATCTTAGCATTGCTTCCCGTAATGTATACCTGCTGCGTACGGTAGAAAGCTCAGGGCTACTGTATGCGGCTGGTGGCAACTTTAATAACTGCGATCAAAAATAATACTCTTATTTTACTTTCTACTCATTAAATCTTTGTCTGTCTTTTGTAAGATTATCTTCCGATAAAACTCATTATCGACATATACTGACAAACCCGAAATTATTTTATTATCCTGAAATTCACTTTTTCGCCTTAATCAAAAGAAAATCCGGCTTATGAAAAAGATCTTCCTGGTCAGGAAACCTCTCTAATATCTCTTCAGTAGGGATAGGCTCTATCATCTTTTCTATAATGAACCCATTTTCAGTTAGGGTATTAATGATGGTTGAGAACATGCGATGGTATTTCTTTATTCCTTCAACAAACCACTCAGACTCACGCTCTCCTTCCCTAGCATAGTTGGCTAGATTAACATAGATTTTCTTTCCATTTTCATCTTTGGTCCAACGAGGAATTCCACCACAATAGGTTGTATTAATGGGATTTTCCTGTGAAAAGATAAAACACCCATCTGTATTTAGCTTGTCATAGATTTTTCTAACCACTCCTTCAAAATCCTCAACATAATGAAATGCGAGCGAGCTTATTACCACATCAAACTTACCTTCCACCTCTTCAATGTCTTCTATTGGAAGAAGCATATAAGTAATCGCTGGATTGGAGTGCTCCTTCTTAGCAACCTCTAGCATCTTCTCAGATATATCGATTCCAACAACCTTAGAGGCACCTTTGTTTACAAACTCCACGCAATGCTCACCAAAGCCACATCCAAGGTCTAATACGCTCGTCCCCTTGAGATTAGGAAGTAATGAAAAAAGAGCTGGTATCTCAAAGAGATCATTTGCATTGCCTTCCCTGTCCCTTATAGCCTTATACCCCTCAAAGAAGGTCTCATTATCAAAAATATTTTGTTTTGCCATTTTTCATATCCTCCATTTTTGCCTAATAAACAGTTATCCTGGATTATACATCAATAGACCTATCTTTCAAGTAGCAATATCACCAAAATCTCTATTGTATTAGGTCAAAATAGATCTCTATCATTTGAATTCTTTAATAAGGGCAATTAAATCAGTATTTCTTCCTCAATTGATAATACACCACTTTATCTATTAAAATCTGTATAATTAACAATCCAAACAAATACCAAACTATAGTCTTATGGTTGATAATCATTCCTGCTTTTCCAAGAATAGAGAATGTCACCTCGGAAATGCATATCAAGAAAAAAATGATATTATAAGCTATTCTACCCGATTTGTCGCGTAGTTTCTCGTTCAATTCATCATGTAGACTAATATCTTCCTGTTCCTTAATTTCACTGTATCTTATCTTGTTTTTGGGAGCAGACCAGTAAAAATGCTTTACAATCCATACAATACCGGGTCCTAAAGTGCCTCCCGCCAACCCCCAGAGCAAGCTGTCTACCGCACTCTCGGTAAAAACCGCTGCTAGAACAAAGCAACTTCCAACGAGTATACATAAAACACCTTTTTTAAGATCACTTATTTTCATCGTTTCCGCCTCCCTTATGAATAAAAATATCTTCAATTGTCATTCCAAAATAATCTGCTATGGTAAACGCCAGATCAAGCGATGGATTATACTTACCATTCTCGATTGAACTGATCGTCTGCCTTGAAACTCGGATTATTTTAGCAAATTCCTCCTGATTTAAACCGCGTTCCTTCCGCAGCTTCTCTACATAATTTTCCAATGCATATCCTCCAATTGAAACCTGTCAAGTTTCCTTTACATTTTGAATATATCATAGTGTGCTATCTATGTCAAGGTTCCTTTACGTTTATTCTGACAATTACATCTTCTTAAAAGCAAACTGATTATCAATGTGCCACTACAACTCTTCGGTCAAGGGCGTTTTCACGCCCCTGCCTACTGCTATCAGTTATTCATCTCTCAGGTCTTAGATTATTCCTATTAAGATTTGGACCTTGCTGCTCCTTCCTCTGATCTACGATTGCCTGGCTTTCTCTTAGATTTTGCAAAATGCTTGTTTTAGCCTTTTCAGCTATCTCAGGCTTCTTGGTCTTGTCCCACCACTCCTTGAATGTTTTGAAGGCTTTCCGCACACAAAAAAGACCCGGTACATTGTACCGAGCCTTTGAAATCTGCCATTGCAGATAATTATCTCTTTGAGAACTGTGGAGCTCTACGAGCTGCTTTAAGACCGTATTTCTTACGTTCTTTCATACGTGGATCACGTGTTAAGAATCCAGCTTTCTTAAGAACTGGTCTGTACTCTGAATCAACTTCTAATAAAGCACGAGCGATACCGTGTCTGATAGCACCAGCTTGTCCAGTGTATCCACCACCACGAACGTTAACTAAAACATCAAATTTTTCAACTGTTTCAGTTGCTACTAATGGCTGACGTACGATAACCTTTAATGTTTCTAATCCTAAATATTCATCAATATCTCTTTTATTAATTGTGATTTTACCTGTTCCTGGTACTAAATATACTCTGGCAACAGATGATTTTCTTCTTCCTGTTCCGTAATACTTTGTATTAGCCAATGTAATTTACCTCCTTAGTGAATTAAAATGATAATGTCTCAGGTTTCTGAGCTGCATGTTTGTGATCTGGTCCAGCGTATACAAATAATTTTTTGTACATCTGACGTCCTAATGGTCCGTTTGGAAGCATACCCTTAACAGCTAACTCAATAACACGCTCTGGGTGTTTATCTAACATTTCTTTTAATGTAGTCTCTTTTAATCCACCTACATATCCTGAATGATGGTAGTAAATTTTCTGGTTTAATTTTTTACCTGTAACACTAATTTTTTCAGCGTTAACAACTACTACATAATCACCTGTATCAATGTGTGGTGTATATGTTGGTTTATTTTTTCCTCTTAATACTTTAGCAATTTCTGATGCTAAACGTCCTAATGTCTTACCTTCAGCGTCTACTACATACCATTTTCTTTCGATTGTAGCTGGACTTGCCATAAATGTCTTCATAGGTTTTCCTCCTTAGTAAAATAAAAAATACTCATGAATCTTTAAAATCGCGTATGTCCGGACGCCATCTCTCTGATTCTATATATATAGTCTAAATGCTTGTCGGGGCTTTGACTCACATCTATATACTATCACAGACTTAATTAGTATATTACAAGTGTCAAAAAGTGTCAAGTAGAATACACATTAAAAAACTATAAAATATTGTACACTTTTTACATGTTTACAAGGATTTCTACCACTTTCTCAAATTTCATAAAATGAGATGCCTTCACGAGAATAGTATCTGTTTTTTCAACGTATTTCTCTATTTCGTCAACCAACTCATCTGTTGTCTTATAATAATATGTTTTAATATTTTTACCAGATTTTTCTATTTCTGAAATGTAATTCTTTGCTAGCTCTCCAGCTGCAAAAACAACATCAATATCATTATCTGCAACACTTTTTCCAACAATTTTATGTAAATTTACTTCATCTTCACCAAGCTCACCCATGTCTCCTAGCACAGCCACACTTCTTCCTGTTGCATGTGATAAGATTTCTAATGCCGTTTGCATTGAAGCAGGATTTGCATTGTAACAATCATCTATAACCGTCATTCCCGATTTTGTTTTATTAAAACTAGTTCTTCCAGCAATTGTCTTAGCTTTTGAAATTCCAGATTTAATCTCTTCTAACGTCAAACCAAGTTCCATTCCAACTGCTGTTGCAGCAAGCGCATTGTAAACATTATGTTCACCAGGAATATTAATTCTAACTTTAAATGATCCTATATCTGTATTTATTGTTGTTACCATTCCTTCGAAACCTTGATTTTCAGAATCTGTTGCAAAAACTGACTTCTTTGCGTATTCTGTGCCTAAATCATCTGTTTTGGGAGCTTTTCCTTCACCATAAAAGATAACTTTTTTACCTTCTACAATCTTTTTCATCGATAGTTTATCGTCATCTCCGTTTAAAATAATAACACCATTTTCTCTCATATTTTTAAAGCACTCAGTCTTTGCTTGCAATATTCCATCTCTTGTTTTCAAATTTTCCAAATGGCAAACGCCTATATTCGTGATTAATTGTATATCAGGTTGTGCCATTTTTGATAATCTTGTCATCTCGCCAAAATCAGAAATTCCCATCTCCAATACAGCAATTTCATGCCAACTATGAATATTAAAAATTGTAAGTGGAAGTCCTATCTCATTATTGAAATTTCCTGCTGTCTTTAAAACACTATATTTTTCGCTCAAAACAGAACTTACCATTTCTTTTGTACTTGTTTTACCAACACTTCCAGTAATGCCAATCACTTTAATATTCAATTGTTCTCTATAAAACTTTGCAATATCTTTTAAAGCTTGCTGAGTATCTTTTACTAAAATATAAGGATACTTAGCATTTTCTATTTTTTTTTCAGACAAAACTGTCATCGCACCTTGCGCTATAACTTGAGGAATAAAATCATGTCCATCAACTCTTGCACCCTTAATAGGTACAAAAAGAAAATCTTTTTTTACTAAACGACTATCAATTGCAACACCCGTCACTTCTTTATTTGAAGCAAATTCTTCATTATATAGTTGACCATCACAAGCTTTTGCAATATTCTTAATAGTCAAATTTTTCATTCTACACTCTTCTATGCTATGACCATCTAATAAAATCTCTTTATTATTCATCTTTAATCCTTTATCTATATTTTTTCAATGAAATCTCAATAAGTTTCTCACATAATTCATTAAAATTAACTCCAACCGCATTTGCCTCTTGTGGTAATAAACTTGTTGGAGTCATTCCTGGCAATGTATTTACTTCAAGACAGAAAATATTTCCTTCTTTATCTAATAAAAAGTCTGATCTTGAATATGTATTTAAACCTATTGCTTCAGCAACCATTTCTGCATATTTTTGCATTTCTTTTGTTTTTTCGATAGATAACTCTGCTGGACATGTTTCAATTGTGCTACCTGCTTTGTATTTATTTTTATAATCGTAAAATCCTTCAACTGGAGCAATCTCAATAATAGGAAGTGCTTTTCCTGATAAAACACCAACTGAGAATTCTCTACCTTCTACAAATTCTTCAATAACTAATTCGTTTTCCCATTTGAAAGCATCATCAAGAGCTTTTGTAAATTCCTCATCATTTCTTACAATTGTCACACCAATACTAGATCCACCACAACAAGGTTTAACAACACATGGTAAATTCAAACCTAGTTTTTTATGATCATCGCATCTATTCTCTCTTGTCATAGATACACCATTTGGTGTGGGAATATTTGCATTTACAAAGAATTTCTTTGACATGTTTTTATCCATTGCAATTGCACTACTTAGATAATCACTTCCTGTATATTTTATTCCAAATAAATCGAATGCTGCTTGAATCTTACCATTCTCACCATTTTCTCCATGTAATGCCATAAATACAATGTCAGATTTTTGACAAATTCTTATTACATTAGGTCCAAAGAAACAATCTGATTGATCTTTTCTTGATGCTTTAACAGCCTCTAAATCTGGAGCAGTCTCAGGAATTTTACTAACTTTTACACTAACTTCATCTGCTTTATCAAAAATATCATCTACATTAACTTCTTTTTCATCATATCCCATAAAAACATCAAGTAAAATAACTCTATGTCCATTTTCTCTTAATGCTTTTGCAACTTCATTTCCTGTAATAAATGATACATCTCTTTCTGTACTAAGTCCACCTGCTAAAACAACAATATTCATAGTAATTGCCTCTCTTTATTTCTTTATTATAATTTACTGTATTTTATGGTCCTATATAAAAATATACAAAACCGTATTTTTATTCCATATGATTAATCCCAAAATAATTTTTAAGATTAATCACTAATTTATTATACTAGACCATTTAATCATTTTTAACAATATTTCTTCCTATTATAACACTTTTAGTAATTAAATGAGCACTTTTTGCAATAATTCTTTTATTATCATGCAATGTATTTTTTCTACTAAGATTCTGAAAAAAATATAAAAAAAACTGCAAAAAAAGAGTTCCACTTTTTCTACAGTTTAATAATTTTAAAAAAAATAATACACTTACTATTAATCCATTTTATAAAGAACATACTGAGACATTATTTTATAGTAATAATATTTCCTACTAATTCTGCGCTAAAGTTTTTGCATACATTCTTAATTAAAATGCAATTTTATTTTGTTTTGATAATGCAGCATCCAAAAAAACATCAAATACACACCAACAGAATTTATCTATCTTTTTGTTAACGCTATTCTTTACCTTCTCTTCACGTTGATAAAAATTATCACATAGATAATTTTGACAAATAGTATTCATGTCATCATAGAATTTATTATACAATACTGCCCTTTTACACAATTTATTAAAAAAACATGTATTCTCACCCAAATGTTCCTCATTTTCTATTTGCAGTCTCCAAACATAAAAATACATTTCTCTACAAAGACTCGCTATCTCCATTTTATAATCCTTATAAATAGAGTTAATTTCAAAACGACAACAATTTAATTCTTCTGGAATACTCATCATCCCCAAAGTGATTTTTAATTCCATTAAAATACTTTCTATATGGTTCGACATACATACCTTTCTTTTTACTAATACAACAGTTACATTTATAAAGTCAATCTTATAAAACCTGAAGCCAAATCATAAATCAGATAACATTTATTTGATTAATTTCAATAAAAACATAATTCTACTTTAGATTATAAAATTATTTAAGATCATAACCCCTAGAATATTTTCTTCACCTAGAAATTACTACTCAATTGACTTTACAACAAGTTCATACACCTAAAAAATCACCTAAATTATAGCTACTCAATAACATACGTACCTTAAAATATACACTGCAATTCATACATACCATAAAAATACATACTACAATTCACACATATCATAAAAATACATACTGCAATTCATACATACCATAAAAATACATATTACAATTCATAAATTCACAAAATATACTGTATAGTTCATAATACTATAATTTTATATACTTCATATTTTGCACACATCACAGTTTTTTATACTTCATATTCCGTATATTTGTTTATTCAATTTTTTCAAAAATCTAACACTACAATTTTGGGACAATTCTTCGTTTAAATATATGACCAAACATAATTTTTATTTACCGATTTTTTATTTATCAATTTTTTTAAGTCAAAATCATTTAACATAAATTACTCTAAATCAAAATAACATACGTTAAAACAACTAAGTCAAAAAATTCTGCAGGCCATTTATTATCCACAAATAATTCTAACATTTTACAATTCACCAACATTAATTTAACATTAGCTTTTATTAAAAAATTATTCCTTTAACATAATCTTTTCTTTGCCTCAAACTACTATCTCATAGAACTTTTCAATCTCGATACTCTTATATGGTTAAATATGATCAAATCATTATATGCATCATAATTCAACATCACCATATCTTTTTATCGTATTTTTAGCTGCGCTTTCCTTTATTGGACTATCATAAGGATTTCTATATTTTGCTTTGACTTTTGCCAATCAAATACCAAAAATACTATCTTTAATTCTTATCTACTTAATAATTCTACAAATTGATTAGTTAGTTGAAAATCTTTTAATAATTTATCGTAAAATATTATCATTATTCTTGCTTCGATTAAACCCTCTTGTATATAAAAATTCTTTAACCTTTTTAGAATATTAAAATAACAAACCAATGCCTTAATATTTTCTAAGGTGAGTTATTGATGTTTTTATTTAACAAATTCGGTGTTCTCGCTTGCAGATATAGAATATCTTAAAGTCATAAGATTGTCAATATGTTTCTGTAAATTTATATTTTTATAATTTTTAGTTTATAATTATATATTTTTTCTTTTTCAAAAAACGGGAATTAATCGTGCTTGTACTCTAATTTATAAAATCGATACTTTATTTTTTATTATATACAAAAACACACCATACAAAACTTTTTCACAAACTTAATGATATATTTTTGCTTTTTACATATACTCTATTTTAAAAAATTATACTCTTCTTTTTAAAAATATGCTTTTATTATTAAAATTAAACTTTTATTATTTTAACTACCCTTTTATTATTATCCTTATCCTTTAATTCAAAAAAACAACTGTATTTATAGAAAAAAGAGAAAAAAAGAGAACAAAATGATAAACATCTTGTCCTCAATTCTTTCCCCTCTTATCATACATTTTCATCTTGTACTACAATATTAACCGTTAATACTGCCTTACAATTCTATTTTTATTAAACTTTTTAGATTTCTTTATACTATTTTTATTATTCTGGTTTTCCAGTTTTTTCACTTCAACTTTATCTCTCTAGGGGGGCCAATTTTCCACTTCAACTTTATGTCTCTAAGGGATCCAATTTTCCATTTTAACTTTATATTTCTAGGTCATTCCAATTTTTCCGTCTCAAACTTAACCTTCCAGACCCAATCATAAAATAATTTTTCACCCCTTATATCTACATTTTTATCCCTTAAACCCTAGCATTCTGGTTCAATTAATCCAAACGTATTTCCTTTTCGTCTGTATACAACATTCACTTCATCTGTTTCAGCATTTCTAAAAACGAAAAAATCATGTCCTGTAAGCTCCATCTGAACACATGCATCTTCCGGATACATCGGTTTTATACCAAATTTTTTAGATCTTACAATCTTAACTTCATCCGAATCATCAAAATCATCAGAGTCAATAAATGATCTATTAAATGATTCAATTGCAGACTGTTTACGTGCCAACAGTTTCTTTCTGTATTTCTTCAACTGTCTTTCTATCACTTCTTCTGCCAAATCTATTGAAACATACAAATCATCACTAACTTGTTCTGACCTAATAACAGATCCCTTAACCGGTATTGTGACCTCAATAATCTGTCTTTCTTTTTCAACGCTTAAAGTAACTTCAACTTCTGTGTCCGGAGTAAAATACTTCTCTAATTTATTCAACTTGTCCTCAACAGCTTGTTTCAAGCCAGCAGTAAGCTCAATATTCTTTCCTGTAATAATAATCTTCATAGTGGTCACTCCTTTGCTATTTAATGTAATCCTAATTTTTAAATCTTATTCTACAACATTTACAAAGAATATACTTTATGAAATTAAATAAAATTTCTTTTTTTTATAAATTTTTATATCCTTTCTAGAAAACTTATTCTTTTTGTTTAAAAAATTTAAAACTCTCGTCATAAATTATCTTTCCATAAAATATTCATCTAATTTCAAAATATTCTTAATATAATCTCTAACCATAAATATGATTTTATAATTCTTATAAGACTTAATCGTTAGAACTAACTTATAAGTTTATTATAACATATTTTCTGACTATTTCAATATAAACATATTCCTTTCTGTCTATATCTTTTAATTCTTATTATTGTCATTTTGTTTTTCATTTTCGCTGCCTTTTTTGAAATACCGTTTTTGTTTGGATATAGCAATACAAGTATATAAATTTGATTATTATCTTTTTTTACTAAATACTACTTAATCTTTATTCTATTATTTATAATCATTGTTTTATAAATTTTTTATTTATTTTTTCTAAACAAAAAGCATTCATTATTTAAAAAATTCTAATCACATACACCTATCTCCTTTTTGAGGAAGTATCTCATTTTGAGGAAGCCTCACACCTAAATACCTTCAGCTAGATGCCTTCAGCTTACACAAAAGAATTACATATAATTAAGAATATTCCAATAATGAATGCCTATGTTTTTTTAACTAGGATATTTTATAGTCACTAAAGCAAGAATTAAATCCCTAATCTCTTATCTTTATTAACTTATACCTCTTTCTTTAAATTATACCTCATAATCCATACAAACTCTTGTTTTTGTATATGGACGAACCTTTGAATTTGCAACCTCTACATGCTTTTTATGTACTGCATAACCTGCTAGTGCTTGTTCATTCTCTAATAACGAATCTAACATAACATCTGCATTAGAACTTTCTAATCCTTCTGTTCTAACAACAAGCTCCTTCAAACCTGGTACAACTCCTACTAAACCTTCTAATCCTTCCTTAATTTCCTTTTTTATTAATTTTTTTTCTTCATCAGATATTTCATCTTTCAATTGCCATAAAATAACGTGCTTAACCATAATTTTTTACCTCTCTAACAGTTTATTATATAATCAATTATACAATTAAATATTAACAATTATACGTGATTTTTGCAACCTACATTACACAAGTTGCAATTTTTTGTGGATAACAAAAAAAGCCATGCCAATACTCAGCATGACTCTCTCATATATCTTCAAAACTTCATACAAGCTTTTCTCTTTGAAAACCTTTTTGGTCAAGCCTTCGACCTATTAGTAACAGTCAGCTACATACATTACTGTACTTCCACCTCTGCCCTATTTACCTGTTA